>Ga0306920_100001772_pt1 | contig 26861 bp, 29 predicted proteins | sample flu12Cox44000170_FD_204666 | JGI IMG/M metagenome (GOLD analysis project Ga0306920, IMG submission 204666) | Lab enrichment of tropical soil microbial communities from Luquillo Experimental Forest, Puerto Rico - flux4day.12C.oxic.44.000.170 (v2)... | ecosystem: Environmental > Terrestrial >... | reverse complement strand
CGGAGCCGCACATCCGTCCTGCAATCGTCGCGTAACGAAACCGTGAACCGAAGAGCCGGATGCGGAAAATCTGCACGTCCGGATCCGTGGGAGCCTCGGAGGAGTAATCCTCCGGGGCGACCCGACCATCACGTGGCTGGCAGCCGCGCAGCTTCGCGCAGGCACCATCGGCGATGCGCTCGAAACGGTCGAACAGGCACTCAACTTTAATCCCGAGGAAGTCATATACCGTCCCGAGACACTCCGCATTCGTGGCGAACTACGGCTTAAGCAGTGGGAGCTAGAATTGGCTGAAGCTGACTTCCGCGATTCGATTTCGATGGCCCGCAGCATGTGCGCGAAGCCGTGGGAGCTGCGCACGACCATGAGCCTCGCGCGGTTGCTTGCCTTGCAGGGCAGTCACGACGAGGCGCATGCGATGCTCACGGACATTTACAACTGGTTCACCGAGGGCTTTGATACGGCCGATCTGAAAGAGGCCAAGGCGCTACTGGATGAGTTGAGCGATTAATCGCTCATCGAGGGAATATGCGCTGTCCGAAATGTGGAACCGAAGGCTTGCCGGGCAAACGGTTCTGCGCGGAATGTGGTAGCCCGCTTCCTATTCGCTGTCCGAAATGTGGCGCCGAGACTCCAGCCGACGCCAAGTTTTGCGCTGATTGCGGAGTCAGGTTAACTGAAGCCGCTGGTCCAAAGGGTCCGGAGGTCACACCCATTGGCGTCTCCGGAGTTGGGGAGCGGCGCCATCTGACGGTCCTGTTCTGTGACCTGGTGGGCCCGACCGAGATCGCCGCTAACCTTGACCCGGAAGAATGGCGCGAGTTAATGGCCAGTTACCATCAGGCCGCGGCCGAAGCTATCAGCCGTTACAGCGGTCACGTCGCGAAGTTTCTCGGCGATGGCGTGATGGCGTTCTCGGTTATCCCGAGGCTCACGAAAATGATGCGGAGCGTGCCGCACGCGCCGGCTTGGCTATCCTCGAAAGGGTATCGAAACTCAATCAACAGTCGAGCCACCCAAGATTTTCGGTGAGAGTCGGGATCGATTCGGGTGCGGTGGTGGTTGGTGCAGGTGCGGGCAAGGACGCCGACGTGTTTGGGGAAGCTCCCAATATCGCCGCGCGGGTGCAGACCGAAGCAACCCCCGATACGGTCTTAATCACTAGCGCCACCCATCGCCTCCTCTCTGGCTTGTTCGTGGTCGAAGAGTTGGGTGCCCAGCAACTCAAAGGGGTAGCAGCGCCGATTGAGCTTTACCGGGTGGTGCGGCCAACTGGGGTGAGGAGCCGTATCGGCGAGCGGGGCTTCACTTCTTTTGTCGGCCGGGAAGAAGAGCTGAGGCTATTACTGAGCCGATGGGAGCGCACCTGTGAAGGCGAGGGGCAGTTGGTGCTGGTGATTGGCGAAGCAGGAATAGGGAAATCGCGGCTGGTGGCGGAGTTTCACCACCGCATTCGCGATACCCCGCATACCTGGATGGAGAGTGCCGGTGAGCAGTTCTTCGAAAACACACCGTTCCATGCTGTCAGCGAGATGCTTTCGCGCTGGTTGCAACAGCAGGGCGACGCCGGCCGCGAAGAGCAGTTCGAGCACTTCGAGCGCGCGCTTGCGTCCGCAGGTCTGAAAGTCGACGAAACCGCACCGCTCATTGCTGAGCTTCTGCAACTTCCGCTCGGCGAGCGGTATCGGCCGTTGAAGTCGACGCCCGAAGAAAAACGGCGCCGGCTGCTGTCGGCCTTGGCCGGATGGGCATTTGAAGCAGCCCGGGTTCAACCGGTGGTGATGGCGATCGAGGATCTTCATTGGCTTGATCCCTCAACGCTTGACTCGCTGCAATTGCTGGCCGAGCAGAGCGCAACGGCGCCATTGATGCTGCTTCATACGGCGCGGCCCGAGTTTCATGCTCCGTGGCCGTTACGCGCCCATCATACCCAGATCACCCTCAACCGGCTCAGCACCCGAAATGTGCGAGAGATGATCGCACAGGTGGCGGCGCACAAAGCGCTCGCAGATGAAACGGTCGATGCGGTCGTGGAACGCACCAGCGGAGTGCCGCTGTTCGTCGAGGAGCTGACGCGCGCGGTGCTGGAAAGTGGCGCCGTCAAGCCAAGCGTGCACAAGATTCCCGTGACGTTACACGACTCCTTGATGGCGCGGTTGGATCGGCTGGGGCCAGCCAAACAGATCATCCAAATCGGCGCCGTGATCGGCGGCGAGTTCTCCTACCAGCTGCTGCACGCGATCCATCCGATCGGTGAAGAGGATCTCCGGCGGGCGCTCCACAGTCTGGCCGGCGCCGATCTGCTTTATGTGCGTGGCATTGCACCGGATGCTACTTACCAGTTCAAGCATGCATTGATCAGGGATGCCGCCTACGAGGCTCTACTCAAGAGCCGGCGCAGGGACCTGCATCGGTTGGTGGCCCGTACGCTCAATGAGAAGTTCGCTGCGCTTGCGCAGACTCAGCCCGAGGTCCTTGCGCGTCAGTGGACGGAAGCCGGCGAAACCGAACAAGCAATAGACCAATGGTCAAGGGCGGGCAAAGCTGCGGAGGCGCGCAATGCGTTTCCGGAAGCGCGAGAGAGCTATCAACGGGCTCTAGGCCTGCTGAACCTGCTGCCCGAATCGCCCGGCCGTGACCTTCGGGAACTGGAATTCAGGCAATCCCTCGTTTCACTGCTTCAGATGACGGCAGGGTGGGCCGCACCGGAAACGATCAAAGCTGCCGAGCGCATTGGGATACTGGCGGAAAAGAGCGGCAACCTGAGGCAAATGATCGGGTCGATTGCGGGACGATGTTTCCAAGCTTACATCGCGGGCGACCTCTCCATTGCCGGCGCGCTGGCCGATCAGGCGCTTGAGCTGGCCCTACGCGACGAAGGCGCCACCGCGCTCGCAACCCTGTATATGTTCCAGCTAATCGTGCGCCATTGGCGTGGGGACCTCGCCGGCGCAGAAAAGCACTTCACGACAGGGCTCAAGTTTTTCGATGATCCCCTTTTCAGGAGGAATCGTAACGGCGGTGCTATCGCAGTCTTCGGCCAGGCAAGCTGGAACGCCTGGATACTCGGGCGAGCCGATGTTGCCCGAGAGCGACTGGCTATAATGAAGACCGCGGTGAACGCGGCCAAGCCCTTCGACTTAGCGCGGTCGGACGTTCGCGCTGCAGTCCTCCACGTTCTCATGAGAGAAAACGAGCGTGCGGAATCCGTGGCGGCGCGTGCCCTCGAACTCTGCGAAAAACACCAATTCCCTGATGAAGCTGCACGGTCGCGCTGTCTTCTCGGTCAGGCGCGAGCGCAGCTGGGACGCGTCGCTGACGGAATTGCGCTGATTCGTCAGGGAATAGATATGTTGGTCCAAATCGGGGCTCGCATTTCGCTTCCCCCCTTCATAACGTCGCTGGCAGCCGCGCAGCATCGCGCAGGCGCCATCGGCGATGCACTTGAAACGGTCGAACAGGCGATCCGGATGAATCCCGACGAACTGGTGTACCGTCCGGACACGCTCAGGCTACGCGGAGAACTGCGGCTCAAGCAAGGGCAGACCGAACTGGCTGAAGCAGACTTCCGCGACTCGATCGCAATGGCGCGCAGCATGGGTGCCAAGGCATGGGAGCTGCGCACGACGATGAGCCTCGTGCGGTTGCTCGATGGCGAGGGACGTCGCGACGAGGCGCGCACCATGCTCGCCGATATCTACAACTGGTTCACCGAAGGCTTCGATACGGCTGATCTCAAGGACGCGAAGGGGCTACTCGATGAGCTGACGGCCTAGTCGCTCATCAGGGGGAAATATGCGCTGTTCGAGATGCGGCAGCGACAATCGGGAAAGGCGCAAATTCTGTACGAATTGCGGGACAGCCCTCGTCTCCTCCTGCCCAAAATGTGGCGCCCGTATCGAGCCAGGCGAAAGGTTCTGTGGGGAATGCGGAGCACCATTGCAAATCACGGCCGCCGCGCCTTCCGCTCCCGAAGCATCGGCCGTGGAGGACGACAACACACCACCGCCCTATGCCGCGAACAGCGTGCCTGAAGGCGAGCGCAAGACCATTACCGCATTATTCGCCGACATCAAGGGCTCGACCGAGTTGATGCGCGAGCTCGATCCCGAGGAGGCGCGCGCGATAATCGACCCGGTCTTGCAGCTTATGATGGACGCGGTCCATCGCTACGACGGCTACGTGGCGCAGTCCACCGGCGATGGAATTTTCGCGATGTTCGGCGCGCCGGTTGCCCACGAGGACCATCCGCAACGTGCGCTTCACGCCGCACTCGCGATCCAGCAGGAACTGCGAATGCGTAAGGAGCGGCTTGCCGAGCGCGAAGATCACAACCTGAAGCCTATACCACTTGAAGTTCGCATCGGGGTCAACACGGGCGAGGTCGTGCTGAGAGTCGTCAATACTGGCGGCCACACAGAATATTCACCCGTAGGACATGCAGCCAATCTTGCCGCACGGATGCAGAGCGTCGCGCCGGCCGGCAGCATCGTTATCACGGAAGAGTGCCGACGGCTGGTCGAAGGCTATTTCTCGCTGTGCCCCTTGGGTCCTACTGAGATTAAAGGCATCGCCGACGCCATCGATGTTTACGAAGTAATCAGTCCAGGTCCCGTGCGCGGTCATTTTGAGTTGGCGGCTCAGCGCGGGCTTACAAAGTTCGTCGGCCGCGAGCGCGAATTAGCTGAGCTGCGGCGTGCGCTCGAATTCGTAATAGGCGGCCACGGCCGAATTGTCGCCGTAGTTGCCGATGCCGGCACGGGCAAGTCGCGGCTCTTCTACGAGTTCAAGGCGACGCTGCCAGACACGTGCAAACTGCTCGAAGCCTATTCAGTTTCGCATGGCAGGGCATCGGCCTGGTTGCCGATGCTGGACCTGTTGCGCAGGTATTTCGGAATTCAGAACGCAGACGACCCCGCATCAAGGCGAGCCAAGGTCCGCGCCGAGCTGACGGCTCTCGATCCGGTTTTCGACGAGATCGTGCCGTACCTGCTGGGCCTGTTGGGAATCCAGGAAGATCCTGATCCGCTGACCCAAATGGATGCGCAAATCCGGCGGCAGCGCACACTCGAGGCGATTAAGCGGATCCTCATGCGCGAGTGCCGGGAACGTCCGCTGGTGTTGATTTTTGAGGACCTGCACTGGATCGACCGAGAAACTCAAGCCCTCCTCGACCTGCTTACAGATGCAATAGAGAACACTCCCATCCTGCTGTTGGTCAATTACCGGCCCGAATATCACCACGAATGGGCCAACAAGTCCTGCTATTCACAATTGCACCTGGACGCGCTGGAGCCGCAACTTGCCGAGCAAATGTTGGCAGCCTTGCTGACTGGTGATGACGAACTGAGGCCGCTGAAGCGGCTTATTATGGACCGCACCGGCGGTAATCCATTCTTCATCGAAGAAATGGTACAGGCGCTGTTCGATGACGGCACGTTGTCACGCAACGGTACCGCAAGGATCGTCCGTCCGCTTTCACAATTGAGGCTCCCATTGAGCGTGCAGGGGATCCTCGCATCGCGCATAGATCGGCTGTCCGACGACCGTAAACAACTTCTGCAAACGCTTGCGGTTATCGGCCGCGAATCGGCGCTCGCCCTCATCCGGCAACTATCCTCCCATGGAGAAGGCGATCTGAACAGGATGCTGATGGATCTTCAGGCAGCCGAGTTTATCTACGAACAGCCAGGCAGAGCCGGAGCTGAATACGTCTTCAAGCACGCGCTGACCCAGGAAGTTGCGTACAGCTCTCTGCTAATCGAGCGGCGCAAGAAATTGCACGAACGCGCTGGCGACGCGCTGGAATCGATGTTCGCCGGCCGCTTGGACGACCATCTAAGCGAATTGGCCCGTCATTATCACCACAGCGACAATGTTAAAAAGGCTATCGAATATCTCGGACGTGCAGGTCAGCAGGCGTTACAGCGCTCCGCGCATGATGATGCGATCAGTGATCTCAATGCAGCGCTCGATCTGGTCCAGAAGCTCACGGATAGCCCCGAGCACCTTCAGCTAGAATTGCACTTGCAGTTAGCCGTTGGCCCCGCGTTAATCGCGATGAAAGGCTGGCCCGCGCTGGAGGTGGAGCGAACTTACACTCGTGCGCGAGAGCTCTGTGAGCAGCTCGGCGATCCCCCAGAGCTTTTCCATGTCTTGTTTGGGCTGTGGACGGTGCATTTTTTGCGCGACGAGTTGCGAGCAGCGTATGAGATGGGGCAACAGTTGCTGCAGCTTGCGCAAACCGCGAATGAGTCAGCACTACTTATGTTGGCGCATGAGGCTTTAGGAGACACTTCCTATCAGATGGGAGAGCTGCTTACCGCCAAACAGCATCTCGAAATGGCGATCTCTCTCTATGATCCTGAACTCAATCGTCCGATCGCCCTGCGCTTTACCGGGGGTGATAGCAAAGTACGGTGCCGGTCGTACTCGGCGTTTACTACATGGACTCTCGGCTACCCAGAGCAGGCCCTTCAGCACTGCTATGCGGCAATAGCATTGGCTCAAGAAATGCCCCATCCATACAGTCTGTGTTTCGCCGAGCATTTTTTGGGTGGCGTCCATCTATATCGGCGAGAGGCGGGCGCGGCTCAAGCGTGCTTAGAGCCAATGTTAGCGCTATCGGCGGACCATGGGTTTACTGGCTTGTCAGCGATGGCGACCAGCATGCTGGGCCAAGCGATAGCGAAGCAGGGACGGAGCCAAGAGGGAATTGTGCAGATGGAGAAAACATTGGCTGCATTGCGCCCGATAGGGATCGCACTGGCTCGGCCCGGTATGCTCACACGGCTGGCCGAAGCGTACATAGAGAGCGGTCGACTGGATGAAGGACTGAAGCTTTTGGAGGAAGCACTGGCTTTTGGAGCAGAGCGTAATGCCGTCAAGATGAGCCTGAGAGACATCGTGTCAAAGGCGAACTACTGCTCAGGCAGGGCGATTCCAACCCCGCCGAAGCTGAGAGCTGCTTTCAGCGGGCTATTGAGATTGCGCGCGAGCAGAGCGCGAAATCTTACGAATTGCGCGCGACCGTGAGTCTTGTACAGCTGCTTGCGCACCAGGGCCGCCGCGACGAAGCGCGTACGATGCTCGCGGAGATTTACGGTTGGTTCACTGAAGGCTTCGACACCGCCGACCTTAAAGAGGCCAAGGCGCTGCTCGATGAGTTGAGCGACTAATCGCTCATTGGGGGAATATGCGTTGTTCCAAATGCGGCGCCGACAATCGGGAGACTGCAAGATTCTGCGACATCTGCGGCGCACGGTTGCAGACGCAATGCCCCTCGTGCACCGCGCTGAGCCCGGCCGCAGCGAAGTTCTGCAACGTATGTGGGGCGGCTCTAACGGAACCACCCGCTCAGCCATCCGCAAGTCAAACCCGGGCCGGAGCGATCGTTGGTCAGATGACCCCCGCGTCTGTAGCCATTGAGGGCGAGCGCAAGACGGTCACCGCGCTATTTGCCGACCTCAAGGGTTCGACCGAATTGATGGCAGCTCTGGACCCTGAGGAGGCCCGCGAGATCGTCGATCCGGCGCTGAGGATCATGGTTGAAGCAGTCCGCCGCTACGAGGGTTACGTGGTGCAGTCCACAGGCGACGGCATTTTCGCGCTGTTCGGCGCACCCGCCGCGTATGAGGACCATCCGCAGCGCGCACTTTATGCCGCTTTACAAATGCAGCACGTGTTGCGCGATTATGGCCAACGCCTTCGTAATCAAGAAAAGCCGATGCTTGAAGCGCGCATCGGTATCAATACGGGTGAGGTTGTGGTGCGCACGGTCGAGACTGGCGGCAAAGTCGAGTACACGCCTATCGGACACACCGCCAATCTTGCCTCGCGCCTACAAGCTGTGGCGCCAGCCAGCTCCATAGCGGTGACCGACCAGACGCGCAGACTAGTCGAAGGGTACTTCGAGTTGCGACCGCTAGGGCCCGTGCCGGTGAAGGGCATCAGCGAACATGTGAATGTATTCGAGGTCACCGGACTCGGTCCGCTACGAACGCATTTTGAGCTGGCGGCGTGGCGTGGGCTGACGAGGTTCATCGGGCGTGAGCGCGAATTGCAGCAAATTAACGACGCGCTCAAATTGGCCATAAGTGGGCATGGACAGCTCGTCGCGGTCGTGGCCGAAGCGGGCACGGGGAAGTCGCGTCTTTTCCATGAGTTCAAGGCGGCGCTGCCGGCCGAATGCAAATTGCTGGAAGCCTACTCAGTATCGCATGGTAAGGCCTCGGCGTGGCTGCCGGTACTCGAGCTGCTGCGCAAGTACTTTAACCTTGAAGATGCGGATAATGCCGCCGTTCGGCGCGAAAAGGTCGGTGCGGCACTGGCCACGCTCGATCCCGCGCTCACCGATACCATGCCATACTTCTTCGGTCTGGTCGGGATCCAAGAGAGTCCCGATCCGCTGGCGCAGATGGATCCGCAGATCCGCCGCCACCGAATGCTCGAGGCGATCAAGCGCATCATCCTCCGGGAATGTCTCAAGCAACCAACCGTCATCATCTTCGAAGATTTGCATTGGATCGATTCCGAGACTCAGGCATTGCTGGATGTGCTCGCCGACAGCATCGCGGGCGCGCGCTTGCTGTTGCTGATCAACTATCGCCCCGAATATCGGCATGAATGGTCGCGCCGGAGCCATTACCTGCAGCTCAGGCTCGATCCGCTGGGCGCCGAAAATAGCTGGATGATGCTCTCCGCCTTGCTCGGTGAAGAGCGGGAACTGGAAGCTCTTAGGCAGCTCATCGCGGAGCGCACCGGCGGCAATCCTTTTTTTATCGAAGAGATGGTGAAGGCGCTGCTCGAGCAAGGCATCCTTGCTCGAAATGGCTTGGTTAAGATAGTCCGGCCTCTGGCGGAAGCGCATCTACCTGTAACCGTGCAGGGCGTGCTGGCCGCGCGCATCGACGCGTTGCCGCCACATGATAAAGAACTGCTGCAAACATTGGCCGTCATCGGTAACGACTTCCCTCTCGCCTTGGCAAGACGTGTGACTCAATGGCCGGAGGAGGACTTGCAGCGTGGGATGGCGAGTCTCGGGCTGGGCGAATTCGTCTACGAACAGCCTTTGCCAGACGATGTCCAATACTCATTCAAACATGCGCTGACGCATGAAGTCGCCTATAACTCGCTGTTGATCGAGCGCCGCAAAATAATTCACGAACGTACCGGTCAAGCGTTGGAGTCGATGTTCGCCGCGAACTTGGACGACCATCTGGCCGAACTGGCACGCCATTACAGCCACAGCGATAACATCGTTAAGGCGATTGAATACTTAAGACGCGCCGGTCAGCAGGCCATCCACAGGTCCGCGTATGGCGATGCGATAAACAGTCTCCAAGCAGGCATTGAATTAGTCCGGAAGCTCCCCGATAGCTGCAGGGCTCAGCAAGAACTGTCGCTGCAACAGGCTCTTGGTACCACCCTAATTGCCTTAAGAGGCTACGCCGCCCCCGAAGTCGAACATGCGTACACCCGCGCCCGGGACATCTGCGAGCAGTTGGGGGAGCCCGTGCAACTGTTTTTCGCTTTGAATGGATTGCGGTCCGTTTATATGTTGCGCGCCGAGCAGGGGAGGGCCTATGAACTCGGCGAACAAATGCTGCGGATGGCACAGAGCGGGAACGATCCAGCGTTATTGGTCGTAGCGCACGGAGGCCTCGGACTCACGTCAGTTGAGATGGGGAGATTCTCGGCGGCCCGAGAGCATCTCGAAACGGCGCTATCGTTATATGAACGAGAACGCCCGCGCTCGGCTGGCGCTCCAACCTGGGCTCAAGCCGGAGCATCTGGCTTGGATGATGCGGTGATATTTCATCTCTCGTACTTGGCTATAAGCCTGTGGGTGCTCGGTTACCCGGACCAGGCGCTTAAGGAAGCAATGAGGCGCTCGCATCAGCAAAAGCCCTATCACATCCTCATATTATGGCTGCCGCACAATTTTTCGCCGCGTGGCTCCACCAGTATCGGCGGGAGGCCCACATCGCTCAACAGATGGCGGAACGTTTGGCCGCACTTTCCGAAGAGCACGGCTTCAACTTCTGGTTCTGCCAGGCGAAGATCATTCGTGGTGGGGCGCTCACCCAGCAAGGACGCTACAGGGAAGGCATCGCCCAGATGCAGGAAGGGCTGGCCTCGCTCCAGGCACGAGGACCACGTTTGTCGTATCTTTCCCTTTTAGCCCAGGCGTGTTTAGAGGCAAGTCAATTGAACACCGGTAGGATTGTTTTGAGCGAACTGCTAGCGGCCGCAGATGAACACCGGTACCCCGCCTCCGAGCCTGACACATATCGACTACGAGGCGAGTTCCTGTTGAGGCAGGACCCGTCGAACGCCGCCGAAGCTGAGAACTGCTTTGAGCGGGCAATTGCGGCAGCGCGGAACCTCAACGCAAAAATGCGTGAGCTCCGCGCGACGATGAGCCTCGCGTCGCTGTTGGCAGATCAGGGCCGCCGTCAGGAAGGCCGTGCGATGGTTGCCGATATTTACAATTGGTTTACCGAGGGCTTCGATACAGCGGATCTCAAGGATGCGAGGGCGCTGCTCGATGATTTGGCCACGTAACCGCTCATCAACGGCAACAGCCATGCGAAAAGGGGTGAGTATTGGAGCGTAAGCTCACAGCTATCCTGTGCGCCGACGTTTACGGCTATAGCCGCCTGATGGGGGAAGATGAAGAGGCGACCCTCCAGACCCTATCTGCCTATCGCAAAATCATCGACGGCCTCATCGAGACTCATCGCGGACGCTTCGTCAATTCCGCCGGCGACAGCGTGCTGGCTGAGTTCACCAGCGTGGTTGAAGCGGTGAATTGCGCCGTCGAGATTCAGAGTGCGCTTAAGGCTGAGAATCAGGCGCTGCCGCTAGAGCGGCGGATGCAGTTGCGCATCGGCGTCAATCTCGGCGATGTCATGGTCGAAGGCAATCAGATCTATGGCGACGGGGTGAATGTTGCCGCGCGGCTGGAGAGCCTCGCCGAGCCGGGCGGCATTTGCCTGTCGGGGGTTGTGCACGATCAGGTTAAAGGGAGGTTGGCGTTCACCTATCAGGATCTAGGCGCACAAGTAGTAAAGAATATTGCCGATCCAGTCCAAGTCTGGCGAGTGATACTCGATAGAACCCCCTCGGGAGTGGAGATTGCACGTCAGCGACGAGGCTACTCGCGTGGTGGCCTATTGTCCCTGACGGGCGTTGCCATTGTCGCCAGCACCATCCTCGTTATCCAACATGTCTCCTTCAAACCGCCGCGCACCCATGCCTCGATTCCTCAGCAGAACCCTCACCCTAACCCTCTCCCGCAATCCTTTCGCTCCGCTCGGGACAGGCTCCGCGGGCGAGGGGCAGAGACATTGACCCTGCCGAGTATTCCTTCAATTGCCGTGCTGCCGTTCACGGATCTAAGCGGTGATCCGCAGCAGGAGTACTTCAGCGACGGCATTTCGAATCAACTAATCGAGGATTTGTCCCGGCTGCAGGGTCTTTTTGTCATCGCACGAAATTCCAGTTTCGCCTATAAAGGCAAATCCACCAGTGAACATGAAGTAGGCCAAGAGTTAGGAGTAAAGTACGTATTGGAAGGGAATGTCCGGAAGGCCAACGATCGGGTCCGAATCGGTGTTGAATTGGTCGATGCGGGTTCAGGGATGGAAATGTGGACACAGCGCTTCGACCGGCCGCTACAGAACATCTTTGCGGTGCAGGACGAGATTGTGCGCGATGTGGTTACAACCGCCGGCCTGATTTTTAAGGTGGATCAATTGAATGCGCCGCACTGGGCCGAGTCGCACTCGACCGACAACCTCGTGGCTTTTGACGATTACCTACGTGCCCAAGGGTATGTTTGGCGGTCCACCAAAGAAGATAACGAACAGGCGCGAGATTGGGCCAACAAAGCGATTGGTTTGGATCCTCGTTTTGCCCACGCTCAGGCTCTCGTTGGCTGGACCTATTTGAACGACGGCTGGAATCAATGGGGATTGGATTCCCAGGCCGACTTTGCGCTTGCGCGAGAATTCGCCAAAAAAGCACTTGCCTTGGATGATTCCGAGGCAAGCGCCCTAGCCCTGGTCGCCGAACTTGACTGGTTGCAAGGGCAACCCGATCAAGCAGTGGTCGATGGACGACGAGCAGTCGATATCAATCCCAATTACGCGTTCGGGTACCTTGCCTTGGCTGATGCGCTCTCGAATGATCAAAGGCCGAAAGAGGCCTTTGATGCCGTGGAGAAAGCGATCCGCCTCGATCCGGCCGGGCGCGGCTTCTACTCGTTCCAACTGGGGAATTCGTACGTCCAGCGGGGTCTTTACAAGGAGGGAATTCCGATCCTCAAAATGCACCTCTCCGCATACCCGAACAGTTTGGTGGGTCACAGTGCGCTGCTTATCGCGTACATTGACCTTGGCCTCGACGCCGAAGCGAAAGCCGAAGCCGCCGAGATCATGCGCATCAGCCCGCATTTCGTCGTGCCACCGGCCGATAATAACGCATGGCATCAGCACGTGCTCGCGGACTTCCGCAAAGCCGGGCTCAAATGAGTATAACGTCAGCTTAGGCCGATGGAACGCAAGCTCACCGCTATCCTTTGCGGTGAGCTTGCGTTCGCTGGGTCCTCTACTCTTTCCTCTCCCTTCCCGCCCTGCTTAAATCCGCAACCCCCCTCCAATAGAGCGTTACTCCGTCGGGACGCCGTCGTAAAGCTGACTGGCTCAGAGCGCAATGAGCCTAATATCCCGATCTACCGCTACGGTTTAGCGGCCGCAATATACAGAAAGATTGGTACGTGATCGCGTTCTCGTTTCAGGCCAGGATATTCTCTGGCCATCCCCTCGGTCGGTCGGGGTTCTCGGATGCGGGAAATGCGGAATCCCGCCTCACAGAGACCGTTGATGTAGTCTTCCATTCGATATGGGAAGTACATGATCGCAAATGGCTCAGTGTCCTCGGGCGAGCAACTGAAGCGCCACTTGTCGACATAAGGCTGGTCGAGCCAGTAGTTGGTGACGAGTTTGCCTTCCACGCGCCCGTCGGAGTCCGTTACCCAGCGCGAATCGCGTGGGCAGAAGCAGGGATGGATGACGCTGAAATAGAGCGCGCCTCCAGGCCGCAGCACCCGGTAAAGGGCATGCGCGGCATCGGGAAAACCCGGCCCGTCCATGAAAGCCATGGTTGAGACAGCCGCGTCGAAGGTCTCATTGGCGAACTGCTTTAAGTCGTCGAAGGAGCCAAGGTGATACTCGATGCCGAGTGGTTCGGCAGTCTCGACGGCACGCGCGGCTTTGATGAGACGCGGCGACAGATCAATGCCAGTCATCAAGGCACCGCGCAGTGCGAACAGGCGCGTGTTCCGGCCCTCGCCGCATCCGAGGTCGATCACGCGTCGTCCGTAGAGGTCGGGCAGAAAATCGAGGAAGCACGGATTATTGAACACCTCCCTGTAAAGGTCTTTGCCGTCACGTACTTGTGCGGTCCAATGCTCAGCATTTCTATCCCACATCACGGCAACTGCGGCATTGTCAATTTTGCCCATAGCTATTGCTGCGCAACTGGCGTCATTGCAACCGGGCTGTGTTCCCCGGCTGATACTCAGCCAAATTCCACTAGAGATTGTACGCCATTCCTTTCTAAAAGGGGCAGATCATCGCACCTCAACCCCTTGTAGGGCAGCCGGTCGATTCGCGAATGAAGTTTCAGGCTTTGAAGTGGGGAATTGCGGATGTTCGATTTGTAGGGACGTCGTACAACCGGCTGTGACCACACTGTAAGTCCACTGCAGGTTGTGAAAATGGCGAATGTTACGCTGGGAAATAATTATTGAGCTGCGAACCACGCGGGAGGAGAAACGCCTGATCCCACAACCAGGAGCGCGGGAGCAGCTTGACGTCACGTGCTTTATCATGCGGAGTGTCCCGTCCATTGCGAGAGGCGCTGTGAGGATTCGAATCGTGTTGTCTGAGCGGGATTCGAAACGTGTGCTCGAATTGCTTGAGAAGCCGCCTAGGCCTAGGCCAACTGAGGCACTGATCGTCACCGGGAGGCGTCACGCACAAGGTTGCGGTCGCCAATTCTCTAGCAAGAAGAGCCGATTAACCAGCGACACGACCGGAGGCACTTCGACTGCGGGTCAACCGAACTGAACGAATACCTCCTGCGGTACGCGCGACAGAATCAAGAATCTGGTGGTGCTAAAGCGTTCGTCGCGGTGTCGCCATCTGAGCCTAATCGCATACTTGGCTATTACACAATCAGCTTGGCGCATCGAATTTGCGAAGGTGCCAGCCGGGGTGACAGAAGACTCGGCCGATATGAGGTGCCGTTGTTTCGGCTCAGCAGACTTGCGGTTGCTCTTTCTGCGCAACGCGCCGCTCTGGGTGCCGAGCTGCTGCTTCTAGGCGGTAAGAGAGCACTTTTCGGTCGCGATCGAGGTCGGCAGGGTTTACTCTCGCAATCGATGCAAAGGACGAAAAAGCGGCTACCTGGTATGAACGCTTTCGTGCATTGCGGCTTCTGGATGATCCATTAGACTTAAAACTAACACGGATGGACTGGATTTGGCCGCATAAGGATGAATTCCGGGGGATGAAGACATTCGGTCAGGTAATCACCGAGGCGAGGAAAAAATCAGGACTGACTCAAAAAGAAGTCGCCGAACAGCTTCGCCGTGAGGACGACCGCAAGGTTCTGCCTCCTTTTCTCAACGATTTGGAGCACGACCGGCGTTACCCACCAGAAAATACCGTAATCAACCAGCTCGCGCGTATTCTCAAGATTTCTTCTGATGTCCTTTATTTTTATGCCAAGCGACTCCCGAGCGACGTAACCCGTGACGCCGACGATACGCAGGTCCAAGAGGCGTATCGGGCATTCCGAAAGGCGCTCGATACCGGCAGAAAGGGCCGCAAATGATTTGGCCGGTTCTTCGATTTCCGCACGAAAAGAGAGATCTGCCGGTCAATACACGTACCTCCCGCCTCGCACGAACTGATTATCCACAACTGTCGGCGCTGATTCCTTTTTAGTTATCGGCTTCGAGTAAAGCAGAAATTCGCATGCAGCATCGAGGGGGCTTGACATCGTCTCGTCGATTAAATTATGAAAATATAGAATTCCAGTTTAACACCAGAACAGAGGTCAGTGACGGCATGAGAACTTTCGGCACATTGATCAGGCAACGACGGAAGACGCTCGGCCTCACGCAGCGCCAGCTCGCCGCGCGCGTCCGATTTGAGGATGGTCACTCGATTTCCGAGCCCTACCTGAACGAGATCGAACACAATTTTCGCCGACCTCCTCGTGCTCACATAATCCGGCAATTCGCTGCCGCAATAAATGTCAGCGCGGACGTGCTCTTCTTTCTTGTCGGCAGGCTGCCCGACGACCTGCGGGATCTCGAAGTTACGCACGAAGAGGTTGTTGCCGCCTTCCAGGCCTTCCGGCAGGCGCTCGAAATCGTAGACGCGGCCGGCAGGCACAATGGAGCTGTCGCCGCACAGATAAAGGAACTCCCATGAAAGTAGCGAGTCGGTGATCTCCTTCGGTCTACAACAAAAGCAAACCTGGCGTGATGTTTCGGGTGCCATCGCTCACATGCATAAGCCACTAGAACGAATCGGTTATCGCAAAGCAGTCGCCCACGTTATGCGCCAAGGCGCCGTGAGCCATCCTGCAGACGAGGTTTACCAGACCGCCAGCTATCACGTCGGACGCGCAGGAACAGTTACGGCTGCTGCTGAAGGTACCAAAGAGCAGGACCATTTGCCTCACGCCGCGACTCGACTTTTGATCGCGCTTACCCAAAGAGAGTTTGAATTCGACTGCGACTGAGTAAATCGCTGACCGGCCGGTGTTCGGCGACGAACCGGCCAGCTTAACCAATCCAGAGAGGAAAGATCTCATGGAAAGGCTAATTGTTCAGAGTGAGCATCCCGCAACTGAGTTCCTACCTGCTTTTTCTCCCTCGTCAACGCAACCTGATCCCGTTTTAGACGATCTGGCCGAGGCGTTGCGGGCTTTCACGACACTGCCACCCACGTCGGAGGCGCAGGTCTTGGCCAGGTCTATCCTTCGCCGCGTTCAGCAAATCCAGGCCGCTGAGCGCCTCGGCACAATCACCGACAAGATAACGCAGGAGTTCCGATTAGACCGCGAGGCCCTTTCGTCGAGAAAGCGCGACCAGCGAACCGCGTTCGCTCGGCAAGTCGCCTTTTGGATGTGCCGAAGGAGTGGTGCGAGTTTTACCGCTATTGCTGAACACTTGAAGCACCATCACGCGAGTGTCATCCACGGAGTTCGGTTGATCGACGCGCGGGTGTGCAGGGATCCAGCCTTTCGGCATTTCATCGGACAGCTAGGCGATCGAATCGGCGTCGCCGTGTGAGGTGAGTGGGATGAACGCAACTCTCCGTTTTTACACTTTCGCCGTTTGCGCCGGCCGGTTCGCAAAATGGCCCGCTCGCACCCTCAGTATCGCCGTGTGCCGGCGCCCTTTCGTCGATACGTCCGGCGAGCCGTTCTCCGGAAGTGTTGGGCGGGTCGACGGTTTCATGAATAGCGGAAGCTCCTTAGACCCCGAAGGGAAGGAGACCCAACGTGACACGTATCACTTGGCACAACTGTCAGGCCGACGCGCAGGTGTGGTGTCTTCGCCGCAGCCACTGGCGATCGGCGGTCGTTATCCATCGCGGCCATTCAAGCTGTCGCGTTCGATTCACCGATACAGGCAACTGCACACAACGACGGTACGAAGAACTCGTGGGCCGCATTCCCTCGAAGCGCGGGAGCGACCGGCCGGACGAGGTGAACGATAAGACTAAAACGGAAGTGGGCGCCGATGTCTAAAGTTATAACACTCCAGGAGCTCGCGCGGTTTCTAAAGATTGATGTGGGAACCGCAAATCGCCACGTCACAGCTGTCGAGCTGCCGTGTTTCAAGGTTGGCAAATCGGTATCGCTTCACGAGGGCCGCTATCGAGAACCGGATGACGAGCACCGCACTACGGGACAATGAGATGATCTACTGCCCACATCCAGTCATCGACGCGCACATCGAACGTCTGCTCGGCGCCGAGGTCCACGCGCTACTTACTGGAGCAAAGGCTCAGGAAATCAGCGTCAATGCCGACGGTCGCATCTTCATCGATGATGGCCGTGCCTCAATGTTCCTGGTGGATGGTCGCATTGAACCAGGCGCTATCGAGACCGCTGTTCGTATGCTCGCCGCCATCTATGGTATTTGGCTGGACGCTGATGCGCCCTTTCTCAATACGGTGCTGAGCTGTGGCGCGCGTTTCAGCGCCGCACTTCCACCCATCGCCGACGGACCGCACTTCTCGATTCGGACCCACGTTCGAATAATGCGGCCGCTGACGGCCTTTATGAGCGACGACCAGGCCGCATGGCTCAAAGAACAGATTGCGGCGCGCAAGAACATGATTGCGGCCGGAGGGACCAACACGGGAAAGACCACCCTCATCAACGCGATCGTGAATGAGGTTCCCGATCACGAACGCTTAGTTGTCATCGAAGACGCCACCGAATTGCAAATCCATAAGCCGAACGTCATCCGCCGCCTGGCCAATTCCAAAGCGGATATGAAGAAACAGGTATTTGAGACCCTGAGGCAGCGCCCTGATCGCATCATCGTCTCGGAAGTCCGCGGGCCGGAAGCGTGGGACATGCTCGATGCCATGCGTACCGGCCACAGTGGTTGCCTATCAACAGTCCACGCAAACTCAGCGGCACAAGCCATCACACGACTCGCAGGCTTGGCCAACTGCGGCCAGGACATCGTACGCGAGGCCATTCATACGGTCCTTTTTTTGAAACGTGAGAAGGACGGGCACCGGCATCTCGCTGGCGTCGAGGAACTTCAATAAAGGGAGGTCGAGAGAACTATGTCACTCAAACGTACGCTAACTTTGGTCCCACCGACCTTGCTCCTCGGAGCGGGAACCGCGTTTGCGGCGGGCGCAGGGTTTCCCGGCGAAGGCGCGCTAACCACAGTGCAGGGTTGGTTAACAGGCGGAATAGCGGAATTTCTTGGTGTTACCGCGATCGTTGGACTCGGCGCCTTAATCTGGCTCGCCCACGAGTACGGCCACATGTTCATGTACGTATTCCGCGCCATCCTCGGCATCGCCTTCGTCGTGTTCGCGGTCACTATCTACACGACCGCTTTCGGCGCCGGCGCGACCATCACTCCACCGAAGGTCAGCGAGAGTTCGCGATGAGTGCGGCAGTCTGCAGGGCATTCACACGCCCGAAGCTGATTCACGGCATCGAGTGGCGGGTTTATTACTTGATCCTGCTTGCCTGCATGCTGGTCGGGTTTTCGGCCCTATGGGCGCCGCTGCGCCTCCTGCTTCTGCCCGTGATCTATGGTGGTCCGTACATCTTCTTCAGATGGGCGGGAAAGCATGACCCGCAGTGGGCGAGCGTTTATCCCACGGCGCTAAAGAACCGCACCATTTTCTTTGCTGGCTCCGATCCCCGTCAACCCGACCCGCCACCAGGAGATCGGGTGATATTCCCGATGCCGAAATTTAATCCATGAAACAGCACTTCATAAGCGAACGCGTCCCGTACGCCCATTTTCTCGACGATGGCGTCTTGCGGCTCCGGAACGGTGGAACGACCGTCGGCTTCGAAATTCACGGCCCTGGCCATGAGACGACCTCAGCCGCCGAAGTGCTGACCGCCTGCGAGCGGTTCGCTTCGTCGCTGACGCATTTCGGGACCGGCGATTTCGTGCAAGTCATCTCCCATCGTGTACCCGCCACGAAGTACCGGCGCCAGGAGTTCACAAATCGCGCCAGCGCGCTCATCGACCGTGAACGCGCCGAACAATTCGAAGGCGCGCGATATTTTCGAACGCTCACCCGGCTCTACATCTCAAATCAGGACGAGTCGGCTATCGCCAACCAGCTAAAGGCACTCTTCTTTGCCAGCTCGGCCCATCAGATGCGCGGCAGCCGTGAATTACAGATGCAGCGCTTTTTCCAGCGCATATCGAAGTGGGAAGACGTGATCGTGTCGACATTCCATCCGCGTCGCCTGAGTACGTCCGAGGTCTTTCGCGACTTAATACTGTGCGTGAATGGCACGGATTACGAGACTGTACTGCCGCGGCCAGGAGCGCCGCTGCACCAAATTGTCGGTCAACAGGACCTCTTCGGCGGCAGCACTCCACGCATCGGACAGCTTCATGTGCGCCCTGTGACGCTGGTCTACCCATGGCCGAAGGAAACGACGCAACAGGCGCTTGCCGTATTGCTCACCCACGCCGGCGAGTTGATGCTCTCTTGCCGCTTCGTCTGCCTCGACCAGGTCGACGCTGCCTATGTGGCGAAACTCGACCGCAAGCACTTCGTGCGCGAAGCGAACGGAACTGGCATCAAGCAATGGATCATCAATGCCTTTGGACTCAAGAAACGTGCGACCGCCGATCAGGACCTCGAGGAGCAGATCGCGGAGATCGATCAAGCGCTGGCCGACATCTCAAGCGGTATGCCGTACGGCTGGGCCACCATCACCGCCCTTGTTCGCGGCCCGGGCGAGGAGGAAGTCAACAGCCGGGCGCGCCAACTGGTTAAGGACCTCGCCGCAATCCAGCACGGTGCTCGCATTGAGGATGCCGCCGCGGTGGAAGCTATCGAAGGCTCCTGGCCGGGACAAGGCACCGCCAATCAACGCCGGCCGATTATTAGCGCAGCGAATTTCAGCGAGCTTGTGATGCCGGTCGAGCACTGGGCGGGGACTCCCGAAATTAACTCGACCTTCTTTCCGAAAGGCACTCCTGTGCCAATCACGGTCACAGGGACAGGGCAGGAACCGTTCTTCGTACCGACGCATATCAGATCCGTCGGCCACACTCTCATCATCGGTCCTACAACGGGTGGTAAGTCCACATTGCTCGCAGCGCTGGTCACTGGCTTCTCAGCTCTGGATAACGCGCGCATCGTCTGGCTCGACCGCGATTATTCGAGTTTCGTTCTGACTCACGCGATGGCCGGAACCTACATCGAGCTAGCGTCTGACAATTCTTCGCCCCTATGCCCATTCCAGACCATCGAAGCCGAGGACGGGACCGCCTTTCTATTCGACTGGTTCTCGCGCCTCTTTGCACGCTGGCAAATCGAGCTTAACGACCGACAGGCCGCAGACCTCGTGAAGTCTATCGAACTCGCCAGGCAGCACGGCATTCGCACGATGACCGGGTTTATTCATCTTATCCATGAACCGGCGACTCGTGGCGTGCTCCGCAATTATGTCAGCGGCGCTCAGTGGGGACACATCTTCGACGCTGAGCCAACGGCGAATCGCAGAAATCTCTTGACCACTTACGAGATGAGGCACCTCGACGTGCTGGGCGAACGGGCCAGCGGTCCGGTCACAGAGCTCATTGTGCGCGACGCGGAAACTGGACTTGGAAAGGATCCGACCTTTGTGGTTATCGACGAGGCCCGCTGGATACTCGCGTCGCTGATAGCGCAGCCGTGGATTGATAAAGCCCTTCGGACATTTCGCAAGTACAACGCTGCGATGATACTCGCGACCCAATCGCTCGCGGAAATCGAAAGCACCGAAGTTAGATCGCTCTTGCTGGAGTCCACGGCAATCAAGATATTCCTGCCCAACCGCGCGGCAGATGGCGAACACGTCCGCCAGCTCTATGCGCAGCTTGGCCTCAAGGAAAAGGAAATCGAGACCATCGCTAACTCGGTTCCGCAACGAGATTATCTGTGTACAACCGACCTTGGTACGCGGCTCTTCCGCTTGGACCTGGGGCGAATCGCGCTGGCGCTGTGTGCCTCGACGGGCAGCAACGATGTGGCGAAGGCCCGCGAAGCCCTGGCCGAAAACGGACCTGAGCGCTTCTTGGATACGTGGCTGTGGGCTAAAAACCTCGGTCCTCATCCTTCAGGACCTACAGAAATCATCACGCCGCAAAACGTCAACGGAATCATCCACGCAGATGGGAGAACCGCTCATGCTATCGAGTAATGCACGAGGCCACATAAAAACTGGCTGCATAATTGCCGGCGCCATACTCGGTGCTTGGCTGCTCAGCTTGCCGGTACGCGCTCAAGTCGGCACATGCACATGCGTAAGCGACCCGCCGGTTGAGCTCTCCCTTACGACTGGTGGAGGTGCTGGCCGCTACGAGCCCGAAGGCTCCTTCCTCGGTTCGCTTATGCAAATGCTGGCCGGCGACGTCGACACCGCTGCTAATTTCGTAGCGCTTTATCCCGGCTGGCAGGATCCGGGCGCTAACGCTGCCATGAAAGGCGCGCAAATCGCCGCAAAGACACTCAGCACCGAGGCAGCGGCAATCAGCATCGCGCAGGGGCAGGCCAATGACTTCGCCGCCGAAGGTGCTCAATTCGCCAAGCTCGAGGCCTGCAACGTAAGCAGCGTCTCCCTGCTTCAGGCGATTCAGTGCGGAAACGAGATCGCGCTTTACGGCGCGCAACAGACACAGATGCTTCGGCAACTCATGGTAACCCAGATCATCGAAGAGTCGGTCGCCCATGGCGAATCGCTCAACGAACGCGCGCAACGTGGCGCCAGCAACGAAGTGAGTCAACTCACCGCCGCCCAACAATAGGAGTTTTTCATGCCATTGGTTCTTTTTACCCTTCGTCTGATGTGGCGCCTGCGAATACTCTTGCTGATCTTCTTCTTCGTCGTCCTGGGCCACATCTGGTTCAACCGCATTAAAGATGTATGGATTGCGAGGCAGCAAGCGCCCACACCGCAAATCTACTGCGACGACCGGCCAGGGCCGCGCCACATTCCTTTCGTCCCGCCCGAGCTCTGCGGTGGCATCAGTTCCTGTGATCGGCTGTTCAACGGTTGGGGCACTTGCGCGAATCCGAAGTGAAACATGGAATTCCAATTTCTCAATAATGCGCTCGCCCAATTTATCGCAACGATTCAAAACGTTTGGGCGCCCGTCTTCCAGATCCACGGCATCGCGATGCTACTCGCCGTCTCATGCGTCGCGTTCATCATCTACATGATTCACTTCGGAATTACCGGCGACGCTCCGACGTTCATTATGGGTATGGCTGACACGGTGGTCGCCCTGGCCGTGCTCCACGCCCTCTTCATTTACGCGCAATCCTTCGGCACAGACCTCGTCAACGGCTTTATCGCGTGGGGCCAGGAGACGACCGGAATGTCACCCGCGGTCGTTACGCCTTCCGGCATAATGGAGACGGGACTTCAGCTCGCGCGCATCTTCTGGGCGGCAAGCGGACATGCCTCATGGTTCGTCGCGCCCGTCTCAGCCCTTGAAACCATTATCTGCACCGTTGCCGTGGTAATTGCCTTCGGCGCGGCCTCGGTAATCTACCTGCTCGCGCAAGTCGAGGTCTGGGCCCTGATAATTGCCGCGTCGGTGCTTCTCGCCTGCGCTCCCATGCCGTGGACCTGGACCATCTTCCCCGGCTGGGGCCTAACCGTCCTTTCCTCGTGCATCAAGATATTTTTCCTACTCTGTGTCCTGGCCATCGGACTCGGGCTGGCGACTGGCTGGTCCACTTCGATGGCTGCTGTGTCCGGAACGATCTCCGACAACATCAGCCTGATGATGGAGGCCACAGTCGAGGCCCTGCTCTTCATCGCTTGCGTTTATTACCTGCCAACCCTGATGGCGCGAATGACTACAGGCGCGGCAGGCACTGTCCTACACGCCGGCGAGGCCATGCTCGGCTCTATCGCGGCCTCCACCGCCACCCAAGCCACAAGCGCCGCTGCCAAAGCCCGTCGCCAACTAGGTAACGCCGCAGCCGCCGGCGCCAAGGGCACCATCACTGCAGCACAAACCGTATCGCAAATGCTGTTGAGGTAATCCCTTATGTTCGAAGACCAGTTCCTTCGCGCGGTTGTGCGACGGCTGTTCTGGCTCGGCCTCGCAGCAACCATCACGATCGTCATGCTCGCCTCCATCAACGTGGTGCTGGCGCTGCGCCCTGCTGCCAAGCCTTACGTGGTCGAGCTCGACCACGGCAAGGTCATTGGCTTTGCCCAAGTCTTCCCCGCCGACCAGGCGCTCCAGGCGCAAGCTATTCGCAAGCAGGTAGAGGACTTCATCACTTACTGTCGGATGGTCTCGAACAACATGGAGTTCGAGCAGCACAACGTCCACGTGGTCTACGCGATGGCCCGAGGCCAGGCTATGCGAGCGCTCGAAGACTATTACCGGGGCTCGAAGGACCGCGACCCTATCCTGCTCGCCAACGCCGGCTACTGGCGCGAGGTCCACATCATTCGCGTACTCCAGGAACCGGCCGAGCCTCACACGTGGCGCGTCGAGTGGTCTGAAATCGCACATCCACAAATGGGCGACCCGACCACGACCAATTGGGAAGCGCTCATGCGCGTGGTCGTTACTGAGCCCGACACCGACAACGAACTTAATCCGCTGGGCGTCTACATCGTTTCACTGGATTTCAAGCAGTCCAGCTAAAGGGAGGGTTTCATGATCCGCAGGACCATCGTCGGCGTGTCGCTCCTCGCTCTCGTCGGTTGCGCGCCACGGCAGCAAGCAACCGCGCCACTGGAGCCCATCACTCCGCCTGTGGCACAGCCCAGGACTGACATTCCACCCGATCCGCTTGATGCGCTCGACCCGGTTGTAAGAGAGGCCTATCTGAGCAACCGCACCGCACCAACACGCGAAGGCTTCGCGGTCTTCTATCCGTATAAGCCCCACACGGAGCCCACCGTCTACGCGGCGGCGAGCCACGTTACAGAAATCGAGCTTTCCGACGATGAACACGTAACCTCGGCCACAGTCGGCGACAGCGTCCGATGGATGGTGCAGCCGGAACGAAACCACGTACGCATCAAGCCCTGTCCTCAAGGCTGCAACGCCAACGCCGTGGGCGCCGCGATCGGTGAGGCCGTACCTACAGCGCCGAGCAGCTTCGGCACGAACCTAATTATCGACACCGACCAGCCACGAACTTATCACATCAATCTCCACACGGCCTCGACAGCGCGAGCCTACGAGAGCTTTGTGTTCTGGTATCCCGATGATATTGCGGCCGCCCAGCTAGCGCGCTCCGAGGCCATGCGTAAGGCCGCACAGGAAGTCGTCGACCCGCCGGCGCGGCTGAATTTCAGCTATCGAATCATCGGCCCGAACGTCTCATGGAAGCCTATCCAGGCGTTTGACGATACCTCACACGAGTACTTGCTCTTCAGCGACAGCGCGGCCCTGCAATCGGATATGCCGACACTCTTTGTAAACCAGGGCAAGACGCAGGAGATCGTCAATTATCAAGTCCGAGGCAACTACTACGTCGTGGACCGCCTCTATAGCGACGCCGCACTTAGCGTCGGAATCGGCACGGACCGCCAGACAGTCCGCATCGAAGCGACCTCCCGGTAAGGCAATGGCAAACAACGTTGCAATTGAGCGGCCACCTGGCGCTGGGCGTGCGTGGATGATTGCGCTCGTCGGCATAGTAGCTGTCATCGGCGCGGGCATGTACCTGACCCGCGAGCGACCAACCGACCACATCAACCCGAACGACCTTAAGACCATTCCCGGGGCCGGCTCCTGGGCCGACAATGAAGCTACACCGCCCATCCGACACGCACCGCCACCGGTAGCCGTCGCTGCTCCCGTCCTGCCTCAACAAGTCCAGACCCCCATCACTCAGCATGGCCCGACTTGTGACGAGAGCTGTCAGGCACGCCGGCGGCTACTTGCCGCCGCCCAGGGCTCGGGCATGAGCATCCTTGTTCCCGGTGCCAACACTCTCGAACTCAACCAGGCCAACGCGCCACTGAAGGCCGCATCAACCACCCCGCGATGCACTCGGCACTGCATACTCGCCAACTCCTGGCTCTACGCGACGCTCGAGACCGGCATCAACTCGGATCACCCAGGGGACGTTATTGCACGAGTCAGCGAGAACGTACGCGACACCGTAACCCAGACCGAGATTCTGATCCCCTATGGGTCGAAGCTTCACGGCATGGTCAAGCCCGCCCAATATGTCAACCTGAACAACACAAGCGTCAACGTCGATTGGGATTCGCTCCAACTCCCCAATGGCGCCGAGATCGTCTTGCCGCACCTGCCAGCGGCCGACGTCGCCGGTTACCCCGGCCTTCACGATAAGGTGGACCGGCATCTGACCCAGACCTGGGGTCCCGCGGTACTGGTCAGCGCGATTACCGCCGGCATGATGCTAGCCCAGAACCCGACCTATGGCTCCTACCAGGGCTATAGCAGTACGCAACAAGCCAGCGGCGCCTTCGCCAACACCCTTGGCGGCCAGACCAACGCCAGTCTCAACATGTTACTGCAGCAAGCCCGTCCGACGATCACCGTCGCGCCCGGCACAGCGCTTCGCGTCCTCATCACCCGAGACCTGCCGCTCGATCATCCGTATGAGGAGCACCCATGAGCCTCGAACGCTTCGGCCTCGTGCTCCTCGGCTCCATCCTGCTCGCACTCGGGACGCTTCGGTTAGCCGGCATCACCGGGAACCTGACTCCATCCGAACCTGTTGGCCTTTACCTCCGACTTCCACAAGCACCAACCCGCGGCGAAATGATTGAGCTTAGGCCACTCGTCAAGCATTTGGCTGGTGTACCCGGCGACACGGTCGACGTGACAGCGCAAGGTTCTTACATCAATGGACACCTTTGGCCTAACAGCGCACCGATCCTCACCGCGCCCTACCGCATGTATCCATTCGGGACTTACCGCCTCGCCCCTGGTCAGTACTGGCTCATGGGATCATCACCCGTCAGTTGGGACAGCCGCTACGTCGGCCCATTCAGCGGCGACCTTATCGAATCCGCGATCACGCCGCTTTGGACCATCGACCGTTAATCAAAAGGAGGGACCTGAATGAAACCCAAAACCAAACCTCAGCCGCGAGTTCAGTTCAAGCTCAGCATACCGGAGTCTATAGCCAAGGCCTTCGAAGCAACTCGCAAAGAGGCCGACGAATTAGGCTTCGACTGGACCGCGACCATGCTTGAGCCGATGGAGAAGACCAACACCGAGTTTAGCCAGTTCCTAGCCCGACATCGGGCTAAAGTTCAGCCCGACTCCGGGCTAACTCCTAGCCCTCGAACCATCACCAGCAACAGCGCAGACCCGGACCGTGCTTGAAGGCAAAAAGCTTTCGCTCGAAAACGGGCATCACAGACGCCAGGAGGCGTTTTTCACAATCATACTAATCTCATCCCCTTCGGGATGAATCTTCCGGAATTCAGCAATTCAGCACAGATTACCAGCATTTACCGATAGTCAGCACGCGCTAACGCAGGATAAGCGGGATAGACCACACCATGCGGATTCGCACATCTTCGGCGGCAGAATTTCAGAGTATGCAGACCCGCGCGATCATGGGTGCCGCGCTCTGGTCGCGGGCACTCGGCGGTCTGTTTTTACTTTGGATTGCGCTCACCCTTTGGCTTGTCTGGCGTCGCATCGGACTCAACCGGCCAGAGCTTCAGCATGAGTTTTTCGGACGCTGGGTGCTCTGCAGCGTCCTCACCAATACACCCTTCATCGACCGGCTGTCGGCCAGCCTCCCGATGTACGCCGATGGCGCCTGGTATCGTCTGCCCGACTTCGGACGATGGCTCGATAGTGTCTACGGCGCGAGCTTCTGTAGCTGGTTCTGGTCCGCGAGCATCGGGGCCGGGGCTTATGGCCTCGGCAGCGATCTGCTACCCATCGCTGCTGGAGTGGTGCTCGTGGTGTGGTGGTGGCGGCGAGATCCCGATGGCGGCGAACACATCCGCGGGCTGACTCTGATGAGCGCCCGTGAATTTGATCGCGCAATATGGAGGAGCCGTTAGTGCGCTTTCGGAAACCCCTCCGCAAC
>Ga0306920_100001771_pt1 | contig 26862 bp, 26 predicted proteins | sample flu12Cox44000170_FD_204666 | JGI IMG/M metagenome (GOLD analysis project Ga0306920, IMG submission 204666) | Lab enrichment of tropical soil microbial communities from Luquillo Experimental Forest, Puerto Rico - flux4day.12C.oxic.44.000.170 (v2)... | ecosystem: Environmental > Terrestrial >... | reverse complement strand
CCGCTACGTCACCGGTGCCGGTGCCAGCCGGCACGTCGGCCGTCCCGCGCATGTGCGCGGCGGAGGCGCCCCGCGCCACCTCCAGGGCCGCGAGGTCCGGCGTGGCATCGCCTCCACTCAGCACCGTCGCGGTATCACGCATCACCTGGGCCACCGTCGCCAGCAGTTCCCGGTCAGCCGCGGAGGTGCGGGCCAGGTCGAGATGCCCGTCGAAAGTGTCGGAGACCAGGGCCGCGCACCACTCGAGTACCTGGACGGCGGCGTTCAGCCCCTGGTCGGCGGTCGCGAGCCCGGTCGGCCGGAACGGGGTGGCGCTGAACGTATCCACCAGCGTGTGCTTGGCCGCGACCATCGCCTGCATGCTCGTCACCTGGCCCCGCGAGCCGTTCTCAATGCTGGCCGCCAGTTCTCGGGCCAGGGCAGCGGCTGATGCGCGCAGCCGGTCGCCGGCCGACGGCGTGGACAGCAGCAGCACAGCCGCCGTACCCGCGGCCGACGCCAGCCACCAGCCAGCCAGCCGGTCGGGGATCGTCGCGGCGCCACCGGCCGATGCGACCGGCAGGACATACGCGAGCAGCGCGGCGGTGACCCCAGATGCGGCATTTGGCCCGATCACGCCCGCGAAGAAGACCGCGAACGCCACCGGGATCGTCACCAGGGCGGCGAGCCACGCGGACCTGCTGGCCAGGGTGCCGATGATGAGCAGGACGCTGCCCGCTACCGCCAGGCCGATGTGCGCCACCAGCTTGTCCTTGCGGGTTCCGCCGAAGCTGGCCAGCACGAGCGTCGCGAACCCGCCGAACGCCGCGAACAGCGCCATCTGCAGGTTGCCAAGACCCTTGTAGGTCAGCGCGAACAGCGCGGGAACAACGATGGTGGCCCGCGCCGCCCGCATCGCGGCGGGCACCGACCACACCGGCTTCCACCACGGCCGCTGCCGTCCTTGCCCGGCGCCCGGCGGAGCGCCCAGGGGGGCGCGCGACCGCAGTCGCCGCAGATACGCCAGCGGGGCGGGGGGAGCCGACATTGTGGGAATTCTAGGAGTCAGCCCTGGCCGCGAGCTAGCCCTGGCGGTGAGGCCTGCCCAGCTCAGAACAACCATTCTCACCCGGTGCAAAATGGCGGACCGGCAAGTGCGACCTCAGCGCCGATCGGCGGGCCGGGGCGTTCCAAGGCCCAGGCCGCCCGCGGCGAATTGGGCTGGTCAGCTCACCGTCCGCCCGCAGCTGGGCAGCTGCCGGGGAGCTGGACTGGCCGCGAACCGGGAACCTGCCGGACGGCTGCCGGAGCAAGCTCGCCCGCGCTGCGGCGGGCCCTCGCCTATGGCTTCGTCTGGCCGACTTCGATCAGGTGACCATCGGGATCCCGGATATATGCGCGGAATTCGCGGGCATGGTCCTTGGGCTCCGTCAGGAACTCGGCGCCCTTGGCCGACCACTCCGCGTAGACCGCGGCGATGTCGGCGACCCGGATGTTCAGGAACGCGCTGACCCGGTCGGGGTCAGCCGGGGGGGCGAGCGTCACCGCGGGCTTATCATCTGTCGGGCCGCCGCCCACGTTGAGGATCAGCCAGCTGTTGGCAATCTTCAAGATGACCGGATCGCGTTCCAGCACCACCGTTGCCCCGAACACCGACCGGTAGAAATCACGGGACCGGTCCTGGTCAGCGACCACCAGGAAATGGGTGATGACGAACCCGCTCTGCGGGGCGGGGAATTCGTTATCGGCCATCAGACCTCCTTGCGCCGGGGCGAGCACCGCCGGCTGACGACGGCACCGTCAGCCTGGGTACATCCTCCCGCACGCCGTGCGCGGTCTTCCGCGGCAGGCCATGCATCTCGGCGGGGCGATGCGGAGCGCCGGGGAAGTCCAGGCGCGGTGAGGATTCATAGCCGGCCAGGTGCCACATCATCGCCGGCTGTGGCCTGATCGCAGAGACCCCATCGAAGTCCTCGCGGCCCCGGCTGGCCTGGGGCACATACCGGTGCGCCCCGGCGCCCGCTACGGAGGGGTCACCGCCTGCGGCTCAGCCCGGGGCTTTCAGCTTGCGCCAGCCGCCCGCCCGGTTGTTGGCGATGATCTGCCGGAACATGGCGGCCAGCGCGGGCGCGTTGATGGTCTCCCCCTGCCTGACCGCCACCGTGCGGGCGGTCTGGTTGCCGTGGCCAGCGGTGATGATCCCCTCCGGGTCGGGAACCATGGCGCCGTCGTAGAGGAACACGTTCACATGATCCTTAGCCGCCAGCAGTGCGCAGATGTTGCCCGCCAGCACGAAGTACGGCTGAACGCGGCGCTTGACGGTCTCGGTCACCCCGGGATCGGCCGCGTGCACCAGGTCCCGCACCTGCTGGCAGATGGCCTGCTGCCAACCGGGCAGGCCGCCGATGTAGGCGTCCACCCGCGGGTCGGTCTGATAGGTCATGACGCACCCACCATATGACCGCGCCGGGCCGGGCCGATCCGCTTCTCGAACCAGTGGTGGGCGTAGGGCTCGTCGTTGAACGGGGTGACTTCGCGGTAGCCCGCGGTGCGGTACAGGGTGACCGCCTCGGCCAGCGAGCGGTTGGTCTCCAGCCGGAGCACGCGCACCCCATTCGCTGCCGCGTGCGCCTCCAGTTCCGCGAGCAGGCGGCGGCCGAGCCCCAGCCCGCGCCGGTCGGGGGCCACCCACATCCGCTTAAGCTCGGCCGGCCCGCGGCCGTGGAACCTGAGCGCGCCGCATCCGGCCGGCTCGCCGTGCAGGGTCGCGACCAGCAGCAGGCCCGCCGGCGGGGTCAGGTCGGCCACGCTGGCGGTGTGACTGTGCGCCGGGTCGAACCCGGCGTCGAAGCGGCACGCAAGTTCGGCGAAATAGGCGTGCTCGCAGAAGCGGGCGTGCGGGTGCCGCGGGTCGCACACTCTGACTCGCACCGCCGAGGCCGCCAGCAGCCGCTCGACCTCGGCCATGGCGCTGACCAGCCGGTCCTGCTGGCCGTCGGTGAGCGGTCGCAGGATGGACGCGGCCACGTCGCCGGCGCGGCGGTCTAGTTCGGCCCGCTCGGCCAGGCCGCGGCGGGTCAGTCGGGCGGTCCGCACCCGGCCGTCGGTACGGCTGCGCCGGACGTCCACCAGCCCATCCGCCGCCAGCGACCGCAGCAGGCGGCTCAGGTAGCCCGAGTCCAGCTCCAGCCGCGCCCGCAGGGTCCGCACCTCAGCGCCGTCCGGGCCGATCTCCCACAGCAGCCGGGCCTGCCCGAGCGGCCGGCCGCGGCCCAGGAAGGCGTCGCTGAGCGCACCCACCCGCTGGGTCACCGTGCGGTTAAAGCTCCGGATCTGCCCCACCCTGGCCGCGTTCATTCTCTGACTTTAGTCAGAGAATGAACGCTCGTCACCCCGGTACCGGCGAGGGCTGCCGGGAAACCCGCGGGCCGGGTGCACCGCGCCTGACCGGTTTCCCGCTGGCACCCGGCCAGCGCCCGGTGGAGGATGGCGGCATGGAGTCGCTGGCCGGGCTCCGGCAGCGGCGGGCGTTCGAGTGCCGCCTGACGCCGGACCGGGCGCTGGAGACGCTGGCCGACGCGGATGCGTTCCTGCGCGACCGCGGACTGCTGACCCGGACCGCGGACAGCGCGCTGCCGAGCCTGTACGAGGCCTGCCACGAGGACCCGTACCGGCCGGGCAGCCCGGGATTCGCCACCTGGCCGGCCAGCAAATGGCCCTGGTTCGGGGAACTCGCCGGGCACGGCCACATTATCTGCGGCGTCCACCGTGGCAAGAACCTGCTGGTGACCGGAGAGGCGGCAGGCCAGCTGGACCGCATCTGCCGGGCCGAGACCGAGCGGATGCGCGACGCAGACCCGGACTGGCGGCGGCTGCTGGACCACCTGGCGGCCGCCGGGCCGTCCACCGTCACCGATCTGCAGACCGAACTGCGGCTGAAGCGGCAGGAGCTGAAGGCGATCCGCTCGCCGCTGGAACGCTGCGGCGTGATCGTGGCGCGCTCGCTGCACGTGACCGCGGGCGAGGACCAGCCGCACGCCAGCGAGCTCGCCCGGTGGGACCAGGTGTACCCGGCCACCGGCGGTCCCGGGGTGGCTGCCGACCCGGCCACGGCGCTACGGGAGCTGGTGGCCGCGGGCGTCCGCGCCGCGGTGGTCGCGCCCGAGGCCGAGCTGGCACGCTGGTTCTCCTGGCGCTGGTACTGGTCCCCGACGCTGGTCGATGACCTGATCAGCGCCGGGCGGCTGCACCGGGTGGACGGCCACGTGGCCGCCGCGTGACGCGCCGGAAATTGCGGAGCCGGGTGCCGGGCCGCCCGGCTAGGCTGCTGACGTGCCCCCCGCCAGTCACCTGCTCGCGTTCGGCCTGGTCTCCTTCGTCTTGATCGTGGTGCCCGGCCCGAACGTGCTGTTCGTGATCAGCCGGTCGCTGATGCTCGGCCGCGCGGCCGGGGTGGGGACCGCCCTCGGTGGCCAGCTCGGGGTCTACACCCAGGTCGCGGCGGTGGCCTTCGGCGTCGGCGCGCTGGTCGCACGATCGGTGGCGCTGTTCAGCATCATCAAGCTGGCCGGTGCGGTGTACCTGGGATACCTCGGCGTGCAGGCGATCCGGCACCGCCGGGCGCTGAGCGCCGCGCTGCAGGCGCCGGCCGAGCGCAAGAGCATCGTCAGGATCATCGGCGACGGCATCGCGGTCGGGGTCACCAACCCGAAGTCGATCGTGTTCTTCGCCGCGGTGCTGCCCCAGTTCGCTGACCCGTCGGCGGGTCATGTGCCCGGGCAGATGCTGCTGCTCGGAGCGGTGTTCATGGTCATCGCCGTCGTGTGCGACAGCAGCTACGCACTGGTGGCCGGCACCGCCCGGGCCTGGCTGGCCCGGTCGCCGCGACGGCTGGAAATGGTCGGTGGCAGCGGCGGCCTGGTCATGATCGGCATCGGCGCCAGCCTGGCCCTGACTGGCCGCCGGAACTGACGGCGCCCGGGCAGGAACGGGGCCCGCGTTCCCGGACCGGGGCCGGAGTTCCCGTTACCAGCAAAAGAGATATATCGTGTGTTCATGGGACGACTGATCCTGATCATTGTCGGTGTGCTTGTCGCCGTCATGGCCATCTCGCTGGTGATCTCCGCGCTGCATTTCCTGTTCTGGATCGCCATCGTGGCCCTGATCGTGCTGGGCGTGGTGCGGCTCAGCGGCGTCATGCGGCGGCACTCGCGCCAGTAACGGCCCACGCCAGGCTGGCGGCCGGGGCTTAGCCCGCCGCCGCGATCGCCGTTGCCACGGGCACCGGGTGCACGAGGGTCTGGTAGACCACGCAGTACCGCTCCGTGAGCCTGAGCAGCGTCGCGACCTGCTCCGGGCTGGCCCCGGTCTCCAGGTCGAAACTGAGCCTGACGGCGGTGAATCCGACCGGCGCGTCCTTGCCCACTCCCAGCGTCCCGCGGAAGTCCAGGTCACCCTCGGCGCTGACGGTCCCGCCGGTGACCGGGATCTCCAGTGAGGTGGCCACTGCCCGCAAGGTGACTCCGGCGCAGGCCACCAGCGCTTGCAGCAGCATGTCACCGGAGCAGGCCAGCGAGCCGTCGCCGCCGCTGGCCGGATGCAGGCCAGCCACGGCCAGCGCCTGTCCGGTCGCCACTGAGCAGCTGACTTCCTCCTCGCCGAGCTGGCCCCGGGCCCGCAAGGTGACCACGGCGCGCTGCGGGTCCTGGCGGTAAGCCTCCTTGAGCGGCCGCTGCACGGCACGCAGCCCGGCACTGTCCACGGTTTCTCCTTCTTGCCGGCGAGCCCGGTGTGCTGCCCGCTCAGGCGGTGACGTCGGCGCTGGTGAGGCGAGCCCAGGCTATCGCGCAGAAGATCATGATGTAGATGCCGAACGACAGCAGCCCGCGCAGCAGGTCACCGGTGGCGATCGGTGTGCGCAGCAATGAGTCAAAGGACAGCCACCAGTGGGTGGGCAGGTACGGCCGGACGACTGAGAACTGCGGGATGTTGTCGGCGACCTCACTGATCAGCCCGATCATCAGCACGGCCGCGATCGCGCCGATGGGATGCTCGGTGAACGCCGACACCGCCAGCCCGATGGCACCCAGCGCGGACAGGGCCGCGGCCACGTAGAGGGTGACGAACAGGATCCGGAGCAGCCCCTCCCCCAGCGGGACGGTGGTGCCGGACAGCAGTGTCACCGGCCCGATCGGGAACAGGACCGCGCCCGCCGCCAGCGACACGACCGACACCACCGCGGTGCTGGCCAGAGCGAAGATCACCACCCCGGCATACTTAACGGCCAGCAGCCTGGTCCGGCCCGCGGGGACGGTGAGCAAGTTGCGCAAGGTGCCGCTGCCCGCCTCACCGGCCACCGAGTCACCGGAGACCACCGCCACTGTCAGCGGCAGTACCAGCGCGAGCATGATGGTGAGCGCGATCAGGGCGAGGAATACCCCGTTGCCCGCCACCTGGTTGATGAATGAGGAGGCGGGGCCGCCGGCGCCCTGCGGCTTGGCCAGCCGCAGCGCGATCCCGATCAGCACCGGCAGCGCCGCGAGCACCGCCAGCAGCGCCAGGTTCCGCAGCCGGCCGAAGATCAGCCGCAGTTCCGACCGGAGCAGCCGCAGCCACGCGGGCACCGGCCCGGTGTGCACCGTGGCCACCGCGGCCAGATCACCCGGGCCGGCGGCGGTGTCAGCCGTCGACATCGAACCCCTCCCCGGTGAGCCCGACGAACAGCTCTTCCAGGTTCGGCCGGGGCGTTTCCAGCCCGGCTACACCGACGTCGGCCAGCACCAGTTCCCGGCAGATCTGTTCCGGCGGCTGGCTGGCCAGCTGGGCGCTGACCTCGCCGTCCACGGACTGGATATCGGCCAGCCCAAGGCCAGCGAGCACCTTGGCGGCAGCCTCCGGCTGCGCGGTGCGGACCACGATCCGCAGGCTGCCCCGGCTGCGCAGCTCCTCCAGGGAGCCCTGGAACACCAGCCGCCCGGTCCGCATCACCCCAACGTGGCTGCAGATCTGCTCCACCTCGGCCAGCAGGTGGGAGGACACCAGCACGGTCACGCCGTCGGTGGCGATCTCCCGGATCAGGGCACGGACCTCACGGGTGCCCTGCGGGTCCAGGCCGTTGGTGGGCTCGTCCAGGATGATCAGCTCCCGCGGCCGGAGCAGGCTGGCGGCGATCGCCAGCCGCTGCTTCATGCCCAGCGAATAGGCCCGGTAGCGTTTCCCGGCCGCTGGCAGCAGGCCGACCCGGTCCAGCGCGGCATCGATCCGGGCCCGCGCGGTATGCGGGTCCGCGGTCCGGTCGGCCGCGTCGATCCGGGCCAGGTTCGCCCGCCCGGACAGGTACGTGTAGAAGGCGGGCCCCTCCACCAGCGAGCCCACCCGGGGCAGCACCCGGGCCGCCGCACCCGGGACCGGCTCGCCGAGCAGCCTGACGCTGCCCCGGTCGGGGTAAATGAGCCCGAGCAGCATCCGGATGGTGGTGGTCTTCCCTGACCCGTTCGGGCCGAGAAAGCCATATACCGACCCGCGGGGAACGGCCAGGCCGAGCCCGTCCACGGCGACCTGGCGGCGGAACCGCTTGGTGAGCTCGCTGGTGGTGATCGCGGACCCGTTGCCGCCGTCAGCAGCGACCTCCCCGGCTGCGTTCACCCGGCCTGCGCCGCCGCGCGGTACAGCACCGACGGGTCGACCGCACCGGCAAAGGCATGCCCGTTAGTGATCAGCACGGACAGCAGGCTGGTGCGGATCAGCTGGCCGGTGCCGAAGGCACCATGGACGGTCGTGGCCGACTTCAGCAGTGCGGACCAGATGGCCGCGCCACTTATGCCGCCACCCGGGCCAGCACCAGGCCCGGACGCCACCGACTGGGCCGCCTGGCCCACCGCGCCGGCCACGTTGCCCCCGCTGGCCAGCCCGGCCAGCGCCGAGGAGGGCAGCTCCAGCACGGAGAGCCAGTCCTTGCCGATCACCTTCGCCCCGGTGAGGGCGGGCTCCGGTTGCGGGCTGGCTGGACCGCCGGGCATCGCCGCGGGTGGCGTCACAACGTGCACGGTCGCACCGTGCGGCGGGGTGAAGCGGAACGTACTGGCCGGCGGGGTGCCGAAGCTGATCGAGGTGAACCGCTCCGTCCAGGCGGGGCTCTGCGCACCGCGCGGGAATACCTGCACGCCGAGCACCACACCGGGGTGGCTGGCGGCCAGTGCGATGACCACCGAGCCGATCAGCGAGCGGCTATCCCTGGGTGCCACCACCAGCTGGTAGGCATCCTGGCCAGCCACGGTGGTGGTGGCGCCGGTGGTAATGCTGGTGCTCGGCCCGGCCGCGCTGAGCAGCCGCTGCACGGCCTGCTGCGGGGTGACCGGGCTGGGACCGGGCGAGCCGGCCGGCTGCAGCGTGCCGGAATTCCCGGCCGCGGCGTGGCCCACCAAGCCGTGCATCAGCGCGCCACGAGCGGGCACGGTGAGCCGGGTTACCGAATCCGAGCTGCTCTGCCAGATCCAGGCGGTGCTGCCATCGCGGATCACATCGGTCTCGCCCAGCGGCACGGGCAGCGCCAGCCGGAAGTGGGTCCGGTTGGCATAGGACAGGTTGATGGCATGCGGGCCGGTCAGCAGGGACAGGACGGATGACGGGCTCTCCTGCCCCGGCAGCTGCGGGATACCGAGATCGGCCGTCGCCACCAGCTGGCCGCTCAGCGGGGGCGGCGAGCCGGCGTGGGTGGCCAGTGCGGTGAGCAGCTGGGCCGGGGTACGGGGGCGCAGCGACGGCGACGCGGCGGCGGCAGTTGCCACGGTCACCGCGGTCACCACCACGGCGGCGACGAGAGCAGCCGGGACCGCCCATCGTGACCGGCGCGGGGCCTTCGGCACGCTCATCATGATTACCTCACCCTGGCCCGGGCCCCGCAGCCTGGCAGCGGGCCCGGCTCGGATGCCGGGAAGAGGCTCAGGGGTACGGGCCGTTGCCGCCAGGCTATGTCAACTGGGGCCGGCCACGCGTCACCCGCGGGGCTGGCTGCTCCGTCACCCGCAGGGATGACACAGCACTGGCTGGTCACCCCGGTCCGGTGGTGCCTACCAGCCGCCCCAGGGCAGTACCGACGTCACCGCGACCACCGCGAAGAGCAGCGTCAGGTAGGCGATCGACAGATGGAACAGGCGCATGGGAGCGGGGTTGGCACTGGGCTGCGCGGCGCCCGCGCACGCGCCCTCAGTGATCTTGCTACCGGCGGCTGGCGGCGGCGCCGCGTCGCCGGCGCTGATCCGGGCGACCCGCCGCTGCAGCCGGTGCGCCTCGGCCAGGAACCAGCCGCCCAGCCCGGCCGCGCAGGCGGTGTACAGCCACCCCGCGTACGGGGCCAGCAGCAGCGTGGTGGCGACCATCACGTAGGAGTAGATGAGGATCTTGCGCGCCACGACCGTGGCCGGCGCCACTACCGGCAGCATGGGCACGCTCGCCGCCGCGTAGTCGTCCTTGAACTTCATCGCCAGCGCCCAGAAATGCGGCGGCGTCCAGAAAAAGATGACGGCGAACAGGATGATCGCAGGCAGGCCGACCGTGCCGGTCACCGCCGACCAGCCGACCAGCACCGGGAAGCAGCCGGCGGCACCGCCGATGACGATGTTGGACGGGGTCCGCCGCTTCAGCCCGATGGTGTAGATGAAGACGTAGAACAAGATGGCCGCGACCGCCAGGGCGGCGGACAGCCAGTTCACTGTCGTCCCGAGCAGCACGGTGGCCGCCGCACCCAGCACGATGCCGAAGACCAGCGCCTCGGCGGGTTTGATGACGGCCAGCGGCGTCGGCTTGGCCAGCGGGCGGCGCGAGGTACGCCGCATTACCGCGTCGATGTCCCGGTCGAGGTAGCAGTTGATGGTGTTCGCGCTCCCGGCCGCGAACGTCCCGCCAACCAGGGTGAGCACCACCAGCCGGGCCGACGGCAGCCCACGCTGCGCGAGCAGCATGGTGGGGATGGTCGTGACCAGCAGGAGCTCGATGATCCGCGGCTTTGTCAGCGCAACCAAGGAGCGGGCCACGGCCCGGGCGGAACGGCGCCCCGCCACCGCGGGGAGCGCGTTCGCCGTCGCAGGGGTCACTCGGTGTCCTCCACCGCGTCCTCAGCCGCCGGGGTCTCTGCTCCGGCCGGCGCGGGACCGGCGGCCGGGGGGGCCGGCGCGGCGGGTGCCGCTGCGGCCGTCCCCGCACTGGCACCGGCGCCAGCGGCGGCGGGCACGAGCGCCCGGTGGCCGGGCGTCACATGCGGCCTGGTGTACTGGAAGTACAAGATCGCCGCCACGATCACAAACAGTCCCACCGGGATCGCGAAGGTCATGATGGCGCCCGCAAGAGTCCAGTCGCCCGATGGGTGCTGGGCGAGGATAAGTTGGTGCACTCCAGTCCTCCTGTGAAATAACTTGCGGTCATCGCAGACTGGGCCGGGATGGCCAGGCTGACTTATGCCTGAGCAGCCGGTCGAGATCGGCGTCGGTTGCCGCGGATTCCTCGTCCCTGAGCCACGCGAAGACGAGGAATATCGCCAGAATGCTAAACGGGATGAGCGGGATCACCCACAGTATCCCCCCTCCTACCTGCTGGTCGGAGACGAGGCTGAGCAGGCGGTGGCTGGGGCCGAGGTAGGCCGGATAGGCCACGGCGTGGCTGAATGCGCGCGTCAGCCCGAGCACGGTGGTGGCCGCGGCTACCGCCACCACCAGGCCTGCCGTCCTCATCGGCGCCATGAGCGGGGCCACCGGCCGGGTACCCAGCAGCGCCAGCCACAGCAAGATGCCGATGGCCAGATAGCTGACCACTTCCGCGGCATAGATGGCGGAACTGTGCAGGGCGGCATCGAACGGGCCCGGCAGATGCCAGACCCACCAGCTGCCGCAGAAGACGGCTGCGGCCAGAACCGGCCTGAGCTGCCAGCCGGGCCGGGCGGTCCCCGTTCCGGTCATGTCAGCGGCCCCGGCATCGGCCGCCGCTCCCTCCGCCTGGTCCCGGCCACGCCCGCCGAGCCCACGGTGGAGCGGCTGCCATGGTGCGCCGAGCACGATCAGCGCGGGCGCCAGCATCGCGAGCATCACATCCTGCAGGTCGCGTACCCAGATGAAACGGTACGACCAGTAGCCCACCGGGGACACCACCGCCAGCAGCGCCAGCAGCAGCCCGGCCTGGAAACTCACCGCCCGGGCCAGCAGCTCCGGCGGCAGGGACCGGCCGCGCCGCCGGGCGCGGGTGACGGTATCACGCACCCCGAGCAGGTGGATGACACCGACCACCAGGTAGGCGGCCAGGGCGGCCAGGTTGACCGACCAGTGCGAGAAGTCCATGACGGTTGCGGCCTCCGGTCGGGCTACGTGAACCCCGGCGACCTGCTCCTTTCGTCAGAGCAGGTAGAACAGTACCCAGAAGACGACCCCGACTCCGGCCATGTAGTTCCACACCAGCGTGAAGGCACTGAGGTTGGACTGGAACCGCTGGACGGTGAACGCCTCGGTGAAGGTCGGTGGCTGTTCCACGAACGAGATCGCCGGGATGAACCGGGACCGCATCAGCAGGGTTTCCAGCCAGACCATCACCCCCAGCACGAACGCCAGGTACATCGCCGTGCTGCCGACAAAGACACTGGAGTACCCGGAACTGCCGGGGGCGAACGGCAGGTCGAGCAGCCGGATGATCATCAGCGCCACCGCGGCCAGGCCCAGGATCAGCGCCGCCAGCGCCCCGGCCTGCCAAGCCCGCTTGTTGCCCGCCTTGATCCGCTGCAGGGCGAGGGTCTGGAGGGCGGCGCTGATCACGATGATGGCGATGATGATCGTTCCCATCGCGACCGACGGCTGGATGAAGCCCGAGCCGTGCCACCGGCCGCTGGAGTTCAGCGAGCGCAGGTAGAAGTAGGCGAACACGAACGCGCCGAAAAGGAATGACATCCCGCCGAGGGCCAGCCGGGAGCCGGTCCAGGCGGCATTGAGGGCGGCCTCGTGGTAGAAGCCGGCTTCCTCGGCCGCCCGGTCCAGTCCGCCGGAGGATGTCGTGGTTGGCTCGGCCATGGCTATGCCTCCACTCCTGCGCCAGCGTAGGCCGCGGCGACCACGCCCACCGGCGGGTTCAGGTCAGCCATGGGCGGCGCGTCCTTGACGCCGTACTCGTAAGGCCCAGACAGCACCACCGGAATGTGCTCGAAGTTCTCCGGCGGCACCGGCGTCGGCACCTGCCATTCCAGACCGCGCGCGTTCCACGGGTTGCTGGCCGCCCGCTTCCGGACGAACAGCGTCGACCAGATGAAGTTGACCAGGAAGATGATCATCGAGACGGCCAGCAGGTAGGCCGAGATCGACGCCCACACATTGAGCGGCTGCAGGTTCTTCGCGTACTCGAACACCCGCCGCGGCATGCCTGCCATGCCCAGGAAGAACATCGGCAGGAACGTCGAGTTGAAGAAGATGAACATGGTCCAGAAGTGGATCTTCCCCAGCGTCTTGTTCAGCTCGACCCCGAGCATCTTCGGCACCCAGTAGTAGATGCCGCCGAAGAACGCGAAGATCAGGCCGCCCATGATCGTGTAGTGGAAATGGCCCATCACGAAGAAGCTGCCGTGCTCGGTGGTATCGGCCGGGACATCGGACAGGTATACACCGGTGACCCCGCCGATGAGGAAGTTGAAGTACATCCCGAGGGCGAACAGCATCGGCACCTCGAACTTGATCTTCGCCTTCCAGAGCGTGCCCAGCGCGACCAGGTAGATGAACCCGGTCGGGATCGAGATCAGCTCGGTGGTGAGCATGTACAGCGGGCGCATGTCCGGGTTGATGCCGCTGACGAACAGGTGGTGCTGCCAGACGAACCAGCTCAGCAGGGCCACCCCGAACATGCCCGCGACGCCCACCTTGTAGGCGAACAGCGGCTTGCGGCAGAACACCGGGAGGATCTCCGCCACCACCCCGAACCCCGGCAGGGCCAGGATGTACACCTCCGGATGGCCGAAGAACCAGAACACGTTCTGCCACAGGTAACTGCTGCCACCGAGCTGGTTGACGAAGAACGCGGTCTGCCAGGCCCGGTCCATCAGCATCATGTACAGGCCGGCCACCAGCACCGGAACCGACAGCACCTGCAGGAACGAGACGGTGAACATGGACCACACGAACATCGGCAGGCGGCTCCACCGCATGCCGGGCGCGCGGTAGTTGATGTAGGTCACGATGATGTTGAAACCGGCCAGGATCATGGAAATGCCCATGAGGCCAAAGGCCATCGCATAGGTGTCCATCCCCGGCGTGGACTGGATGCTCAGCGGCGCATAGCCGGTCCAGCCGGTCGGGAAGCCACCGAGCAGGACGCCGGACACCAAGATCACGTAGGCGGGCGGGGTGAGCCAGAATCCCAGTGCCTCGAGCCGCGGGAACGCCATCCGCTTCGACCCGATCATGAGCGGGGCGAAGTACTGGCCGAACGGGCCGAGCACCACCGACGACATCATCATCATCATCATGGTGGAGTGCTCGCCCACCACCATCAGGTAGCTGCTCGAGCTCATGATGTGGTTCGTGGGATTGAGCAGTTCGGTCCTGATCGCCATCGCGAACAGGCCGCCAGTCAGGAAGTAGACGATCATCCCGAACAGGTACTGGATGCCGACCACCTTGTGGTCCAGGGTGTACCGGAAGTACTTGGCCAGGCCACCCTCCGGCGCGTGCTCGATGTCCGGCAGCGGCTTGCCGAGCATGAGCCTGCCCAGGTCGTTGAAGACCCCGAGCCCGGCCAGCCAGCCGACCGTGCCGAAGACGTAGCCGAGCACGAGCGGCATGTCGAAGTTGTTGGCGAGCGCGGCCGCGTAATTCGAGCCGCCTGGGGAGAAGTCGGGGCTGAGGGCATTGCCCATCCAGTGGCCGAAGAGGTAGCCGATCACGGCCCCGATCAGGCCGGTGTGCACGGCTGGGCGCATCCACCAGGGCCTGGGGCGGCCCGGTTCGGTCGGACCGCCACCAGCTGGCTGGGTCTGGTCGGCACCCGGTGTGGTTTCGATGGCCATCCGGTCACCTCTCCAGGGAGACGATTGACAACGAGTGCGCCGCCGCTACCGGCCCGGGCCGGATCATGGCTGCACCGGGTTGGCTGGCGAGTAGTAGTAACCGGGGGACCCGGTGATGCCGAGCACCTTCTTAAGGGTGTTGCCCAGTGAGGTGATCTGCGTTGGGTCGTAGGTCAGCGAGTACGCGGGCAGAGTGATCAGCACGCCGGCGCGCGTTTCCCTGTCCCGGATGCCGTTCGCCCAGGCCATGAAGCTAACGGGGGACACCACCTTGCCGGTGTTGAACATGGCCCCGTGCCAGAGCCCGCACAGCTCGTTGCAGCGGACGGTGAAGTCACCGATCTGCTGCGGCTTGGCGAACGCGACGTTGTTCACCCCGGGGTTGGCGTCCGCCTTCACGCCCAGCTGGTAGGCCCAGAAGCTGTGGATGACATCCAGCGAAGTCACGTTGAACTGGACTTCCTCACCGATGGGCAGCTCCAGATGGGTGGTCTCGATGCCGCCGAACTGCGGGAACCGGTAGGTGAAGGCCCACTGCTGGCCGATCACCTGCACCTTCAGCAGCTGGTTTACATGGGGCTTCCAGATCGGGGACGGGCCCTCGCCCGCGCCCGCCCCGGCCGGCACGATGAGCTGGACCGTACCGAACACGAACAGGCCGAGCACGATGACCGCGGTGGTGGTGATCCAGGTGGCCTGGATCCTGGTGTTGCCGTGGATGGGTGTCGCGTCTTCCTCATCGCCGGGACGGCGCCGCCAGACGATGAGGGCGTAGGCGAAGTAGACCCAGATGAACAGCAGCACCGGCACCGACAGCACGGTCATGACCGCAATGTCGAACTGCTGGCCCTGCGCCTGGTCCGTCATCCGCCCGGGCGGGAAGTGCGGGTACCAGACGAACCAGACGATCAGGTCGACGATGATCGCCAGCGGCAGCCAGATCAGGAAGATGCGCAGCCCGTGCCGCGGCTCGGCCGCCGCCGCCCCGGTAGTCGCCTCTGGCGTGGTCATGAGCTCACCACATTCATCTGCCCGGTCATGTAACCGATCGTCTGCATGGGACCGCCATTGCCGTCGACATAACCGCCGCCGCACGGGACGAAGCACTGCCACCGGAACTCACCGGTGTGGTCAGGCGTCATGAAGCTGAACGACTCCAGCGAGAACGGGCCGGATACGCACGGCGAGCTGCCGCACAGGCCAGCCTTGTTCCCGTTGTTGTAGGCGTTGGGCGAGGCCACCGGCACGAAGACGCCGAGGCTGGGGATGGCGAAGGTGTGCCCGACGTTGCAGCCGGACCACGAGTTGACGATCGACGTCACCTTCACTGGCCCGACCGATTTGCCAGTGTCCTGGAACTGCTGCAGCGCAACGACGTTGCCCAGCGTGCCCTGGACCTGGCTCCAGAAGTTGTTCCGGAGCGGCGTGCAGCCGTCGTATCCCCGGATAGTGAGGTTCACCCGGGTGTTCGGCGGGACGGAGAACAAGGTGGTGTGCACCCAGGAGGACTGGGAGTTGGGGTTGGCACCCGGCTTCATCACGTAGTAGCTCACCCAGATGGGCTTGCTGGCCGAGTTGTTCTGCGGGTCCTCTTGCAAGACGACGTTGACCTGGCCGTTGTGCGCGGCTCCCGTGTAGTCCACTGTGGGCGGATTGGACAACACGAAATGCGCGACTACGAACACCGCACCGACGACCACCAGGGCGAACGCCACCAGCAGGGTCACGACACGGACTGGCACAGACACCAGTCACCACCTCGCTTCTCCGCGGCGCACCGCGCACACGATTGGGCCGGCCATGGGTCTCCCCGGGACCCGGGCCGGATGCCTGTTACGGACCCGATCTTCGGAGCATCGGGTGCATTCGGCAACAGTGCGGACACTGAATGACCAAATTGTCATGATCACACCCATTCCGGCGGGTGCCGCCACCCCGCCTGAGCAGGCGCTCATAAACTCTTTGTAATCTGCTGATTACACGTTGATAGATAACGGGTTCGCACCATCCATGCGGGGGTGCGGCGGCTGTGCAATGGTTTGCTAAGAGCCCGGTTGACCAGCGCCCACCCTGAGGTGGAGGCTCGTCAGAAGAAGTGCCACCCGGCGTGAGCTGCGGTGGCAGGTAAGGCAACATGACACGACTGCCGCTCACGGCATCCGACCAGGCGGACGGCACGGCAGGACAGCGCATCCTGGTCGTGGACGACGAGCCCCGGATCCGTGACTTCATCACCCGCGCGCTAGTGACCGCTGGCTACGCGGTGGATGCCGCTTCCGACGGGAGCGACGGGCTCCACCAGGCCATCGTCGGAGACTATGGCCTGGTCATCCTGGACCTGATCATGCCCGGCCTGGATGGCCGCCAGTTCCTGGCCCAGCTGCTGGCCGAACGGCACGAGCAGGCGGTGCTGGTGCTGTCCTGCCTGGCCGACGTCACCACGAAGGTCGATTGCCTCGAGCTGGGCGCGCAGGACTACCTGACCAAGCCCTTCTCACTGGCCGAGCTGCTGGCCCGGGTCCGGGTCCGGCTGCGCGGCGACGCCCATCAGCTCAACGAGGTGCTGCGGGCGGGCGAGCTGATCCTGGACGTCGGCCGGCTGGAAGCCAATATCGGGGACGGCCCGGTTGCCCTGACCAGGCTGGAATTCCTGCTGCTGCGGGAGCTGATGGAGCATGCCGGGCAGGCGGTGGGCAAGGGCCGGCTGCTGGCCTCGGTCTGGGGGTACGACTTCGACCCAGGCTCGAACGTGGTGGATGTCTGCGTCCGCCGCCTGCGGTCCAAGCTCGGTTTCGACCTGATCAAGACGGTGCGCGGTGAGGGCTATCGGCTCGCCTCGTGAGCAGGCACGGCCGGGCTGGCGGCAGGTGGCTGCCGCCGCGCCCGCCCGGGTGCTGACGCTCGCCCGCCGGGTGCCGGCCGCCCTGCTGCCGCCTGCCCTCGGCGGGCTGCCGTTCCTGCGCAACGGTGACCATCCGGGCCCAGCCGCCCTGGCTGCCGCTGCGCCCACGCTGGCTGGGGTCGGGCCCGGCCCGGCCCCTGCGGCGCGCTCGGCCCCGCGGGCGGGCCGTCATCCCGCCAGCCGCCGCTGGCCGCTCCGGTACGGCTGGGTGGACGCCGCGTGGGTCGCGTTCTCAGTGGCCAACCTGGTCGCGATGATGTTCTTCGCGCAGTGGGAGACGGTGCCGTTCCACTTCATCTGGATCAGCTTCACGATCCTTTACGGCTTCCGGGTGTGGGCGGCCCGGCCGACCCTGTGGGTGCTCGGCATCGTCATCCTCGCCACCGGCGCGGCCATCAGCTGGGATGTCTGGCACCGCACCCAGCCGCTGGCCGAACTCACCGAGGTGCCGCTGATGGCCGCCATGTTCTGGGCCATGGTCTGGCATGCCCGGCGCCGGCTGCTGGCCAATGAGGAGCGATCCCGGGTAAGTGCGGAGAACGCCCGCCTGCTGGCCACCCAGCGCCACTTCCTGCAGGACGCTTCGCATCAGCTGCGTACCCCGATCACGATCGCGCTCGGCCACGCCGAACTGCTGGCCGCCGAGCTGGGCAGCGGCCGCCGCCGGGCTGCGCGCGACATCGACGTCGTCGTCGGCGAACTGACCCGGCTCCGCCACCTGGGCGAACGGCTGCTGATGATCGCGGCTGCGGAGGACCCAGAGTTCCTGCGGCCGGAGCCGGTCGCGCTGGACCGGTTCACGATGGACGTGCTGCGTAAGTGGATGCCCACCGCGACGCGGACGTGGCGGCTCGGCCGGCTGGACGCAGTCACCGTGGAAGCCGACCGGGAGCGGCTCGGCCTGGCGGTGGACGCCCTGCTGGAGAACGCGGTCCGGCACACCGGCGACGGTGACACCATCCAGCTGAGCGTGCTGCCCGGCGGTGGCACCGGCCGCATGATCATCGCCGACAGCGGCGCTGGTATCCCCCCCGCCGAACTGGCACACATCTTTGACCGGTTCCGGTCCGGTGTGGGGCCGGGCGACGGCCGGCGTACCGGTCTGGGCCTGGCCCTGGTCAGGGCCGTCGCGCAGGCACACGGTGGCGAGGCACTGGTCCGCAGCACTCCCGGCCAGGGCAGCGAGTTCGAGCTGGTGCTGCCGGTGACCGCTGGCGTGGACAGCAGCGGCGGTACGGTGCCACCAGCAGCACGGCCGGCCTCGTCCCCGCCGGCACCCGGCCCGGCCACGCTGCAGAACACATGGCGAGGCAGGACATCATGACCGACACTGGCGCCGCCGGCCGGGATGGGCCGGTGAGCACCGAGTCAGCCCAGGACGAGAGCCCTGCCCCGGCGGCACCGGGCGGCTCCGGCTGGCCGCAGCGGCTGCGCGGCCTCGGGGCGGGCCGGCTGACCGCGCTCACCGCGGTCGTGCTGGGCGCCGCCGCGATCGTGATCCTGAGTTTCGCCGGCACCGGCGGCCCGCAGCACACCGCGGACGTCCAGGCGAAGAACTTCACGCTGGCCGAGCTGGGCAACCCGGGACGGCAGATCTCGCTGAACTCACTGGCCGGGCGGCCGGTGATCGTGAACTTCTTCGCCTCCTGGTGCACGCCGTGCCAGCGGGAGACGCCGATGATCGCCCGGTTCTACCGGTCCCGGCGCGGGCAGGTGCACATCATCGGGATCGATGTCAGCGACACCACCCGGTCGGCCCTGGCGTTCGTGCAGCGGACCGGCGTGGCCTACCCGGTCGTCACCGAACCGTCCACCGATCCCACCGTGATGGCCTACGATCTGCCGGGATTGCCCGACACCTTCTTCCTGAACTCCCGTCACCAGATCGTGAAGCGGGTCTACGGCGCGGTCACCCAGGCTCAACTGGCCGCGGGGGTGGCGCTGATCGGCCAGCGGGCGCATTAAGGCGGACCCATGCAGACCCCCGTCACCACCGGCCCCCCGCACGTGCCGCTCCGGCACAGCCGGTGGCCGGTGCACAAGACCCCGCGCTGGCTGTTCCTGGCCGGCGCGCTAGTGCTGGCGGGGTCGATCCTGATCGGCCTGGCCCATCACCCCAGCCGGGCCGAGCGGGCCACCGACATGAACGGCTTCCTGCACGACATGACCTACGACATCCAGTCCTGCGCCGGCGGGGTGTCCGAGTCGCTGACCGCCCTGCACGAGATCCAGAGCGGTGCCAGCCATGAGGTCGCGACCGCGACTGGGATCGCCACCTACGGGGCGGCCAACTGCTCGCCCGCCAACAACGAGCTGCTGGCTGACCTGACCCAGTACCAGGTCACCGAGTCACTGGCCAGCTTCCGCCTGGACCGGGTGGCGAACGGCCTAGTCACCTGGGCGTTCCCGGACGCGCAGAACGTGCAGACCGATGTCGCGCGGATCCTGCAGTCGCAGGGCGCGGCGCAGGCCGCTGCGTCCGCCAGGCTGCAGCACGACCTGCAGACGCTGGACCGCCAGCGGGCCTACCTAGACAAGATCATGATGGCGGGCGTGCGGGCGACCGGCGCAACCGGAAGGCTCCCAGCGCTGCCTGGCTGACCGGCCCGGGGCTGACCGGCCCCGGACGGCAGGACCGGCGGCAGGCCTGCAGGCGTCAGCTGACGTTGAGCCCGATGCTGTCCAGCGCGGCGGCGAACGCTTCCTCCCAGGAGGGGCGGCGATCCGGAACCAGCGGCGGCGGCTTGGCCCGGTCCAGTGCGGCCAGCGCGCTGCGCACCACCTCGGCTGGGCGCGCCGAGGTCACCCCGGCGTCCCCCAGTTCCAGCTCGTGCTGCAGGTTGTCCCGGCCGTGGCCCGGCACCACGTCGAGCAGCAGCAGCGGCCGGCCCACCGTCCGTGCCTCCGCACAGGTGTCGCCGGAGCTGGTGATCACCAGATCGGCGGCCGCCATCAGGGCCGGGATCTGCTCGGTGTAGCCGAAGACGGACAGCCGCGCCCGGCTGGCCGCGGCCGCCCGCAGCCGGCTCTCCAGCTTCGCGTTGCGCCCGGCCACGGCCAGCACCTGCACCCCGGCGTCGGCCAGCCCGGCCGCGGCCTGTGCCAGCGGGCCCAGGCCCCAGGCGCCCGACATCAGCAGCACCACCCGGTCGTGCCCGTCCAGCCCAAGTCCGGCGCGGGCCTGCTCCTGGGACGGCGGGTCGAGGAAGCCGGGCCGGACCGGCGACGGCACCACCTGCACCCGGGCCCGCGGCTGATACCGCCGGACCGCCGCCTCCGCCGCGGCCGAGGTGACCAGATACAGATCCACGTTGGGGTGAACCCACAGCCGGTGCGGGGTGACGTCACTGCAGAGCACCACGTGAGTGAGCTGCGGGTAGCGGTCGGCCAGCGCGCTGACCGCGGATGCGGCGGTGGCGAACACCGACACCGCCAGGTCGGCCGGATGCGCGTCGAGGTAGTCCCGCAGCCGGGGCACCAGCTGGCGGCGGGCAGCCGCGTCAGCCAGCAGTGCCAGCCTGCTACCGGTCCGCAGCCCGGAGAAATGGAACGCGTCGTACACACCGGGCACGGCGAGCATGCCGCGGAACACCGCCTCGCCCGCCGACCCGCCGCGCTCGCCGAGCAGGGCCATGGCATCCAGCACCTCGGTGGACCAGCCACGCCCGGCCAGCGCGGCCGCGAGCGCCCGGGCAGCCACATCGTGCCCGGCACCCAGGGATCCGGACAGCAGCAGCGCCCGCCTCACGGCCGCCCCTCCGCTTCCCCGCCCGCGCTGAGCCAGTCGAGGTAGCGGCGGACCCCGACCGAGAACGACGTCTCCGGTGACCAGTCGAGCAGTTCCTTGGCCCGCCGGTTCGAGACGGTCACGCCCTGGTAGTCGGCCGTGCGGCCGGGCACGTGCTCGACCGGCACCGGCCCGACCAGCTCCCGCACCGTGTCCGCGATCTCCCGGACCGACACCGGGGTGCCTCCTTCCAGCGCCAGCACCTGGTCGGCGGCGGCGGCCGACAGGGCCCGGACGTGCGCGTCCGCCAGATCGCCCACGTAGACGTAGTTTCGCTGCTGCTCCCCCGTGCCGGCGATGGTGATCGGCTCACCCGCCAGCGCCGCGCGGACGAACCGAGCGACGACCAGCACGTCCCGCATCCGCGGCCCGTAGGGGATGCCGTACCGCAAGATCGTGTAGTGCTGCCCGTACATCTCCCGGTAGCTGTGGACCAGCAGTTCGGCCGCCAGCTTGGTGGAGACGTAGACGTGCCCGGCCCGGGCCAGATCGACGGTGGCGTCCTCGCTCCGCTCCCCGTCACCCGCGGTCGCCCCGTACACCCAGACGGTGCTGGCCAGCAGCACCCGCTCGCACGCCTGCAGACGGGCGCATTCCAGTACCCGGGCGGTGCCCTCCACGTTCAGCCTGACCGCGGCCACCGGGTCCGCCGCGACCTGGTTCACATCGGACGCACCGGCCAGGTGGAACACCGCCCGGCAGCCGGCCAGCGCGGCTGCCAGCCCGGCCTCGTCGAACAGATCCAGTTCGTGGTACCGCGCGGCTGGGTTGTGCCAGCGCGGCCCGGGATCGATCACCCGCACCCGGTGGCCAGCTGCCACCAGATGGTCAACCACGTGGGAGCCGATGAAGCCACCGCCACCGATCACCGCGACCTGCATGCACCCCTCATCTCCCGGCCGTGGCGGCCCAGGTGCGCTAACCAGGCGGCTGCCATCGCGCACCCATCCAGGCTCATCCGCCGGCCATCTCGCCGTGCACCGCGGCCACCGCGGCCAGCACCTGATCCACCTCGTCGTCAGTCATGTCCGAATGCACGGGCAGGCAGATGTGCCTGGCCGCTACCTCTTCCGCCACTGGCAGCGGCCCCGCCGCGTACTCCGCCAGCACCGGCTGCTGGTGCAGCGGCAGATCGTAGACCTCACCCGACAGCCGGACACCAAACCGGCCAGCCAGCTCGGCCTTGAACCGCGCCCGGCCCATCTCGGGCGGCAGCACGGCGATGTACTTGTAGATGTTGCTGCGGCAGCGCGGCGGCTCGGCCAGCGGCTGCAGCCCATCCAGGCCCGCCAGCGCCTTGTCATAGCGGGCCGCCACGATCCGCCGGCGGCTTATGAACTCGTTCATCCGCCGCAGGTGCACCAGCCCGGTCACCGCGTGCAGCTCACTCATCCGCCAGGCCGAGCCCAGCCGCACGTGGTGATTCGCGGTGAAGGCACCCTTGCCCTGATCGCGGTAGATGCGCGCCTCCTGCGCGATCTCCTCCGACGAGGTGAGCACCATTCCGCCCTCGCCGCTGGTCACGACCTTGGTGGGATAGAACGAGAAGGCCGCGGCGACCCCGAAGGAACCGGCGTACTGGCCGTCGAGAGTCGACCCATGGGCGTGTGCCGCGTCCTCCACCAGTGCGATCCCCCGGCGGTCGCACAGCGCGCGCAGTTCACCGACGGCCGGTGAGATCAGCCCGCCGACGTGCACCACCACCACCGCGGCGGTGTCGGGCGTGAGAGCGGCCTCCAGCGTCGCCGGGCTGAGCGCGAACGTGGCCGCGTCCACATCGGCGAAGACCGGCCTGCCGCCCGCCTGCAGGATGGCGGCGGCGGTGGCGTAGAAGGTGTTGGCCGGCACCACCACGTCGCGGCCCCGCACCCCGACCACCCGCAATGCGATATCCAGGGCTGCCGTCCCGCTGGCCACCGCCACCGTGTGCGGCTGGCCGCCCTCGCTGGTGTGGGCGGCCGCGAACGCCGCTTCGAAGTCCGCCGTATGCGGCCCCAGAGTGAGTGCGCCGGTCGCGAGCACCTCGCTGATTGCCGCCGCGATCTCGGCCCGGTCGGTAGCCGGGAACACGACACGAGCTGATGGCACTACCAACGGAACCCCTTCGCTGAGCCCTGGCCATGCCACCGTCGTCCACCATGGCTGCTCTTGTGGCACCCGGACATTGCCATGATTCCCCGAATGCTAGCGGGGCACCCGGGTAACGCGCGTGCCGCCCAGTCGCTGTGACATTGTGTAATCCCGAGTGACACCGGGCTACCCGGCAGTGACAGGCCCGGTGCGAGGATGCCCGCTCCATCCCGGGCATATTTTCCATATTCAGAATATTTCTGGTAATTGGTTGATAAAGGATCTATCACCATGAATCGGGTAGCCGTGGCCGCCGGGGCGGTCGCCGGGCTGGGGATGGCCGGGCTGGCGATCGCGCACGCCGGGCCCGGCATCACCGCGATCGGCCCGCTCCGGCGGCGGCTGTTCCCCCGCCTGGCCGGGCTTGGCCGGCCCGACCACGTGGCTCTCACCTTCGACGACGGCCCGGACCCGGCAAGTACCCCGGCGTTCCTTGAGCTACTGGCGGCACGGCGGCTGCACGCCACGTTCTTCCTGCTCGGGTCGATGGTGGACCGGGCACCCGAGCTGGCCGCCCAGATCGCCGCCGCCGGGCATGAGGTCGCCGTGCACGGCTGGGGCCACCGGTACTCGATCTTGCGCTCCGCCCGGGACATGCACAGCGACCTGGCCCGTGCCACTGCCGTGGTAGCCGCGGCCACCGGCCAGCGGCCAGCGTTCTTCCGCCCCCCTTACGGCGTGCTGAGCGCAGGTGCGCTGGACGCCGCCCGCGGGCTGGGCCTGACCCCAGTGCTGTGGAGCAGCTGGGGGCGGGAGTGGACGGCCGGTGCCACCGCGGGCAGCGTGGCCGATACCGTGCTGGCCAGTCTCGGGGGTGGCGCCACCATCTTGCTGCACGACTCCGACTGCACCTCACCGGCCGGGTCCGCGGCGGCCGCCCTGGCCGCCCTGCCCCGCGTGCTGGACGCGTGCGAGGTGCGGGGGCTGAGTGTCGGCACCCTCGCCGAGCACTGGCCCGGCCCGGGGACGGCGGCCGGGAGCAGCGGACGGCGGGCCGGATAGTATCCAGGTGGCCGCCCGAGCGCGGTTCCCGGGGGCAGCAGTGCTGGTGGGTGGCACCGTCGGCGGCCGGCCTTCCGGCGGTGCCCGGATGGCCGCTCTGGCCGAAATCCCCAGTGCGTACTCAGCTTCCGTTCAGGAAAGTGCGGCTTACTGAGGTAAACCTGACTGAGAGCTTCGGCCCAGGGGGACAACCCAGAGGGGCTGCTCTCGCGGGAAGCACGCAGTCTGCTGGCTGCCGCCAGCGGGCGACCTGAGGCAGACGACGGCGACGCGCGGGCAGAGGTGACGCAGATGCAGGAAGAGCAGGCCAGCGGCAGCCAGCCGGCGGATCAGCCGGGCTGGTCGGCACCGGCAGGCGGGGACCAGGCGGCCGGGCCGGACGCCGGTCAGGACACACCGCCCGGCGCGTCCTGGGTGCCGGGGGCACCAGCCGTTCCGCCACTGCCAGCCCATGGCCTGACCGGCGGCCCCGCCAGCCCCGCCCAGCCGGGCACCGGCCAGCCTGGGGCCAGCCAGCCCGGCTCTGGCCAGCCCAGCCCCGCCCAGCCCACGCCAGCCCAGCCCAGCCAGCCTACGCCCGCCCAGTCCGGCCCAGGCCAGCCCGCCCAGCCCACACCCAGCCAGCCCGGCCAGGGCGCGTGGAGCCCGCCACCCCCGGGCCAGTACCCGCCCTCCGGCGGCTATCCACCCACCGGGGGCTACCCGCCCGCTGGCGGCTACGGCCAGCCCGGTGGTTATGGCCAGCCGGGTGGCTATGGCCAGCCCGGCGGCCAGCCGCCCAAACGCGGCACCCACCCTCTCGTCTATCTGCTGGTGGCGTTGCTGGCGGCGGCGCTGGGCGCCAGCGCCGTGCTCGCCCTGCAGGCCCGGAATAGCTCGGCGGGCGGGCAGGAGGGGAACATCCCGTCTCCGAACAGCAGCACCGGTGGCAACACCAACACCTCCAGCATCAATGCGCAGTCGGTGGCGGCGAAGGTAGAGCCCGGTGTGGTGGATATCACGTCCCGCCTGCATTACACCGGCCAGGTGTTCGAGGGCACCGGGATCGTGCTCTCCTCAGGCGGTCTGGTGCTGACCAACAACCACGTCGTGGACGGCGCCACCCGGCTGACCGTGACCGTGGTCAGTACCGGCCGCCAGTACACCGGGCAGATCGTCGGCACCGACGCCAGCCAGGACGTAGCGCTGATCCGCCTGGTCGGCGCCTCCGGGCTGAAGACGGTCCAGGTCGGCAACTCGGACAGGGTCATGATCGGGACCCAGGTGGTGGCCCTCGGCAACGCCGGCGGTGCGGGCGGCGCGCCCACGGTGACCAGCGGTTCGATCACCGCGATCCGGCGCACGATCACGGCCAGCGACGCCGGTTCCAACACCAGCGAGACGCTGCACAACATGCTCCAGACCAACGCCCCCATTGCGGAGGGCGACTCCGGCGGCCCGCTGGCCAACGCGGCCGGCCAGGTCATCGGCATGGACACCGCCGCGAACACGCAGACCATCGGCGGGCCGGGGACCAGCCAGGGCTTCGCCATCCCGGTCAACCAGGCACTCGCCATCGCTCACCAGATGGCGGCCGGCCAGGGCAGCGCCACGATCCGCATCGGCTGGCCGGCGTTCATGGGCGTGGCGGTGGCCAGCTCGGCCGGCACCAGGGCCGGTGCCGTGACCACCCCGCGGCAGCAGTGGCGGCAGCTGAACCAGGAAGCCACCCAGGCCGGCGGCGGGATCAACAGCAACGGCAACTGCCTGATCAGCGACTCCGGCAATCCGGTGCCCGGGCGGATCGCCCCGGCCTCGTCCGGCACGCTGATCGCCGGGGTGTTCTGCAACGCCCCAGCCCACCGGGCCGGGCTCGGGGGCGGTGACGTCATCCAGTCGGTCGATGGCCAGGCAGTGACCGCGCCGGTCTCGCTGAGCCGGGTACTCACCCGCTACCACCCGGGCCAGCAGGTATCGGTGACCTGGATGGACACCAGCGGCCAGCGGCACACCACCCCGGTCACCCTCATCGCCGGCCCCGCCGATTGAGCGGAGCCGGGACCGGCCGGCGGCAGGGACGGGGCGGTGGGCCGGGTCAGCCGGTCAGCCAGGCCCGCAGCATGGCCTCACACTCGGCGATCTGTGCCAGCGGGACGTGCTCGCCCACGCTGTGGGCCAGGTTCGGGTCGCCCGGGCCGTAGTTGACGGCGGGCAGGCCGAGTTCAGCGAACCGGGCCACGTCGGTCCAGCCGAGCTTGGCCCGCGGGGTGGCGCCCACCGCCGCCAGCAGCCCGGCGGTGACCGGGTGGGTCAGCCCCGGCCGGGCCCCGGGCGCCGCGTCGGTGATCGCGACGTCGAACCCGCTGAACACATCCCGCAGGTGGCTGGCCGCCTGCTGCACGTTCCGGTCTGGGGCAAACCGGAAGTTCACCTTGACGATGCACTGGTCCGGGATCACGTTGCCGGCTACTCCGCCGGAGATGCCCACCGCGTTCAGCCCTTCGCGATAGGTGAGCCCGTCCACCTCCGGCTCCCGGGGCTGATAGGACCGCAGCCGGTCGAGCACGGCACCGGCCTGGTGAATGGCGTTCCGCCCCATCCGCGAGCGGGCGCTGTGCGCACGGACACCGTGGGTAGTGACCTCGGCCTGCATGGTGCCCTGGCAGCCGCCCTCGATCAGGCCGCCGGTCGGCTCCAGCAGCACCGCCAGATCGCCCGTCAGCAGTTCCGGCGAGTTGCGGCTGAGCCGCAGCAGCCCGTTGCGCTCCGCCTCGACCTCTTCACAGTCGTAGAAGATGTAGGTGCTGTCGCGGGACGGCGCGGTCAGCGTGGCCGCGAGCCGGAGCTGGACGGCCACCCCGGACTTCATGTCGCAGCTGCCGCATCCGTAGAGCAGGCCATTCCCGGCACGCGAAGGCAGGTTGCCAGCCACCGGCACGGTGTCGATGTGCCCGGCGAGAATCACCCGCTCTGCCCGGCCGAGGCTGGTCCGCGCCACGATCGCGTTGCCATCCCGGTGCAGGCTCAGGTGCGGCAGGCGGGCCAGTGCGGCCGTGA
>Ga0306920_100001770_pt1 | contig 26862 bp, 23 predicted proteins | sample flu12Cox44000170_FD_204666 | JGI IMG/M metagenome (GOLD analysis project Ga0306920, IMG submission 204666) | Lab enrichment of tropical soil microbial communities from Luquillo Experimental Forest, Puerto Rico - flux4day.12C.oxic.44.000.170 (v2)... | ecosystem: Environmental > Terrestrial >... | reverse complement strand
GCGGCATGGCGGGCAAGGCCGGAAAATTTTCCCTAGCCATGCCGACCATTTTGTATTTCTTCCTATCGCTGATGATTTCGACCCAGTGATTATCGAGCAGCTTGAACTTGATCTCGCCTTCCGGGAGTAAACGCACAAGCTCAAGTAGTTTCTTGGCGGGAATCGTCCCGGCGCCGTCTTTCTTGACCTTGGCATCGCAAGACGTCCGAATGCTGAGTTCCAGGTCCGTGGCAGTGATCGTCAGACGGCTGCCCTTCGCTTCGACCAGAAGATTCGAGAGGATCGGAATAGTGGTTTTGCGTTCGACAACTCCCTGAGTCGTTGTAAGTTCATTGAGCAGCGCTGACTTGGTTACGCTGAATTCCATTGCTTGGCTTTCCTCGCGTACGGTACCCGCAGTTGCGGTCATGGTTTCTCCGGCCCACATTACCCGCTAGCGTACTGTACTCGTTTTTCAGCAAAGTATAAAGGGCACAAGCGGGTATAACGCTGTGGAAATAGGATGAGTAGCGGAATTTCGAGGCCCTGGGTGACAGCCGTTATGTGGCGCGATTATCCACACCCTCAACTGTTTCTGCAAAACGCTTTTTTTGAAATAGACTCTTGTTGTTGTGATGAGGCCTGTGAATTGGTGGAAATGCTTGTGAAGCGAAAGCATGCTTGCATTTCGCGGCTACGCTTTCCGGTGGATTTTCTTGCGAGTCTTCGGAAAAGCCATCCCGGTTTGCTGTCCGGCGCCCTTTCCTAGAATCCCTTCCACAAATCGTCCGCATCTTTCCCACGACTTCCCCACATCCTTCTTCACACGACGCGCCATCACATCTATCCGCTCCAGACATCCAACCGTAGCGTTCCAGCAGGAGAGAATTTTGGAGCCGTGATGCTGGCACAAAGCTTGTTTGAAGCGCACTTGACCGGGAACGATCTTGACCGCGCGATGAAATTCTACCGCGAGGTTGTGGGGCTGGAATTCGCGACCAGATTCGCGAACCGTAGTAATCGGCTGGAGACGGGTCTGTATTTTCGCGACCCGGACGGAAATTTACTGGAATTGTCGAGCATACGGCGGGGAGAGCGTGCCCGGAAGCCGCAGAACTGAACTAGTGAATAGCGAAACTCCCGCCCAGTTATGGGCGTTTTAAAAATGCATGTAACGGTTCGAGCCGACTACTGCAGAGCATCCATCAGGCGCGTGATCGTGCGGTTCAGTTCCTTGTCGGAGCGGCGCAGTTCCTCAATTTTGTTAATCGAGTGAAGCACGGTTGTGTGGTGCTTGCCGCCGAATTGGCGCCCGATCTCCGGAAGAGACGCCGTGGTGAGCTGCTTCACGATGTACATCGCGACCTGGCGCGGAAAAGCAATGGCCCGAGTATTGCTGCGGATCTTCAGATCCTGCTCACGCAGGTTGAAGTGCTCGCTCACGCGTTTCTGGATCAGATCGATCGTGACACGTTTCTCCTGCGAGGCAATGATATTGCGCAAAACCTGTTGAGCGGTCGCGAGAGAAATGGTCGTGCCGGTCAAGGAAGCGTAGGCCATCAGACGGGTCAGCGCGCCCTCGAGCTCGCGAACGTTCGACTTGATGGCTCGCGCGATGTACTCGGCGACCTCATCGGGAAGATGAAAGTGATCGTTCTCCGCCTTTTTCTGAAGGATGGCGATCTTCGTCTCGAGGTCGGGCGGCTGAATATCGGCGATCAAGCCCCATTCGAAACGTGAACGCAGACGCTCTTCGATGGAATTGATGTCCTTCGGAAGGCAGTCCGACGAAATGACGATCTGCTTCTGCTGCTCGTAAAGCGCGTTAAACGTGTGGAAGAACTCTTCCTGGGTCCGTTCCTTGCCGGCGATGAACTGGATGTCATCCACCAGCAGCACGTCGACCGTATGAAAACGGTCGCGGAAGCTGATCATGCGGTCGAAACGTAGCGAATTGATTACTTCAATGGTGAACTTTTCCGCGCTCACATAGCTCAGACGCATGGCCGGGTTGCGCTTCTTGATCAGGTGCCCGATGGCATGCATCAGGTGCGTCTTGCCCATCCCCACGCCGCCGTAGAGGAAAAGCGGGTTGTAAGACTTCGAAGGCTGCTCAGCCACGGCACGGGAGGCCGCATGAGCGAACTCGTTCGACTTGCCGACCACGAAGGTATCAAACGTATACCGGGTATTGAGCTGGTGATCGCTGCTCTCAAAGTCAAGCTTCGACTGCTTCAAGCCGCTCGCCGCTGGTGCCGACGGGATGGGCTCTTCCTCGGTGCACACGTACTGGACCTTGGTGTTCGGCGTGCCCATCTGGTGGAACACGGCCTTGATGATCTCGCCGTAAGTGCGTGTCAGAACTTGGCGAAAGACAGTACTAGGAATCTGCACAAACAGCGTATCACCCTCATGACGGTTGAGGCGGGTGGGCTGAAACCAGGTGGAGTAGGTGTTTATGCTAACTCGGGACTTAATGAGGTCGAGGAACTTGTCCCATACATTCAAAGTTTCAGGCTCTCGACCCATTTGCGTAGCGGTTGTCATTGTCATGGAAAAAAAGCCAATAACCAACGATCGGACTATTTCCACAGATGTGAAAAAACTGTGGAAAGCGAGTTTGCCCTAAAGCTTCACGCTTTGGAGTTCTTACCCGTGCCAGAACGGATGTCTTAATGCTCCGTGGTTCCGGACGGCCCCTGTAAGACTAGCTGGACCACGTACCACTGCACCGAACTGTTTGAATTCTCGCTTACTGTCCGCAGCGGGGCAAGCGAAAAGTGTGCGAAGCCCAGGAGCAACGTTCACATGGCATTCACAACTTTTCCACAAGCACCGGAATTGTGCAACAAGGAAAAATTTTATGAAATTCCGAGAGAATTTGACCTTCTGAGAAACAATTGATGCGCGAGTGCCCCGAAATGGTGCAGCCGAGCCTGAGGAAAACTTGCGAAAAACTCGGGAAAATTTTTAGTGTTTCCGGTCCGGGCGCGGGAATTCGTACACACCAAGCGGATCCGCGCCGATCAGAAGGCGTTCTTCTTCCACAAGAATCGTGTTGGCTTCGAGCCGGGCGCCCTTGGGAGTGTAGATCTGATATTCGGAGCGCCGGTTCGCTTCCTTGTCGAAGTGGATCAAAGTGTTGTGCAGTGCCATCCACACATCACCGTTCACTGGATCGACGCCGAATGCCGTCAGAATTTGCCGCAGTGAAATCGGACCCTTGCGCTTCTCTTCCTTTTCGAGCTCAACGATCGCCTTCCGCATGACCTGCGCCTCGGGATAAGCATCGAGGCCAGTGAACTGGAAATCGAGCCCGGCATAACCGAAGCGGTCATATTGGCGGACCAAAGGCTCGGGCATGTAGCTATAACCGTAGTAGATGCGGCCCTGGGAGTCCGAACCGAGGCGACCCAAGCTTAAATAACGATTCAGGTCCTCTCGCTCGGAAAGGGCTTCGGGGCTGCCGAACTCCCGGACGACTCTGCCGTTCGGGCCGTAGACCGTGACCAGATGGGTTTGCCGAGCAGAAGTGACGGCAACCTCGCGTTCGGGTAAAGCAATGAGGGACGTTGGTGCGTTAACGGGTATCGAGCGTAGCGGCTTGCCGTCAGGAGAGAACAGGTTGATCAGGTTGTCGCCCCGGTCGGCAAGATATACATCGCCCTTCGCATCGACGTCGCAGTCCTCGCCAAAACCGCTTGCCGGCTGGCCGGCTTTGCTCGCAACAGGTTCCGGCGGAGGAGCGCCGATCACAGCAAGTTGCTTGCCCGTGGAATCGAAGACAACCACACCGACCGTCGGCGATGCGAGGACATAGTACTTCCCATCCGCGCCCCGCCGGATCGTACGCAGGCCCGGCCCGATGTTTGGGAATACTCGGCCCTTGGCAAGGAGCTGTTCATCAACTTCCGAGGACGGGCCAGCCACGAGGAGAGCGGTGAGGCACAGCAGGAGGATGGCGGCGAAGAATCTCCCGATTGTCCGAAGCATGGTCATTCAGATTGTAGCAACGCACAAGCGGTTGTCCATCGCCCCGATCAGAGCCGTGGTTTTTCTGGCGCGGAAAGTAGGAACTGTCGGCGGAGGACCCGCTTCCTGTGACCCTAATCGGCGCGCAGCCGCAAGCGGCCGATCGATTTGGCGCGGAGCCGCCCGGCGTCGTTGCGCGCCCCCGAATCGTCGGTTTCGATGACCACAGCGTTCATCTGTACGTCTCCGGTCGCGACTTCGAAGCGCGCCGGAAGGCCATCGAGGAACTTCTTGATGATGCCCGGGCGGTCCATGCCGATAACCCCGTCGTGCGGGCCGGTCATGCCGACATCGGTGATGTACGCGGTACCGTTAGGGAGCACGCGCTCATCGGCTGTAGCGACGTGCGTATGCGTGCCGACGACAGCGGTAACGCGCCCATCGAGATACCAGCCCATCGCGATTTTCTCGCTGGTGGTTTCGGCATGCATATCCACCAGAACAAAAGCCACATCGTCGGTCAGTTTAGCCAGCTCCGCATCCGCTTTCTTGAACGGATCGTCGATTGCCGGCAGGAACACGCGGCCTTGCAGATTGAGCACGGCAAATCTCAGGCCATCTTTGGCGGTTCCCGAGTAGAGACCACTGCCCGGATTGCCTTCTGGAAAATTCGCGGGACGAAGCAGGCGCGGCTGGTGCGGCATGTACTCAAAGATTTCCTTGCGGTCCCAACTGTGGTTGCCGCCGGTAAGCACCTGGATGCCGTTTCCGAGCAAGTCTTGAGCGATACGCGGTGTGATGCCGAACCCGGAGGCGGAATTTTCGCCGTTGGCGATGACCAGGTCGATATGGTGGTGCTCGACGAGATCGGAAAGGCGGTCGTGAACGATGCGCCGGCCAGGCGAGCCAACAATGTCACCAATAAACAGAATTCGCATGAAAACTGAGAACTAACCCCTGAAAATCAAAACGGAGCGGACTGCTCAGCCGTGGGAAGCTAGGCCGTGAACCTCTGAAATAGGTGGGCACCACGAGTCAACCATTAGGCTTTCCTGCCCCGCCCGCGAGTTCCCGTGGGGAAACCCGCCGACGGGACAGGCCGTGCACACAAGCTGACTATCCGCAGCACCCCAGAGATTCGTTACGGTTCAAACGGCTTTCGCGTCCTCACCTGCTTCGAAGTACCGCTCCACGAGGTATTATCCTCCGAGCGAGCCTCGGCGTCCAACCAGGTGGAACAGGCGGGCGCAAGGTTTAACCGCTCGAAGGAACAGCTGGGATAGAATCGCAGGCGACAATCGGAGGTGACTCATGGCAAGGCTGTGTTTAATCGAGGCGTTACTCGGAACGGCAGTGCTGGCTCTTTCTTCAGGGTCCCTCGAAGCAGCCCCGGACCATCTCGGCAAGGTGAACTTTGCGAATAGCTGCTCGGCCGAGGCGCAACCGCTCATCGAGAAGGGAGTGGCGCTCCTGCACTCGTTCCAATATCAGGAAGCGGCGCAGACGTTTGAAGAGCTTCAGACGCGAGATGGACGGTGCGCCACGGCCCACTGGGGCAAGGCGATGACGCTCTACTATCAACTGTGGGAATTTCCGGACGGGAAAAAAATGAAGCAGGGCCGTAAGGAAACCGACGAGGCCCAGAAACTCCATCCGGCAAACACGAAAGAGCAGGGCTTCGTTCGTGCCGCCGCGGCGTTCTACCAGAGCAAACCGAAGATGACGCATGCGGAGCATATCGAAGCGTATTCATCTGCGCTAGAAAAGCTGCACGCACAATTTCCGGACGACGTGGAGGTGAGCTCGTTCTACGCATTGTCGCTCGTCGCGCTGGCGGAGGAGGACGTTGACAGCCTGGCGAATCAGAAGAAAGCCATCGCCATTCTCCAGCCGCTCTTGCAGCACTACCCGGACCATCCGGGCGTGGCGCACTACCTGATTCACGCAGCGGACCGCCCGGAGCTTGCTCCCGAAGGTCTCGAAGCGGCTCGGCGGTATGCGGCGATCGCGCCGGACTCACCGCACGCGCTTCATATGCCCGCGCACATTTTTGTGCGCCTGGGACTATGGCAGGACTCGATCACATCGAACATCGCGGCCAATGAATCCGGGGCGCGATTGGCCGAGATGCACAAGGCCGAATCACACTATCAGACGCATGCCATGGACTATCTGAGTTACTCGTATTTGCAGAGCGGCCAGGAAGCCAAGGCGCGCGACATAATCAGTCACATGGATCATGTGGTCGGAGCGAGCGAAGAAGACAAGGTGGATCACCGGGCTTATCTGCAGGCTCGCACGGCGATGGAGCTGCATCGCTGGAAGGAAGCGGCGGCACTAGAAGATCCCGCTCTGCAGAAAGACCAGCAGGACACGACTCGCTGGGCGCGGGCCATCGGCGAAGCGCGAAGCGGGAATGCCGCGGCTGCGGAGCGGGCCGTCAAACAGCTCACCGAAAGTGTAGCGGAGCGTGAGAACCGCGCTCGGAAAGAGGGCTATGCTCCTCCAACCGAAAAGGCCACCGACCTGAGGGAGGCGGAAGCATGGCTCGCGTTCGCCAACGGAAAGTCCGAAGACGCGCTGAAAGAGTTGCGAGCCGCCGCGGAGCACCAGGAAAAGAATGGCGGCGAATCGACCGTGGTGCCGGCTCGTGAGATGCTCGCGGATATGCTGATGGAACTGAAACGGCCGTCCGACGCGCTCGTCGAATACAGGATCGTGTTGAAGAACGCGCCAAACCGGTTCGATGGCCTGCTCGGCGCGGCGCGGGCGGCACAGGCGACGGGCGACACGAGCGGCGCGCAATCGTTCTACGCGAAGCTCACGGAAGTCTGCCCCTCCGGGGCCGACCGTCCAGAGCTGGCCGAAGCGAAAACGTTCGTCGCGAAAAAGTAGCGAGACCCGCGAGCCCCGGGGCCTGCGACGCAAGGCGAATCCTCGGCCGGCGGAGCGGGGAAGAGCAGGTCCGCCGAGGGGCCGTTTTGTTTGCCAGTGGACACGGAGTAAGATTTCCGGCCTACTAAGCTATAGGCATGCTCAGCGCCAGTAACAAGGTTAGGATTTTCGCCCTTTTGCTTGGGCTGATCTTCCTCGCGGCTCAGTTCCACTTTTGCCCGGATCTGAGCACAAGGAACAGCAACGGGCACTTCTGTCCATTCTGCTCCACTGCGGGCGCGGCCGTTGCCAACCACGTCCCGCTCCTCGGCTTAGCGCCGGCGACCGTCCGCCTGGAAGTGCGGCAGGCGCATACCCCGGCCTCTTCCGAAGTTTCCCTCAGCATTTCGCCGCGCGCGCCTCCTGCCCTTTAATCCTCGAACACGTCCGATTCTCCATCACCCGAAACTCTGGACTGGACGAACGATTCCCCTTCGACGGGAATCCCGAGGAGTATCGATTATGAGGAAAGGAATGGCATGGGCCACGGCGTTGCTGGCTTTGCTGACGGCCTCTCTCGCATGCCTGAAGATCACCGGATGCAGTTCCGGTCCCGGCGAACCCGAGTCCAAGATGACCTCTTATACCTCGATCGAGTCGGAGACCGCCGAGCTGTTCACCGTGCCGAAGGAACAGATGGCCCACGTAAAGGTCGCAAGCGTCGAAAAGACAAGGCTCGAGCGGGTACTACGGCTCACCGGCTCCGTCGCCTATAACCAGTTCAGGACCACTCCCGTGTTCCCGGCAATCGGCGGACCAGTGCACGAAATTCTGGTAGCGCCGGGGGAAACCGTGCAGGCGGGCGCACCATTGCTCACCGTAAATAGCCCAGACTACTCTCTGGCGCGTGCCGCGTACATCAAGGCTAAAGACGCATTGCAGCTGGCCGACAAATTTCTTCGGCGCGCACAGGACTTGTACGCGCACGGGGCGATCTCGGAAGCCGATCTCCAACAAACGGAGTCGAACCGGACTCAAGCGGAAGCAGACGTGGTTTCCAGCCAGGACGCGCTGCGGGCATTGGGAATCAAGGATCCCGATGCCGTAGTGAAAAACACCGGCAAGACCACGCTCCAAATACCGTTGTTGGCGCCGGTGGCTGGTGAGGTGGTTGAGCGGTTGGTTGGCCCGGGGCAACTCCTGCAGAACGGCGTAACGCAATGCTTCACGATTTCCGACATGAGCCAGGTCTGGGTGTTGGTGAATATCTACCAAAGCGACATGCCGTACGTACACGTGGGGCAGAAAGTCGCGATCAACACAGAGTCCTATCCCGAGACATTCCACGGCGAAATTTCCTACATTGCGCCGGCGCTCGATCCCAACACCCGCACCGTGCAAGCGCGCATCGTGACCAGCAATCCCGCCAAGAAACTGAAAAAAGACATGTACGTGGTCGCAACAGTGCAGGCCGGTGTGAATCCCGATGCGCTTACGGTGCCTGATGCAGCGCTTCTGCGGGACACCGAAAACCAGCCCTACGTTTACCTGCAAATAGACACGAACCGTTTTGCGCGGCGCCTCGTGAAGTTCGGCGGCAGCAACGCGGGCCGCACGGAGATCACGGACGGTTTGAAGGAAGGCGAGCGTGTGGTCAGCGATGGCGCGCTCTTCCTGCAATTCAAGAATTCGTTGCAGCACTGAGGAGAGGCACAGAGCGCGGAGTGATACACCGCATCGTTCAATTCGCGTTGCAACAGAGGTTCCTGGTGCTGATGGTCACCGCGCTCATCGTCATCGCCGGGACCATCTCCTTTCAGCATATGCCTGTGGACGCCTACCCCGATCTGTCACCGCCAATGGTCGAGTTGATCACGCAGTGGCCGGGGCACGCCGCCGAAGAGGTGGAACGGCTGACAACCCTGCCATTGGAACTGGCGATGAACGGCTCACCGCGCCTCGAGGTAATGCGCTCGATTTCGCTCTATGGCTTGTCCGACGTGCGGCTAACTTTCGATGAAAACGCCGATCCTTACTTTGCGCGCCAGGTGGTCTTTCAACGGTTGAGTGATGCGGTGCTTCCTGCCGGCGTGACGCCGTCGATGGCGCCTCTTTTCAGCCCGAGCGGACTGGTCTACCGCTATGTGCTTGAGAGTCCGGACCGCACGCCGCAGGAATTGAAGACGATGGAGGACTGGATCATCGAGCGCGAGTACCGCAGCGTGCCGGGTGTGGCCGATGATTCCGGATTTGGCGGAACGGTGATGCAGTATCAGGTGCTGCTCGACCCCGCCCGGCTCTACAACTTCCACCTGCCCGTCGTGCAGGTGCTGAACGCGCTGGCCGCCAACAATGCAAACACGGGCGGCGGCTTTTACTCGCAGGGCGGGCAGTTTTACTACGTGCGCGGACTCGGACTCGTCAAAACCACCGAGGACATCGGAGAAACCGTGGTGGGGAGCGCCAATGGCGTGCCCATCCGCGTGAAGGATATCGGCCACGTGGAAATCGGTCACGCGCCGCGCCTCGGCATTTTCGGCTTTCAGAAAAAAAACGATGCCGTCGAAGGCGTGATCCTGATGCGTCGTGGCGAGCAGGCGCAGAACGTACTCACGGCCGTGGAAAAGAAGACCGATGAATTAAACAAGAACATCCTCCCGCCCGACGTGAAGATACGACCTTACTATGACCGCAGCGACCTTGTCCGCGTAACGACCGACACGGTCGAACGGAACCTGCTGCGCGGTATGGCGCTGGTTCTCATCGTTCTCGTATTTTTCCTGGTGAGCTTCCGCGCCGCGGTGATCACCGCGCTCACCATTCCTCTGGCGCTGCTGTTCGCCTTCATCTTTCTGAACGCCAACGGGCAATCCGCCAACCTCCTTTCGATCGGAGCGATCGACTTCGGGATCATCATTGACGGCACGATCGTAATGGTCGAGAACATCTACCGCGAACTCGCGCTGCGTAAAGGCACAAGCTACCGGCTGCAGGACGTGATTCTAGCGGCCGCGCGCGACGTGGACCGTCCCATTTTCTATTCCGTCGCGATCATAATCGCCGGCTACATTCCTATCTACGCGCTGCGCGGACCGGCCGGACTTCTTTTCCGCCCCATGGCACACACCATGGCGTTCGCGCTACTTGGCGCGCTGCTGTTCACACTCACGCTGGTGCCGGTGCTGGTGTCGTATTGGTTTAGGGCTGGCGTGGAAGAAAAAAGGAATCGCGCGTACGAGTGGATCCGGGAAGAGTACGGCCGCGAGTTGAAATGGTGCATGGCCCGGCCGAAGCTCACGATGTTGCTCGGCGCCTTGATTCTCGCCGGCTCTCTTTTGCTGGTGCCTTCGATCGGCGGTGAGTTCATGCCACACCTCGACGAAGGAGCGATCTGGGTGCGCGCCACGATGCCTTATACGATCTCCTTCGAAGAAGCCAGCAAGTTTGCGCCGCAAATCCGTGATCTGCTCTCGGTCTATCCGCAGGTTACGGTCGTAGGCTCCGAGCTCGGGCGCCCGGACGACGGCACCGACCCCACGGGCTTCTTCAACTGTGAGTTCTATGTCGGCTTAAGGCCATACGGTGACAAGTCCTGGAAAGAAGGTTCCATTCACACCAAGGAGGAGCTCACCGAATCGATCGAGAAAAAACTGCAAACGTATCCCGGCGTCATTTTCAATTACACGCAGCCGGCCGAGGATGCTGTGGACGAAGCCCTCACTGGCCTGAAGAGCGCTCTGGCCGTGAAGATCTTTGGACCTGACCTCAACGTGCTCGAGAAGAAGGCGCTGGAGATCAAACGCGTACTCGGCAGCACCAGGGGGTTCACCGAACTCACCGTCGTGCGCGAACTTGGCCAGCCAAGCCTGTTGATCGACGCCAATCGAGAGAAGGTTGCGCGTTATGGCATTAACGTCGCCGATGTCGAGGCCGTCGTCCAGGCCGGCATCGGAGGGCAGGCCGCCACGCAAGTTATTCAGGGAGAAAAGCTGTTTGATCTCGTCGTGCGCATGGAACCGCAGTTTCGTTCGAACGCCCGGGAAATCGGCAACCTGCTTGTGCCGACGCCGTCGGGCCAGCAGATTCCGCTCTTGGAACTGGCTTCCATCCGCGAGAGTACCGGGGCTTCGTTCATCTATCGCGAAAACAATTCCCGCTACATCGGAATCCAGTTTTCAGTCGACGGACGCGACCTGGAAGGCATCGTGAAAGCCGGCCAGGCCGCCGTCGCGAAGAACGTGCCGCTGGCGGAGGGATACCGGCTCGACTGGGGGGGCGAATACAGCGAACTGGTCGAGGCAAAAGCGCAGCTTCTCGTCATTGGTCCCCTGGCGGTTTTCCTGATTTTTCTGATTCTGTTTGCGCTGTACGGCAACTTCAAATTCCCGATGGCGGTGGTGTTGAGCGTTATCATGACGGAGCCTGTCGGAGCGTTGGTTGCGCTGAAGTTGACTCACACGCCCTTCAGCGCTTCGTCGGTTCTCGGACTGCTCGTACTTATGGGCGTGGCGGTAGAGACTGCGGTCATCGACGTTTCCTACATCAACAAGCTGAGGCTCGAAGGCGAAGAGATCCTTCCGGCCACATTCGAAGGATCACTCGTGCGGCTGCGCCCAATTATGATGACCGCGCTGGTCGCGTGCCTTGGCTTGTTGCCTGCCGCCATGTCTACCGGCGTAGGTTCGGACTCGCAGAAGCCGTTCGCGATCGTGATCGTCGCCGGCCTGGTCTCGCGTCTCTTCCTCGGTCGCATCATTAGCCCGGTTCTGTATCAACTCGTTGCTCGCGAAGGCGACGTCCTCCAGGTGTAGGGAGAGATCCTTGACCCCCGCGACTTCGTTGGGAATGACTGTGTTAGACCCCTTGCGAACAGCATATATCCCCTTCTGCAGGAGCCGCGAACATCCGCTACAATGGCTCCGCATCGTCGGGAGATATTTTATGAACTATCGCCGCTTCGGGCGCACCGGATGGAACGTCAGTGAAATTGGTTACGGGATGTGGGGCCTCGCGGGTTGGACCGGCTCCGACGACGCAGAAACACTCGCTTCGCTACATCGCGCCGTGGAACTGGGCTGCAATTTCTTTGACACCGCTTGGGCTTATGGCGACGGAAAGAGCGAGCAGATTCTGGGGAAGGTCTTGCGCGAGAACAGGAACAAGCCCGGCGTCGGCGGGCCGGACAAGCATCTCTACGTGGCGACAAAAATTCCGCCGAAGAATCGGCGTTGGCCGAGCCGCCGTGACTTCACGCTGGACGACTGCTTTCCCCCGGATTACGTCGAGGAATACATCGACAAAAGCCTCCAGAATCTCGGCGTGGAGACAATCGACGTAATGCAGTTTCATACGTGGGAAGACCGTTGGCTGAACGACGAGCGGCTGCCGCGATCGATCGAAAAGATGAAGAAAAGCGGGAAAGTGCGCGCCTTCGGGCCGAGTATCAACCGCTGGGAGCCCTGGAACGGGATTCGAGCGCTGCTCGAGGGCCACGCCGAAGCGGTGCAGGTGATCTACAACATCTTCGATCAGAACCCCGAAGATGCGCTGTTCCCCATTTGCCGGATGAAAGACACGGCCGTGATTGCCCGCGTGCCGTTCGATGAAGGCACGCTGACGGGTACATTGACGCTCGGGAGCAAGTGGCCTGCAGGCGATTGGCGGAATACTTATTTTGTGCCAGAAAATCTGAAGGCCAGCGTGCGGCATGGAGAGGCGCTGCGGCCGCTGGTTCCGTCAGGGAGCACGATGCCGGATATGGCGTTGCGCTTCATTCTTGCGAACCCGGTGGTGAGCACAACGATTCCCGGCATGCGCAAGTCGAGAAACGTGGAAGCGAACTGCCAGGCGAGCGTGGCCGGGCCGCTACCGGCGGACCTGGTAAAGAGACTCCAGGCACACCGCTGGGACAGGAATCCCACGGCGTGGTCGCAGTAAGAGAGAGGCGCCTATGACGCAGACCGCCAAGGTGCAGATCTACGGGCAGACATTTTCGCTTCAGGGCGAACTCGACGAAGGGTACGTGCGGAGGCTCGCAGCTTATGTGGACTCGAAAATGCGCACGATCTCGGACAAGACCCCGACGGTGGATACGCAAAAGGTGGCGATCCTTGCCGCGCTGGCCATAGCCGACGAACTGCACAGCTTGAAAAAAGAGCGCGGCGAACGCGAGGAATTATTAAGGGAACAGGCCGAACGCTGCCTGACCCTTGTGGAACGCGCGCTGCGACAGACAGAATGAGGTTGCCCAGCAACCGGCACCCCGTCATCCGGAACGGAATCCGCGGAGTGAGGAATCCTCTTTACGTCTTCTAGACCGGTAAGGCCGCTACGATCTCAGCGAGGCACCGAGGCTCTTCTCGAGCGCCGTCACGATCCGGGCCGAGAAATCGTTGATCTGGGCTTCGGTGAATGTGGATTCCCTGCTCTGAAAAGTGACTCGCACGAGCAAAGAATATTTTCCCGCGGGTACGTTTTTGCCGCGGAACAGATCGACCGCCTCGATCGAGGCAATCTCCGGGATGCCGAGTGACTGAATCGTCTGCTGGACTTGAGCGAACGTGATGCCGTCCGCGAGAAAGAGAGAGAAATCGCGCTCGACCGAGGGAAAGCGCGGCAGCGGGTCGTAACGGCGGTTGTTCTTCACGCCGTAATACATGCAATAGAGCGGGCCAAGCGCAATTTCCGCGATGAAAACGTCCTGGCGGAATTTCAGTTTATCTGCCATGCGCTTTGTCAGCTGTCCAGCGACACCGAGCGGCTGGGTTCCTTCTTTACCGAGGAAAATCGTGCCGCGATTCGCCGGACTGAGCCAATCGGGACCGCTGTGATCCCACCGCAAACCGCCACTGAGCGCGCCGATGGCGTCGAGATCGCCCTTGAGGTCACCGAAGTTGTAATCGCGCGCCGAATCACAGAGGCCCTGCTGGCGCGCCGCACCGGTAGCGCCGATCGTGAGGACGCGGATCTCCATCGGTTTGTTATTGACGAACCGATACTGCTGTCCCATCTCGAAGACGCGCACGTTGCGCTGGCCGTGATTCAGGTTCCACTCGATGGCCGCTGCCGTAGTGACCGCGCCAGTGGATTTCAAGACGCTGGCCTCTTCGCTGAGCGGATTCGAGAGTTTCGTCGGGACTGCGTCAGCGGGACGGAACAATTCGTTGCGCTCTTCGGAGACATGGGGAATGGTGAGAATCTCGTGATAACCGAGTCCAATAAGACGCTCACGCAAACGCGTTTCCGCTTCATACTGCGGCAGGCGCGCGGCGCCCGTGCGGGCGGCGGGCAGCCGGGGAGAAAACTTGTCCAGGCCATAGACGCGAGCGACTTCTTCGATGAGATCGATTTCACGTTCCACGTCGGCGCGCCAGGAAGGCTGTGTGCATTCCCACGCGCCGAGAAGCGAATTTGCGGAACCGCGGTTCTGATCAATGCGGACGGGAGCAAAACCGAGAGCGCCGAGGATCGCTTCGATGTCTTTGTCAGACACGTCAGCGCCCATAATGCGGAGAAGCTCCGCGCGGCTGACGGTGATTTTTTTGGGCGCGCGCTTCGCCGGATAGACATCAACCACGCCGGAGAGCAGCTCGCCCCCGGCAAGCTGGAGAATCAGCTCGGCGGCGCGACGCGAAGCGACCTCGGCCATTTCAGGATCGGCGCCGCGGCCAAAACGGGTACTGGCTTCGGTGTGGAGCTTCAGAGAGCGCGCGGCGCGTCGCACGGCGACGGGATCGAACCAGGCGCATTCGATCAGGACGTTCTTCGTGGAGAACGAGATTTCTGTCTCAGCGCCGCCCATAATGCCGCCGACGCCGACGGGGCGTGAGCCATCGCCGTCGGAAATCATGCAGATGCTCGGGTCAAAAACCCGCTCGATGCCGTCGAGCGTCCGCATTTTTTCATTTGGCCTGGCGCGACGGACTACGATGCTGTGCTTGCGAACGAGGTCGTAATCGAAGGCGTGGAGGGCATGGCCAAGCTCGAGCATCACAGAATTCGTAATGTCGACAACGTTGCTGATGCTGGCGGTGCCGCTGGCTTCGAGGCGGTTCTTGAGCCAAGCGGGTGAAGGCTGAATCTTCACGCCACGAATAACCCGCGCGGTGAACCGGCCGCAGAGCTCCGGGGCGTCGATTTTTACACTGACGGCGTCATTCGCTTTTGCGGAGCTGCTTTCCGCCGGCTTTGGTGAGATTGTCTTCAGCGGAACGCGATAGACGGCGCTCAGTTCGCGGGCAATGCCAAGCATGCCGAGGCAATCGGGCCGGTTGGAACTGACTTCGGCGTCGATGACGGCGCCATGCGGGCCATTTTCGATGGCGGCAATGTTGGTGCCGGAAAGCGCGAGCCGCGAAGCGATTTCTTCGGGCGAAGCAGGAAGGTCGACAAATTCTTTCAGCCAGTTGTAGGAAATCTTCATCGCGCGTTCACCGGAAGATGCCCGAAGTAGGTTCGCGCAAAGTAGTCCATGCGCACCGAGCCATTTTCGTGATGCTGGTCAAAAATCCTGCGCAGATGAGCGATCATCGGCGCATAGTTAGCATGACTCTCCGTGGGGGCGTAAGAACTGCTGCGCAAGCGGCCGCGTAAGCCTTCCCAATCGAAAACCTGGTGGTTGGGCAAGTCGCGAGTATGGAAACTGCCCGAATCAAAAAACGTCCGGATTTTCTCGGTTTCCGGGTAGGCGTCTTTGACACGTTTGTAGTCGACGCCGTAGCGTTCGAGCAAGTCTTCATAGGCTTGCGCGAACGGAGTGTCTTCCATGCGGCGATCCTGCCAGACGACAACAACCCAACCGCCAGGTTTCAGAATGCGGCGAAATTCCTTCGCGGCAAGCTCGACGTTGAACCAGTGGAAGGCCTGGCCTGCGGTGATGAAATCGACAGCCTGCGACGGCAGGGTGGTGGCTTCAGCGGAGCCGCTAACGCTCGAGAAATTTGTGCAACCCTGAAGGACGTGTTCGCCAGCGGCGCGCATTTCGGCGTTGGGCTCGACACCAAAGACTGGATTGCCGTTTTCGAGGAACAGTTTGGTGAGGAGGCCGGTGCCGGAGCCGATGTCGGCGATGGCGTGATCGGGCCGCAGGTTGCATTCGGTGCGCATGAGCTCCAGCAGAGCGCGCGGGTAGCTCGGACGATAGCGTACGTACTCGGTCACTCGATTCGAGAATCGTTGTTTGGCGTCGGCGAAGGTCATTGAAAGTTATCCGTCGGCGGTTTTAAGTAGTCATCAAGACTCGAAAGCAAGAGTCACTGGCATCTCGCATCCTCACGGGAATTGGCGGAGGAAGCGCACGTCGTTCTGAAAAAAGACCTGAATGTCGTCGATGCCGTATTTGAGCATGGCCAGGCGGTCGATGCCGAAGCCGAAGGCGAAGCCGCTGACTTTTTTCGGGTCGTAGTTGACGAAGCCGTAGACCGCCGGGTCGACCATGCCTGCGCCGAAAAGCTCGATCCAGCCTGCGCCTTTGCACTTACCGCAGGTGCCGCCTGCTTTGGCGGTCCCGCTGCCTCCGCAAAAGATGCAGGAGGCATCGAACTCGACCGATGGTTCGGTGAAGGGGAAATAGCTTGGGCGGAAACGTGACTTGACGTTTTCGCCGAAGAATTGCTTCACAAAATAGTCGATCGTGCCGGTGAAATCGCAGAAGGTGATGTCGCTATCGACGGCGAGGCCTTCGATCTGGTGGAACATGAAGGAGTGCGTCGCGTCGGGGTTATCGCGCCGATAGACCTTGCCCGGGACAATGACGCGCACGGGCGGCTGACGCTTTTCCATAACGTGAATCTGGACGGGTGACGTGTGGGTGCGGAGGAGAAGCGGGCCGGGAACACCTCGCGGCAACTCGAGATAGAAGGTGTCCATGTCGTCGCGGACCGGATGATGCTCGGGAATGTTGAGCGCTTCGAAATTGTAGTAAGGCGTCTCGATTTCCGGGCCTTCGACGACAGAGAAGCCGATGGAAAAGAAAATATCTTCGATCTCCTGAAAGACCTGGCGAATCAGATGATGAGAGCCGATGGGGCGAATCGCGCCGGGAAGAGAGAGGTCAATCCGGTCTTTGGTGCTCGCGGTGGTTTCGGCTCCGGATTCGATAGCCGCGCGCCGCGCTTCGATCTGTGTATCGACATGGGCACGCAGCTCGTTGAGCGCAGCGCCAACGGCACGTTTGAGTTCGGGAGTTGCGGGCTTCAGCCAATTGTCGGTGATCAGGGTGAGCACGCCGGATTTGCGACCGAGCCACTGATCCCGGAATTGCTTCCATTCGGTTTCATCGTGAACGGTGTGGAATTGCCCATCGAACTGGGCGCGGAGTCCAGCGAAACGCGCGGCTACTTGTTCGGCTTCGGTGATGCCAAGAGCGGCGAGCGTTTTGTCGAGACCGTCAGAAGATGGCATAGGTGAAGAATACATTAGACCGCAGGAGCATGAGCAAGCGTGTCCGAGCAGCGAAAAGTCCTCAGGACCGCCTGCTTTTCCTTATGTGCGGGCCGAAGGCGGCCGCTCCAGTTTTGATACAACGAACGTGCCGGGATCGACCGGGAAAGGGCCGCACCTTAAACCAAAACGACAAAAGCGTAGCGACAGCTCAGCTACGCCTTCTGAGCGGCGGGCCGCTGCGCGAAGGCCTTAGCCCTCTCGACGAGTTGTGCGAAACCAGCGGCATCGCGTACGGCCATGTCCGCCAAAACCTTGCGGTCGATCGCGATGCCGGCTGCCTTCAGGCCGTGGATCAGCTGGCCGTAGGTGATGCCGTTGAGACGGGCGGCGGCACCGACGCGCTGAATCCACAGGCGACGGTATTCGCGTTTCTTGACGCGACGATCGCGCTTGGCATAGCGATCCGCGCGATTGGCGGCTTCCTGAGCGGATTGGTACAGCTTGCTCTTTGTGAGGAAGAAGCCTTTGGTCCTCTTGAGATACTTCTTGCGCCGAGCCCGGCGCTTTGTGCCGCGTTTTACGCGTGGCATGGGTTTTTCTCCTTTGTTGCTAACTGGAGCGAGGGCCATCAGTGAGGACTTTCGCCGTCGTGGAGAAAATCCGCAGGCCTGATAGCCTGAGCTACAGATTTTTTTCGGAAGCAAGACGAGTTGCGGAGAAACGCGGGATGGCGCTTCGCGCAACGGGTTTGCTTCCGGCGTGATTTGTCGCAGCGTGGGAGTTTCGTCCCGGCTACAACAGCACTGGCTTGAAAGGCCACTGCTGCAAGGGCCGCGCCAAAGCCCGGCACCTACATCCCCGCGAACGGGGAGACGCGGCCGGCAGGCACCCGTGAAGCGCTGCCTGGCACGTGGTGCGGAAGAACCTTCCGCGGTTCTTGCACGAGTCGAATGCGATTCGGCTCGTGCAAAATTCGATTTCCCGGCGGCGTCTTGAGCCCCTGCCGGGTGGGACATAAACTGCTATGCCCTACAAAGCTAGGCTCCGTACGGGAGCATTTGCTGAACAGCAGCAACGTCCTGAGGAGCAACCTTCGTTAGCTTCTTAAGCTTGCGCATGCGCTTCGCGGCTTTTGTGCCGAGCAGGTGGCGCTTACCGGAATGCATCCGCAAGATCTTGCCGTTGGCGGTGACCTTGAAACGCTTCCTTGCGCCGCGATGCGTCTTCAGTTTCTTTTTCGGTTTCAGCGAATTGCGTGGCATTGCGAGAATCCTCTCCGTAACGGCCGGTCGCAGCGGCCTCAAGTTTCCGATGGAACTACGCGTTTTGCTGCGCCGGCGAGGCGCTGCTCCGTACCGCCGTACCTGCGCCCTTCTTGGGGGCCAGGAGCGCGACCAAAACGTTCCCTTCCATGCGTGGCGGCGTTTCGATCTGGCCGTGGTCGGCAATTTCGCTCAATAGTCGGGTCATCTTGGCGCGTCCCACTTCCTGGTGAGCCATTTCTCGGCCGCGATGAAAGATCATGGCGCGGACCTTGTGACCATCACCCAGGAAGCGGATGATCTGGTTTTTGCGAACCTGAAAATCATGCTCCGCTGTGGCGGGGCGAAACTTGACTTCCTTGAGTTGCGAACCACGACTGCTCTTGCGCTGCTCGTGGGCCTTCTTGTTCAGTTGGTATTGGTATTTACCGTAGTCCGTAATTTTGCAAACCGGCGGGTCCGCGGTAGGCGAAATCTCCACCAAATCCAATGCGCGTTCGCGTGCCATGCGAAGGGCTTCGAAAGGCTGCATGACACCCAACTGACCGCCATCCTCGTCGATTACCCGGACTTCCCGAGCCCGGATCCGTTCGTTGATGCGGATACGGTCGGCTTGCCGGAAATTCCGCTCTGCGATAAATCCCCCTAAGAAAAAAAGGCACCCGGAAACCGGGTCGCACCCCGTGTTAACAGCCCGTCCCCGGAAGCAAATTGCCGCCGGGGACAGACTTTAAATTATAGCACGCGAAGAGCATGGGACAAGGCCCGGTTCGTGCGCTCTTTTGCTGCCGAATTCAGTCAGACCCAAAGCTGGGACCGCCACCGGCTCAAGTCGCAAGTCGGACCTGCGTCGCTGAGACTCTCTACTAGCGGCGCCGCGGAGCAGTTTTAACGACCCCGACCGGCTCGACCTGACGCGGGCAAATAAATCCGCAGCTTGCGTTTGGAGCAGGCGCGTTTTTGTACTGGGAATCAGGCATCATTTCTACCGTAGCCCTGCCGGCGAATCATCTGGCTTGAACATCAAGTCGGGGCGGTTTCGCCGGGTCTTTTCGATGGCCATGTGCCGGCGCCATTTGGCAACCTCGGCGTGGTTTCCGCCAATCAAGACTTCGGGCACCTTCCATCCGCGAAATTCCGCAGGCCGTGTGTAGTGCGGGAAATCCAACAGGGCCCCTGGCCCCTCGGCAATCTTTCTCACGGTGTGCTCATAGCGTTGAAAGGATTCATTCACAGTGGACGCCTCGTTGCCCACAGCTCCGGGCAATAGGCGCGTTACCGCGTCCAGGACGATCGCGGCCGGCAATTCGCCACCGCTCAGCACGTAGTCGCCGATACAAACCTCTTCTGTGGCCAAATGCTGGGCCACGCGTTCGTCCACGCCTTCGTACCGGCCACAAATAAGGATCAAACGCCCAAGGCCGGCATAACGCTGTGCGGTGTCCTGTGTGAACAGCCGCCCGGCCGCGGACATCAGCAGAATCGCGGTACGCTCTTCCAGTGCGACTTTGTTCGCTGAATCGCCGACCGTGTGACCGAGGAGCGATTCGACAGCCTCAAACAGAGGCTCAGGCTTCAGCACCATGCCTTCGCCGCCTCCGAAGGGCCGGTCATCGACGGTGCGATGCCTGTCTTTCGTGAATTCGCGCAAGTCCTGCACGTGAATCTGCGCGATACCGGCTTCCTGCGCACGGCGCAGGATGCCGTGGTCCAGCGGCCCGGCAAAGAATTGCGGGAAAATGCTGATCAGGTCAAATCGCATCGCCTGCAGTTTAATGAAGCAGAGGGCGTGCTGTCATTCGTGCGGCAGGCGCAGCAGCCATCGTGGCACGGTGCGGCAATAGCTCTCATACTGTGCGCCCGAACAGCCGCCGGAGAGTGGGCTCTTCGTATAGCCTCACAAAGGCGTGAAATACAAACAAAACAACGAGCACTTGACATCCTCCCCCCGCCTAAAGGCCGGGGATTCCTACTGGCTCGCCTGCTAAGCAGCGATGCCTTCGGTGGGTTCCTGACACGACGGGCTTACTTCACCCGAAGGACGCGAGCAGGCTAACGAGGCGAGTCCCGCCTCTTTGATGTTCCAGGCTGCTACCAAGTCTGCTGGCGCTCGGAAGCCACAGGCAACACAGGCGAACCTTGCTTGTGTCTTGCGGTTCTCCGCTGCTACGTGGCCGCATCCCGGACAAGAGCGGCTGATGTTCCCGATTGGCGCCGGGGTTCCCAGTCCCTTGAGGGCAAAATCCCAGGCACACCAAAGATAAATCGCCGCTCCGCAAACAAAAAGTGCGAGCCATGGGTAGAAGCGGACGGCGGAGTGGACTGCGGCATCGGCAGATCGTTCCCCAATACAGTCCACGGTGCCTGGCGTCACCATCGTGAAAATTGCGGTCTTGATAAGGCGCCAGAGCACGATACTACTCCGGCGCGTTGAGCTCGCTCAGGCCTTCGGGCAGACGGACCTCGATGCGCCGCTCCGCCACGCGGATCTGCCTGCAAATATCTTCGGCCAGAGGAATCATCAGCTCGCCATTCGGCGTGTCCAGCTGCAGCAGCGGGGTGCCGGCGACGCCTTCACCGGGGAAGAACACGTCGTGAACGGTGCCAAGCACTCGCGGCGCTTCTTCGAGCGCGCAAGCGGGAGAAGCCAGCTTCGACAGATCTTCGCTCACTTCAAATACGGTGCATCCTATCAGGTCGCTTACAAAATACTTTCCTGCCGGAAGTTTCACGCGCTCATTGAATGGAACAAGGATGTCGTAACCACGGAACTGTTCTGCGTCCCGAATGGTGGTGGAAGATGCGAAATGGAACACGCCCGTTTCCGGATGATTGCGATCGACCCAGAAGTTCCGCAGGCCGACGAGCTGCGGTTCGGCGTCATCTTTGCGGAGCCAGACTTGCTTGAGATTGGAAAACCGCTCAGGAAAATCGGTGAGCAGTTCGGCGAGAACTTCTCCCTTGTTGCCTCGTGGCCTCAAAATGCGCGCCACTTGCACCCATTGCCGTTTTGGTCCGGGGTTGCCGCTCAATCTTCCAGGATCTCGAGGGTGAATCGTTTGCGGAGTTTCATTCCAGCTGCGCCGAGCAAGGTGCGAATCGCCTTGGCTGTGCGCCCCTGACGGCCGATTACTTTTCCCAAGTCTTCGGGATGGACTCTCAGCTCAAGAACGGTGACCTGGGAACCTTCGACTGCTTTCACCTGAACTCCCTCGGGGTGGTCGACTAACGCTCGGGCAATCTCCTCTACGAGCTCTTTCATAGGGCCCCCTGCGCGTGCGTTCTCGCCTACGAACCACTACACGCGACCCTCTCCCCAAAACCGTCAGAGGACGCGCTTTCTACCACTTGAGTCCTGGCCGGAACAGGTGCAGAAGAGCAGGAGCGTGAACCTGAGAGTTATACAATGAATCACGTACCTTCAAGCGGCGCTATTTTCTGCTGTTTAATGAAGCTCCGGACGGTATTGCTCGGCTGTGCCCCCACACCAAGCCAGTACTTAACTCGGTCGGAGTCCAGCTTGATCTCAGCAGGCTTTTTCAGAGGATCATAAGTCCCTACCGCTTCGCGGACGCGGCCGTCGCGGGCTCTCGTTCTTTCAATCACAACCACGCGGTAGTAAGGCTTTTTCTTCTTGCCAATTCTGGCCAGACGAATCGTTAACACTAAGGTTCTTCCTCCTAAACACGTTCTATTCTAACGTGAGTTACCTCGCTCCGGCAAACTGTCCTGGCTCTTCAACCGCCGGGTATTCGAGCCACAAATGCTTGGCCAATGTGCAGCAGTTCCGCGGCGTCCTCCCCGAAAATGTCGACACCAAGCAAGTCGAGCGTTTCACGGTGGAACAGCAGCTTCAGACGGCCTTCCGTATGACCCGTGATTTGTCCTCGCGCGATTTCGCGGTAGTAGGCCACGCCAACTTCGTAAGGCACGTCTTCCTGGGTTAGTTGTTCTTCGGTCTTCCCAATAAAGGAAATCTCCGGAATTGTATAGATCCCGTAGGGGTATCCGGCAGGGTCCGACTCCGCTTGCAGCCCGAATGCCCTGGCGGCCGCGAGTCGTCCCTGTTCCATGGAAACCGACGCAAGGCTTGGAAAACCGATCACGTCGCCAACGGCAAAAATGTGTTTTTGCGATGTGCGGTAGTCCGCGTCCACCTTGATTCGGCCGCGATCGTCCGCTTCTACTCCCGCCGCAGTGAGGTTCAGGCGGTCGATGTTTCCCTGCCGTCCCAGCGCGTACAAAAGCGCGTCACCGACGATTCGTTTCTTACTGACAAGATTCGCTGCGACTTTTCCGTCCGGCAATTCTTCAACACTCTCAACTTCTTCATTGAGGCGCATGGTCGCGCGGCGGTCACGCATGTGATAGCTCAGCGCTTCGACAACTTCCGAGTCCGCAAATTCCAGAAGTCGCGGCCGCTTTTCAACGATAATGACGCGCACACCGAGAGTCGCAAACATGCAGGCGTACTCGACGCCGATGACCCCGCCACCGACAACGATGAGCGTCTTGGGTATCGCGGGAATGCTCAAGACTTGATCGCTGTTCACGATGTTGCGGCTGTTGGTCGGAACTTTGGCGTTGATCGCGGGCTTTGTGCCGGCCGCGATGACCACGTACGTGGCTTCCAATTCGTTGAACCCGTTCGAATTTTCCACACGGATCAGGTGCTCACTGGCGAACGAGCCTATGCCGTGGTACAGCTCGACACCATTGCGCTTCAGCTGGTTCTGCAGAACAGCCGTCTCATTTTCAATCACGCGAGTGACCCGGAAATTGAGGTCCTTCATCGTGATGTTTTCTTTTACGTGGTAATTGGAGCCGTAAAACGCCTGGTCGTGGAAACCGGAAAGGTGGGGCACCGCCTCGCGCATGGTCTTGCTCGGAATGGTGCCCGTGTTGATGCACACGCCGCCAACTGCACTTTGCTTTTCGACGACCGCCACACGTTTTCCGGCCTTGGCAGCCTGGATCGCGGCGCGTTGCCCGCCCGGACCCGAACCGATGACCACAAGATCATACTGTTGCATCGGCGGAATCCTGTTTTTCCAGCTCTGAAGTCTCGCTTGCCTGCCGTGGCGCCACCGCTTGCTGCCTTGTGCGCATGTGATTCCGAGATGAAGCTGTCTGTGCCGGCCCGATCCGTTTACATATCCACTCGCCAGATCCATCAAGTGTTCTTCCACGGAAAAAGTCTTGCCGTCGAGCCGCGGATGGCCCGGGTCGCGCGCTTCTTCCAAAACGCGTCGGTTGAATGCCATCCATTCGAGGTGGCGATTCAAATAAAGGCGCGCATCACCAAACGCAATGCGGGTCATGGCAGATCCTCGAGAGGAAAAAGAGTTATCGCAATCGTGTTACGGCCAGATGAATGCCCACCCGTGGTGGTATGCTGGCTGCGCCCCGGGGAGTAAACATGCGGATGGGTCTAATTGCGGGTTTCCTGGTTCTTTTCGCTGCCGCCCTTTCTGTGCTCGAGGGGAGGCCGTCGGCGGGGCAGCAAGCCGACAACTCCATCGATTCGATCTTGTCGCCAGACATGCCTCCCTACGCGCCGGGGCTCGCCGCGTTGGTCAAAGACCGAGGCAGGATTCTCTTCGAGAAGGGCTACGGCGTCCGCGACCTCTCGACTCAGTCGAGAATCGATCCGCAAACCAATTTTCGCCTGGCCAGCTTCACAAAGCAGTTCACGGCCATGGCGATTATGCTACTGATCCGCGATGGCCAGCTGCAGTACGACGACCACCTGACGGATATCTTTCCGGCCTTTCCCGCTTACGGGAGAGCGATTACCATTCGCCAGCTACTCACCCACACCTCCGGCCTGCCGGATTATGAAACCTTGATGGAACGGGAGGAAAAAGCGAAGGGAGCGATCTGGTCGGCGCAGCACCAGATCCAGGACGCGGAAGTGTTATCCCTGCTCGAGAAGCAGTCCGCCGGGAAATTTGCTCCCGGTACGAGTTGGGCTTATAGCAATTCGGGCTATGTGGTTCTCGGACTGATCATTGCCAAAGTCGCGGGCATGTCTTACCGCGAATTTCTTTATCAGAAGATTTTCTCTTCCGTTGGCATGAATCACACTGTTGTTTATCAGAAAGGCATCAACGAAGTCAGTAAGCGCGCTCTGGGCTACTCGAAGGAGAAGGATGCGTTTGTCGAGGCGGATCAGAGTGCGACTTCCGCGACGCTCGGGGACGGCGGAATCTATTCGAATGTTGTGGATCTGGCGAAGTGGGACGAGGCGCTTCAGAAGCACACGCTGTTAAGCGAGAAGGAAATGCTGCCGGCATTGACGCCCGTGACGCTGGCTGACGGTTCCGAGCCGCACTGGCCCAGAGCTGTCGACAGCAGCGAGAACCTCGCGCCCGGTAAGCCCGTCTCCTACGGATATGGCTGGTTTCTGGACCCTTTCGAGGGCCACCCACGCATGTGGCACGGCGGGAGCACTATGGGCTTTCGTACCGTCATTCAGCGGTTTCCGGCGGACAGCCTCACGATTATCCTCCTGTCGAACCGAACCGACCTCGACCCAACGGCGCTCTCCGGGAAGATCGCGACGCAACTGCTTCCGCGGCCACACTGACCCGGGCACCTTATTTCGCCGGAGGCTCAGCCAAGTCCCGCCAGCTTGCCTAGGCCCTTCATTCTGGCTCGCGCGGCCATCGCGCCGTATTGCTTCATCATCTGGCGCATCTGCAGGTACTGCTTGATGACCTGGTTCACGTCCTGCACCGAAGTGCCACTGCCCTTCGCGATGCGCTTGCGGCGCTTGCCATCGATGACGTTGTGGTCGCGCCGCTCTTCGTTGGTCATGGAGTTGATGATGGCTTCGACCTGCTTCAGTTTTTTTTCGTCCACCGAAGCGTCTTTCGGGAGGTTCTGCAGCGGGCCGACCTTCGGCAACATGTCCACAAGCTGTTCGAGCGGCCCCATCTTCCGAATTTGGCGCAGTTGATCGCGGAAGTCTTCCAGCGTGAACTCCTCTTTGCGCAGTTTCCTTTCGAGCTCGAGGGCGGTCTTCTTGTCGAACGCGGACTCCGCCTTCTCGATGAGCGACATGATGTCGCCCATGCCCAGCACACGAGAAACAATACGCTCCGGATAAAACCCCTCGAGCGCGTCATATTTTTCGCCCAGGCCCACAAATTTTACCGGTGCGCCGGAAACCTTACTGATGGAAAGCGCCGCGCCGCCACGGGCGTCGCCGTCCAGCTTCGTTAGAATGACTCCGGTCAGCCCGAGCCGCTTGTGGAACTCTCCTGCCGAGCGTACCGCGTCCTGACCAATCATGGCGTCGGCGATAAAAAGGATCTCGCTCGGTTGCAGTTCCTTCTTCAGCATAGACAGCTCGTTCATGAGCTCATCGTCAATGTGCAAGCGGCCGGCGGTGTCCACAAGAATCACATCGCTCGCGGAGAGCTTGGCTTCCTTGATGGCGCCGCGCACGATCTCCAGCGGCTTGTCCGTCCCGACGCCGGGCCACAGCGAAGCTCCGATCGACTTCGCTACCTGGCTTAACTGCTCGCGGGCCGCGGGCCGGTACACGTCGGTCGAAACAACGATGGGCCTGTGCCCGTGCTGCGAAAGCCACTTTGCCAATTTCCCGGTGGTGGTCGTTTTGCCGGAGCCCTGCAAGCCAACGATCATCCAAACGGAAGGGGGTCGAGAAGCGAACAGCGGTTTGGCGTGCTTTCCAAGCAGGCTCAGCAGTTCGTCGCGAACAATTTTCACGACTTGCTGGTCCGGCGAGAGCTGCAGCATCACCTCTGTCCCCAGGGCCTTCTTGCGAATGTTGCCGAGCAGTTCGTCGGCAACGGTTACGTTCACGTCGCCTTCGAGAAGCGCTTCGCGGATTTCCGCCAACGCAGCGTCGAGGTGCTCTTCGCTGAGCTTGCCCTGCCCACGCAAGTTCTTGAAAGTTCGTTGCAGCCTTTCGGTCAGGTTCTCAAACATAGGTCGAAACGGGCCTCTTTCATCCTTATCATCTATTGTACAGGGGGCAAGCAACCGCCGCAGCTTCGCTAAGGCGCGGACTGCCTTTCGAATTTAGACCCGCTGCAGATGAGTGTCACGGAAATAAGTGGGGTACTTCAGGCCGTAGCCGAGCATCCGGTCGAAGCCTAAGTGAGAGAGCCAGATCAGGCCGTAGGGGGCTAATTGGCGAGCGGGCAGGGTGAGCGAAACCAGTAGAAGCCCGATTGGCCACACCAAGGTATGCGCGAGGTTATAAAATGCAGAGCCGATCTTTGCGTTCACCACGTAGCCCAACATGAAGAGATCCGGCGCCAGAAACAGTGCCGCAAACAGCCACCACGGAGAATGAGATGCACGGTAAAGAACGAGGCTCAGCACAAAGTAGCAAGCGCCTTCCATCTGCAACAGCCAG
>Ga0306920_100001769_pt1 | contig 26864 bp, 18 predicted proteins | sample flu12Cox44000170_FD_204666 | JGI IMG/M metagenome (GOLD analysis project Ga0306920, IMG submission 204666) | Lab enrichment of tropical soil microbial communities from Luquillo Experimental Forest, Puerto Rico - flux4day.12C.oxic.44.000.170 (v2)... | ecosystem: Environmental > Terrestrial >... | reverse complement strand
CAACAGCAGCGCAAGCGTGAGCCCGCCGATCCCTGCCCCCACGATCACAACCCGCAGGTCAGCCGTGGACATCATGCCTTCTCCGGGTCAGCGGGCAAACCTGTCGCTGTGGTGGGCTTGCCGGCCGGCCAGCCCGATGACCCCCCCAAGCCGCCCCGCTCGCTGCAGTCACGCTGCCGCGCGGCAGAACGTGGGTGCGGTCCGTGGGCGCGGCGCATGGTCCTGGCGGCGGGCAGCCGGGCCCCGGTTGCGGCACGGCGGTGCGCGGCGCTGAGTGTGGTGATCCACCAGTTGGCGGGGCGCCCGCGGTAATCGGCGGGCACCAGCCCCAGGACCCGGCCCTGGCGCCGGGCCCGGCCGCCACCAGCAGGCGGCCTGCCCGCCCAGGTCACCGGCGCACACGCCGCGTCGAGATCGTTGCCCATCACTTTCCTTTCACATATCGGGCCGCGCGAGATGCCACGGGACGGCCAGGGTGGTGTCGAACCGGCGGCACGTCATCGGGTGCCGGTGCGCGGTGTCACCCCCGAAGGCGTAAACCAGAAGCGAACAACCCGTACGCTCCGCCCTGCACGAGGCGTGCCTGTCCCGCGGTGCGCTACCGTCCCGAGCCGTCTGGCGCGGGCAATAGCCCGCGAGGCGCTCGAGCGGGCGCCAGCCAGCCTCGTCGCATGAGCCAGCAGGTCCGCCCGGTCTCTCGACCGGGCGGACCTGAAGTGAGTAGCCGATACTAAGGCAATCATTTGGCCGCGGGACGCGACCGCGCACCCTGCACAACGACGGCTCGGACCGGGCACGGACACGGTCGCGCCCGCTGCCTGCCGGATCGCTCCTACTCAGGCGGTCCGGCTATCAGGGCGCCGAGCCGCAGCAGGCGCTGGGCGTTGCCGGACAGGATCTGCTCACGCTCGGCCGGGGTGCATGGCAGGCGGTCAATGAACTGCCCGGGGAGGCCGGGCGCGGCGAAGGGGTGGTCGGTGCCGAATAGCAGGCGGCCGGCACCGAACTGGGCATGGCAGTATTCCAGCGGCGCGGGCCCGTAGCCGACGGTGTCGACGTAGAGCTGGCCCAGATACTCGCCCATCGGCCGGGCCAAGTCCGGTTGGCCGGGGAACGGCGCGCTGGCCTGGCCGTGCACGCTGAGACGGTCCCGCAGCCAGGGCAATACCCCGCCGAGGTGCGCGGCGATGATCACCGGATCGCGGTCGAACAGCCCCGCGCCGATCAGGCGCAGCACGGCCAGGCTGGTGTCAGCGGGGAAGGCGAAGCCGGTCATGAGGGCGGGGCTCATCGCCTGCCGCCCGGCCGGCCAGATGGGATGCAGGTGGATCGCCGCGCCGCGGTCGGCGATGTGTTCCAGCACGGGCAGCACGCCCGGGGCGTCCAGGGGGCGCCCGGCGATGTTGGACCAGACCTGGAAGCCGGCCAGGCCGAGCTGGTCCAGGCACCGGTCGACCTCGGCGATGGTCTGTGAGACGTCGCCGAAGCCCAGGCAGGCCCAGCCGGCGAGGCGGCCGGGGTGGGCAGCGGTCATGACGGCCAGCTCGTCGTTGATCCGGGCCGCCCAGCTATCGGCCAGGGCGCCGCCGAGCACCGCCGGGCTGGGCGGCCCGGGGCTGAGCACCGCCAGGTCGATCCCGGCCGCATCCATGTCCGCCAGCTTGGCCTGGACGGGGAAGAACGGCGGCCGGTAGTGAATGGAAAACTCCGGCGTGCAATGGGTGATGTAGCCGTCGGCGTCACGCACCGCGAGCGGCAGCGTGTCGCGGCCCTGCAGGTGCTCGAGGAACGCCACGCTCATGAAGTGGCTATGGATGTCGATTCTCATCACGGTTCCTGTATCCATGCTTCGAGAGATGTGCTGATGTCATCAGGGCGGAAGGCCGTCGCTGTTTTGCCACGGTGTCCGTTGGTTCAGGCGGAGGCGGCGACCGGGATACGGCCCAGCACCTGGCCGACGGTGACGACCTCGGCGAAGCCGAAGGCCATCACGGCGCAGGCAGTGCGCTGCAGCTCCGCGGCGCTAGCCGGGCCCAGCCCACCGTCGGGCAGGTCGAAGTTCGCCGTGCCGTCGCTGAGGAACAGGACGCGGAACTCGCGCACCGCGGCCTCCCGGGCGGTGGTGTCCACGCACACGTTGGTGTTGATGCCGCCGAGGATGAGCGTGTCGATGCCGCGCGAGCGCAAGATCACCTCCAGGTCGGTGCCATAGAAGCTGCCGAACCGAGGCTTGCCGACCATCACGTCGCCTGGGCGGACGTCCATCAGCGAGTGCATCGCAGCCGGCGGCGCGCCGTCGCTGATGATCCCGTCCGCGACCGGCGGGATAAGCTCGCCCAGCAGCCCGGTGTTGCTGCCGTCCGGCCGCGTCACGTGCCGGGTCCAAATGACGGTGATGCCGGCCTGGCGGCAGGCGGCGGCGAGCCGGTTGAGCCGCGCGGCGACCTGTGTGCCCAGCGGCGCGGCGATCGGTGAGCCGGCGACAAAGCAGCTCTGCATATCCACGATCACCAGCGCGGTACTGCCGGGATCGACGGCAAAGTAGACCATTTCTTTCCTTCAACGGGGTGGGGGGTCGGGTTCGAGAGGGGTTAAGGCTTCAGGCAGTCTCGGTGAGCTGGACGTCAGCGTCGATCCCGCCAGGGGGGGATATGCGTACATCCCTCCCGGGAGGGATAGCGCCGCCAGGCCGGTCGCATACCCTCGGTGCTGTGGTGGGCAATCCGCTGGGCGCCAAGGGCGTCACGGCCGAGGCGGCGATCGCCCGGCTGTGCCTGGAGGGCTTGCCGGCGCTGGAGCTGTTCGAGCGGGCCGCGGTTCCGCTGCGGTCGGCGGTGCCCTACAGCGCCGGGTGCTGGAAGACGGTCGATCCGCGGACGCAGCTGTATACCAGCTTCGGGATCGAGGACGGGCGGACCGGGACACTTGCTGCTGCCCGCTGGCGGTTCATCGACAACGAACTGCTCGAAACCGATTACGGGAAGTACCATGACCTGGCCCGGCGCCGCGTCCCGGTGAGCACGCTACACCGCGAGACGCACGGCGAGCCCGGGCGTAGCCCGCGCTACCGGTACCTGCACCGCTCGCTCGGCTTCGGTGCCGAGCTGCGCGCGGTGTTCCGCGCGGGCGGCGCATCCTGGGGCCACATCGCCATGATCCGCGGCGAAAACCAGCCCGACTTCACCGACCAGGAGGTCGCGTTCGTCACCCGGATCGGAGCTCACCTGGGACACGGGCTGCGTGAGGCGCTGCTGCGCGAGGCGGCCGCGAGCCAGCCCGATCGCGCGCCGGGGATGATCCTTCTCGACAAGGACGGCTCGGTACTCTCGCTCACCGACCAGGCACGGTTCTGGCTGGAGCAGTTCCCCCGTGACCGCGGGACCGGCCTGCAGCTGCCGGTGGCGGTGCACGCCGTTGCCAGGCGCGCGATGGCGCCAGTCCGGCCCGGCCCGGCCTACGCAAGCGTGCAGTTGATCTCCGGCAAGTGGCTCACGGTCCACGCCGCCCCCATGCACACCGACAGCCCAAACCCAGCCACGGTCGCGGTCATGCTCGCCTTGGCCACTCCCGCCGAGCTGGAGCCGCTGCGACTGGCGTTGCACGGCCTGACCCCGCGCGAGCGCGAGGTCGCTCGGCTGCTCGCCCGCGGCGCCAGCAATGAAGAGATCGCCCGGGCGCTGTGGATCTCCCGGTACACCGTCAAGGACCACGTCAAGGCGGTCTACGCCAAGCTCAGGGTCGGCGGCCGGGCCGAGCTCACCGCCAAGCTGTTCCATGAGCACATCGCGCCACAACTCGATAACCAGCGGGTCCGCGAGTTCGGCCCAGCCGAACCCGCTCGCTAAACCCAAACCCGCCACCGGCCGCGGCGCGATCGGGCCCGCGGGTTCCTGACCGACGCGTCGCAGCAAGCGCCCGCCTGCGCCGCCGGCTGGTGCAATCTGGATGGCCCCGCGGCCGAGCTGATCTGTGGTGCTTCGCTTTGCCCGGCGCCAGCGCAGTTCGTGGTGCGGATTCGATCAGAAACGAGCGCGCGGCCGTGCCGGCAGGGGGCTGGTGCCAGAACACGCAATGCGGCGCTATATCCATCGCCAGGTGAGCCTGATCGACCGCCGCCCCGCAGGTCGGGCAGGTAGCGGGCGCGACCCAGGCGGCCCCAGCCAGCGTCGGGATCGCTTTCGCTGCAAACAGGCCAGATAGCGGGTGTTTTCCGCCGCTGCCTAACACAGCATCGGACGTGCCGGGCCGATCCGGCCGGGATCACCCCGCGGCGTCTCAAGATTGGCCGCGTGCCTCACCGCCAGGAGCAGATATGACCCACCACCTGCAGACCAATACCATGCCGCGGCCTGCGGCCTCTCCGCCTTCCCGGAAATCCGGGAAGAGATTGCCCGCCGCGAGAAGAGGACTGCGCCTAGCCGCCGTTGCCGCGTCCCTCCCCCTGCTGCTTGCCGTCACAGCCAGCGGCGGCGTAGTGCCAGCGCAGGCCGCCAGCAACACCGGCGGTCTCTTCGCCGGGCATGAAGCGCCCGGGCGGGGCACGGCCCCGGTGTCGGCTTGCGCACGCCAGACCGGCACCGGGTGGAACCAGGTGCCCACCATCAACCCGGGCAACTTCGATGAGCTGACCGGCGTAGCGGTGCTCTCCTCATGCCAGGCCTGGGCGGTGGGCAACTATTCCGGCGGGACACTGATCGAGAATTGGGACGGCACCGCGTGGACGCAGCAGCCCAGCCCGAGCCCAGGCAACGCAGGCAACGCGCTGCGCGGCGCGGCGGCCACCTCCGCCACCGACGCTTGGGCGGTCGGCGACTACAGCACCACCGCTGATCCGACCCAGTCCCAGAACCTGATCGAGCATTGGAACGGCACCGCGTGGACACAGGTGCCCAGCCCCAGTCCCGGAGGCACGAACGGCAGCGCCCTGTCCGGCGTGGCCGCCACCTCCCCTACCAGCGCCTGGGCGGTCGGCTACTACGTCACCAGCGGCAGCGTGGGAAAGACGCTGATCGAGCACTGGAACGGCACCGCGTGGACACGGGTCCCCAGCCCTGAACCCGCGAACGACAGCGTGCTGTCCGGCGTGGCCGCCACCTCGGCGACCAGCGCCTGGGCGGTCGGCAGCTCCTCCAACGGCGGCGGAAGGACGCTCATCCTGCACTGGAACGGTACCGGGTGGAAACAGGTGCCCAGCCCCAGTCCCGGAGGTACGAACGGCAGCGCCCTGTCCGGCGTGGCCGCCACCTCCCCTACCAGCGCCTGGGCGGTCGGCAGCTACTCGAACATGGACAAGACGCTCATCCTGCACTGGGACGGCACGACGTGGACCAAGGTCGTGAGCCCGAACCCCAGCCCTCTCGCCAACGAACTGTTTGGCGTGGCCGCCACCTCCGCCGCCAACATCTGGGCAGTGGGTATCCGCACCAATCTGAGCACCTACCTGACCCTGGCCGTCCACTGCTGCTGACAAGGCGCGGCGGCAACCGGTTGTGTCCCTCGAGACCTGCCGCACGCATCGTCACCAGGGGCAGGCATGCCTGATCACAAGCAAGACGACGCCGTGCGGCAGGCCTGGGCACGTTCGGGTACCGGCAAGTTTTCGGAGGAAGCTGCCCGCTGTTCCCCGGCCGAACGCTGCTGGCGTGCCCTTTAGCCGGGCCGCTGGGCTGGCATGGTGAAGCCGGCGCGGCGGCCGAGATGCTCGCTGACGAACCGGACCGCGATGGAGCCTTCACCGACCGACGCCGCCGCCCGTTTAACCGAGCCGCTGCGGACGTCGCCGACGGCGAACACGCCCGGCACGCTGGTCTCCAGCAGGTAGGGATCGTGTGCCTGGCCGGTCCATGGTGATTGGTGGCGTGTGTCCGGGCCCAGCTCGGGCCCGGTGATGACGTAGCCTCTATCATCGAGCCGGACCGATTCGGCCAGCCACTGGGTGTGCGGCTCGGCGCCAACCAGGACGATCAGGGCCGCGGCCAGCAACGTCTCGCGGGTGCCTGTGATGGTGTCTTCGACGTCGATCCGTTCCAGCCACTGTGCCCCGTCCAGGCCGCGGACCACGCTGTGGTAGCGGACCTCGATGTCCGCCCGGTCGGCGATGCGGTCGATCAGGTAGCGCGACATGCTGTCAGCCAGGCCGGTGCCGCGGATGATGAGGGTGACGGGATGCCCTTGGCCGGCGAGCCAGATCGCTGCCTGGCCGGCCGAGTTGCCACCGCCGACGATTGCCACAGGGTCGCGGCGGTGGATCGCGTCGTCAACTCCTAGGGGGGAGTAGAACACGCCGAGCCCGCTGAACCGGTCGAGCCTGGTGGCGTCGATAGTGCGGTAGGTGACCCCGGTAGCAATGATCACGCTGCGAGCGGTGAGACGATCGCCGGTGTCCAGGTGGATCACCCGGGCGGTGCTGTCGCCAGACAGCCCGGTCGCGGTCGCGGGCAAGACGATTGAGGCGCCGAACCGCAGCACCTGGACGTAGGCCTGCTTGGCGAACTCCTCTCCGCTGATCCCGACCGGGAAGCCCAGGTAGTTTTCGATCCTGGAGGTGGTACTGATCTGACCGCCGACGGCCAGGGCATCCACCAAGGCGGTGGACAGGCCTTCTGACGCGCCATAAACCGCGGCGGCTAGCCCGGCTGGCCCAGCGCCGATGATCGCCACATCGTAGGTCAGGCCCGGGACCGGGCTTGTGCCGACGCCGGCCGCGCGGGCCAGTTCAGCGTTGGACGGCTGGCGGAGCAGCTCGCCACCGCGCATCACGACAACCGGCGTCTCGCTGGCCGGCACGTTGTGGTGGGCCAGGACGGCGCCTGCCGCCGGATCGGTGTCGGAGTCCAGCCAGACGTGCGGGAGCAGGTTGCGCGCGGCGAACTCCAGCAAACGGCGGGTCTGCGGTGAGGACCGCGACCCGACGATCCGCAGCCCCGCCTGCACCTGCGTCAGCCACTGGCGCCGCGCGAACAGCGTCCGGATGATCCACTGGCCCAGATCCTGATCCTGGCCGATCACCTTGAGCAGGCCGGCGACCGGGACGACCAGCACCGCCCCCGGGTCGGTAACCACCGCCGTGGTAAATAGCCGCTCTTCAGTCAGCAGATTCAGTTCAGCAACGAACTCCCCCGGCCCCCCGCTTGCCAGCTCCCGTTCGGACCCGGCCTGGTGATCCACCACCGCCACCCGGCCGGCCAGGATCACGATGAAGTCATAGCCGCGGTCCCCCTCCCGAAACAACACCTGCCCCGCCACCGTCGGCCGGACCTCACCCTCACGGCGCAGCAGTTCGATCTGCCCATCGGTCAGCCGCACGTTCGGCACGTCATCGGCAGACGGGTAGCCCTCGCTAGCCGCCACCCCCGCTCCCGCTCCCGACGGGCCAGCAAAACCACCATTACCTGTCATTGCGATACCGCCAGTTCATCGTCATGCCGCAACCGAGACGACATCGATGCCGCCACCGCACGGCCCCGGCTCGCTCCTGTGACGTTCCTTCGTCGTTCATGCTTGCGCGCAGCGCCTCTGGAAACACCCGCCAGATGGCCTGGCTCTGTAGGACGGGGCGGCGCTCAGGACGGTCGCGCGATTGGCCTTTCCTGGCTGCCGGCAGGTCGCTGGCGCCGTGTTTCAGGGGAGGAGAAGCCGGGCCATGGCGTCGGCCTGCCATCGCTGGAATGCGCGGTGGCTCCAGTGCCGTTCGATGACTAGGTGCCGGTACTGGCTGGGGTCGATGAGGAGCCACAGCACGTCCGCGGCCGCTTTCGGCTCGAGGCCGGGACGCAGCGCGTTCAGCGAGCGCAGCGCGGTCACCACGCGCCGGGCGCAGCCATACATGTCGTCGCGGCTGGCTTGGTGGAGTTCGGTCAGGCTGGGGTCGGTGGCGGCGGCTTCCTCCAGGACGGCGTGCAGGGGCGCCCAGCGGCGCGCGATGGCGGAGGTCATCTCGGCGAAACGCTGTAGCAGCTGGGTGGGGTCGGGGGTGGCGAGGATCTGTGCGAATTCCGGTTCGTTGCCCAGGGCGGACTCGCCGCCGATGGCAGCGCGGCGCGCCAGGGCGAGCAGCTGCGCTTTAGTGCCTGCCGCGAACACGGTCTGCCGGGACACCCGGGCGCGCTCGGCGATCTGGTCGATGGTGGTCCGGGCGTAGCCCTGCTCGATGAACAGGTCGGCGGCGGCGGTGATGACCGCCTGCTGGCCGCGCAGCGAGGCTTCCTCACGCAGCGGGGAGCGGTACTTGCGCCGCGAGTTGACGCCAGCCATAAATTCATCGTACTGTCAGTCAAGATAAAAGATCAATAGTCGAACGAACAGTCTTGAGGTCAACATGGGCGCGACGAGACCTACCGGCGGGCCAGGCGGCCGGCGAATCCCAGGAGCTTCGATGACCAGTACCGCGGCTGGCTGCGCTGGCCTGCGCAGCCTTGTCGAGGGACAGGTGCTGCTGCCCTGCGATCCGGGGTATGACAAGGCCCGGCAGGTGTGGAACGCGGCGGTGGATCGGTATCCGGCGGCGATCGTGCGTCCCGCGAGCGTGGCGGACGTGCAGGCCGCCACTCGGTTCGCCGCGGAGCACGGTGTGCCGGTGTCGGTGCGCGGCAGCGGCCACCACCACGCCGGATATGCGGCCGGGGACGGCGCGCTGATGGTGGACTTCTCGGGCTGGCGGGACGTGGCCCTCGACCCGGCCGCTGGCACGGTCAGGGTGCAGCCCGGCGTCACCTGGGCCGGGCTGGACCAGGCCACCGAGCAGGCCGGGCTGGCCACCACCGGCGCCGACGTGCCGGTGGTCGGCGTGGCCGGCACCACGTTGGGTGGCGGGCTCGGCTGGCTGCACCGCCGGTTCGGGCTGTCGTGTGACAACCTGCTCGCCGCGCAGCTGGTCACCGCCACCGGCGAACTCGAGACGGTCGATGACAAGGAGAACCGGGAGCTGTTGTGGGCACTGCGCGGCGCGGGCGGCGCGTTCGGCGTGGTCACCTCCTTGACCCTGGCCCTGCACCCGGTGCCGCCGGTGCACACCGCCACGGCGCTGATGCCACTTGATCAGGCCCGCCGCGGGCTGGACGCCTATCGGGAGCTGACCGCGGCCGCAGCGGATGAGCTGTTCGCCCGGGCGACGTTGATGCCCGCCCCGCCGGCCCCGTTCGTGCCCGAGCCGCTGCACGGGCAGCCGGTGCTGATGCTGGTGGCGGCTTGGATCGGTGACCCCGCCGGCGCCGAGGCCGGGCTGCGCCCGCTGCAGGCCCTGGGCGGGCCGCCCGCGCAGCCGATCAGTTACCTGGGGCTGCAGCAACTGTCGGAGCGGGGCTTCCCCGGCCGGGTCCGCGCCAGCGCCCGCGGCCATTTCCTCGATGGCCTGAGCGACGGCCTGATCGACGTCCTGATCGACGCCGCCGGCGACGCCCCTGCGATGTCGATGATCCAGCTGCAGCCTGGCGGCGGTGCGATGGCCCGGATCGGCTCCGGCGCGACCGCGTTCCCGCACCGCACCGCCACTCACCACCTGCACGTGCAGGGCCTCACTCCGCCAGGCGAGGCCGGCGGGCAGTACGCCGAGTGGGTACAGGCGTGGGACACCCAGATCCGGCCCCATGCCACCGGCGGGATCTACGCCAACGCCGCCACGCCCGGCGACGACACCGACCTCGCCACGGCAGCCTACGGCTCCAACCTGGCCCGGCTGACCGCGCTCAAAACGCAACTCGACCCGGCGGGCTTGTTCCGCTTCACCCCCCTGACCGCCCCGCCGCCCGCTGACCGTCCTGGCACCCCCGCGACTGCCCCGGGAGCGGGCTGGCGGGTTCTGGGTTTCGGCCGACAGCCCGAGGCCGCGGCAGCCATCCAGGCCAGGCTGCGATCCCTGGGCTACCAGGCCACCAACTTCGCCCTCACCAACGACGCCCACGGCGACGCCCGGCTGGTCGGCGAACTCCAGCAGGCCCCCTACGACGGCGTCGCGATCGGCGGCTTCATCAACGGGCAAGACCCCAGCCAGCCTCCGACCGAGGAGTCGATGCTGTGGTTCAACCGCGTCCTGAACCTAATCCACGTCCACGCCCCCACCGCGAAGATCATCCTGGTCCGCAATCCCCCAGACGCAGTCCCCGCCCTGCACCGGGTCCTCGGAGCCAAACCTTAACGGCCCCCCGCCCGGCTGAGCGGAAACCAGACCCGCAGTCCCACGTCACCATCGAAAGCGCGACAGATGGCCGTTAAGTTGACAGCCCCCGGGCCCCTTGGCCTCCCCCCTCCCCCCTCCCCTTCGTAGTGCGGGGCGCTGGGGAGCGTTGCGGGCGGTTATATTAGATTTTCGATGGGTATTATAGGAGTTGACGTCCCGAGCGCTGGCTGGTGGGCTGGGTCCATGGCTGGGTCCCTGGGCTTTGTTGGCCGTGAGGGCGAGTTGTCGCGGTTGCTGGAGGCGCTGGGCGGGGGCGCCGGGCTGGTGCTGGTGGCAGGAGACGCGGGGGTAGGCAAGACCCGGTTCGTGGCGGAGGGGATGGCCCGGGCAGCCGCGGACGGAATGGTGATGGCGCGGGGAGAGTGCCTGCTATTGACGAGCACGCTACCGCTGTTGCCGGTAGCGGAGGCGCTGGGCGAGCTGAGCAGGCGGGACGGCGGGAGGTTGCTGACGGCGGCACTAGCTGCCGCCCCGGAGTATGTCCCGGGGGAGGTGGGGCGGCTGGTGCCGGGGATGGACCCGGGCGGTGCGGCGGTCCCCGGTGGCTGGGATGGCGACTGGAGCCGGGAGCGGTTGTTCGCAGCGGTGGCGGAGTTGCTGACCGCAGTGGCGGCGCGATCCAGGTCCGGGGTGGGGCTCGTCGTTGAGGACGTGCAGTGGGCAGACAGCGCGACGCTGGACTGCCTGACCTTCCTGGGCCGGGGTGGGCATCGCGGGACGGTGCGGGTGGTGGCGACATACCGCAGTGATGAGGCGCCGGTGGCGCCGCACGTGGCGGACTGGCTGGCGAAGGCGCGCGGTGCGGCGCGGACGGCGGAGATCGGCCTCGAGCCGCTGTCGTGGGATGAGACGGCGCAGCAGGTGGCCGCCTTGACAGGTGGCCCGGTATCGGCGCGGCTGGCCGCTGAATTGTACGTACGGGCAGAGGGGAACCCGTTCTTCACCGAACAGCTGGTGGCTGCCGCGCTGACCGGTACGGCAGGTGCGGGCGAGCTGAGTTTCCCGGCAGGGCTACCGGCACGGCTGGCGGAGTTGCTGGTGGCGCGGGCGGCCCGCTGCGCCGGTGACGCGCGGGCGGTGCTGGCGGGGCTGGCGGTGGCGGGCCGGCCGCTGACTGAGGACCTGCTGGGTGCGGTTAGCGGGCTGGACACCGAGGCCGTGCGGGACGGGTTGCGGGAGCCGGCCGCGGCCCGGCTGCTCGCCGAGGACACCGCCGATGGAGAGCACCAGCCCCGGCACGCGTTGCTCGGCGAGGCGGTCGCCGCGGGGCTGTTGCCCGGGGAGCGGGCAGCGCTGCATGAGCGCACAGCGCGGGCGCTGGCGCAAACGGGGGATCCGGGGCTGTCGGCGGACGCGGCCGGGCATTGGCAGGCGGCAGGCGACCCGGCCCGGGAACTGCCGGTCCGGGTGGCGGCGGCCCGGGCTGCCGAGCGGGTGTTCGGTTACGCGCAGGCGGCGATGCACTGGCAGCGAGCGATCGAACTCGGCCAGGAGCAGCCGGATGCCGCTGCGGCGGCTGGCATCGGCGTGCCCAGTCTCTATGTGCGCGCCATCGACGCGCTCTACATGTCGGGCGACAGCGAACGCGCCACCGTGGTCGCCGAGGAGGCCTACCGGAGGTTCGCCGGCCACCCGGACCCAGCGACCGCCGCGGTCATCTGCCACTGCGCCGCCTTCTACCGGGCGATCGACGCTCCTGATGCCGGACTGCCGCTGATGGAGGAGGCGCTGCGGCTGTTCGAGCAGGCCCCGCCATCGTTCGATCACGCCGACGCCCTGCTCGACTACGCCAACACCTTCCTGCAGTTGGTCGAGGGACGGGCAGAGGCCGGCGTTCCCGTGCTGAACCGGGCGCTGGAGATCGCCGACGCGGCCGGTGCGACGGCGCTGGTTCCCCGCATCCTGTCGGCAATCGCGCTCGGCTCGTTCGTGCGCGGGCAGGTCGAGGACGGGTTCGCCAGCATTCAGCGCGGCTGGGCCCTTGCCCGGGCCGCCCGCGACGTCCCGGCACAGGTGTGGCTTGCTGTGACCGAAAGCGATGCACTGCTCGAACTCGCCCGGTTCCAGGACGCCGCCGAGGTCGCGCGCCGCGGGCTCCAGGTCACCCGGCGGGCCGGCCTGCAGGCCTGGGATGTCGCCACCTACCTGGCCGCCAACGCCGCGGCGGCGCTCCTGGCCCTGGGGGGCACCCCGGAGGCGGCCGCGCTGACCGGGCCGCTGACGACCATGCCCCCCGACCGTGACCACTGGCCGGTGCACGCGATTCGCGCCGAGACGGACCTGCTGCGCGGCGACACCGATGCGGCCGCCGAGCGGTGGCAGCTGATCTACGCCCTTCCCGCCACCATCACCAGAGCCGACTTCAGCTACGAGGGCGCGCCGAGGGCGGCGGAGGCGTCGCTGTGGGCTGGGCGCCCCGAGGCCGCCATCGAGGAGACGCATCGGGCACTGGCCCTGTTCCCGGTGCCGGACATGACCATCTTCTGCGGGCGGCTCCTGGTGGCGGGCATGCGCGCCTGCGCCGACCTGGCCGAGCGGGCTAGAGCGCGCCGCGACGAACCCGCGGGCGCAGCCGCCGTGGCCGCCGCTGAAGGCCTGGCCTCATGGGTCGGCCAGATGGGCGGCGCCCCGTTCACCGACCACCCGTACGTGGCCACCATCCCGGCTGAGCGCGCCACCTGGGATTCTGAGCGGACTCGGCTGGCGGGACATAGCGACCCCAATGCGTGGGCCGCCGCAGCGGAAGCCTGGCGGGACCTGGGCTGGCCGCACCGGGCCGGGTACGCGTGGTGGCGGCAGGCCCAGGCGCAGCTGGACGCCGGGCAGCCGGCGGCGGCCGCGGCCGGCGCGCTGCGGGCGGCCGCATCCGCCGGCCACGGACACACGCCCCTGCTGACGCACATCCGCACGCTCGCGGAGCGGGCCCGGATCCCGCTCCGGCCCGTCGCAGCCGTCACGGCCTCACCGACGACGAAACCACCTGCGCCCTACGGGCTGACCGGCCGTGAGCTGGCGGTGCTGCGGCTGCTGGCCGCCGGGCGCACCAACGCCCAGATCGGTTCCGAGCTGTATATCAGCCCCAAGACCGCGGGTGTCCACGTCAGCAGCATTCTGCGCAAGCTCGGCGTGTCCGGCCGGGTGCAGGCAGCCGCCATGGCCGAGCGCGCAGGCCTACTGCACCCCGAGCAAACCTGAACACCAGCCACGCAAACCTTAAACTCCGCGCGGATCTAAACACTGCCCGCGCAAATCTAAACACCCGGGCACCCCGATCTTGGGCATTTGCCCGATTCGCGGCGCCCGGCTTTGCCCGCATCCTCGGATAGGACTACCAGACCCGAGGAGACGTTATGCATCTCGCCAGCCGCCTGGCTCAGGCGCGGATTGTCGACCGGTACGGCGAGGCTCTGCGTGATGCCGCGATGTATCCAGCGATCCACTACGGCTTGGCGCGCGCCCGAGTCGCCGACGTGCATCTTCAGGCGCATCGCGGCGCGCTGGCCCGCGCCGCTCGCCAAGCCCGCCGCGAGCGGGCGAGGCGATCAGGGTGACAGAACGCGAATCCCATGCAGGGAGCAGGCCGTGACGGGCCCGGCGGCCGCGACGCGAACCACGTGCACACCGTGTGGCGCGACCCAGCCGGCGACTTCGGCCGCGGCCTCCTTGCCCGCCACTACGCCAGCCATCACCAACCGGCCCCGGCCCCAGACCGGCCGCCGCGCGATCCAGCCACTACGAGGGGAACCCATGCCTAGCAGCACTCAGTCACGACCTACCCGCCCCGTCGGCGCACCGGCTTACTACCTCGGCAGGCCCGCGAGCTTGTGGCTCACCGCCTTGCGCCACAGGCGGCCACCGCGGGCCGACCGCCCGGCTTCCCGGACAACGACTGCTCCGGAGGCACAATGACGAACCTCACGTATCTGGCGGACACGGTGGCCGATCGCCTCGCCCGTGCCCCGGCCCGGCGGGCACGGTCAGCCGCGTTGCCCGGCTGACACCGATCTTGCCGCCGTCACGGCTGCGGGGCCGCGCGCCGATGAGGCTCCTGACCCATCGCGTGCACGCCACTGACCACCGACCGTGAGCCGAGGAACCTCGTCCAACCGACCGGAGGACTCCATGATCGTCAGACCGGGACCCGATAGGGCCCGCCATGCCGACGCGCCCGCGCACCACCTGGCACGCCTCGCCACACGGCGGGCCCCGGTCGCCGACCCCGGCGAGGCGTGCCAGCAGGCCCGGGCTGCCGGGCTGGTCGTACACCGGGCCGATCCGCTGAACGCCGAGACACCGCTCGGGATGCTGCCGGGGCGAGCCGTGGTGCCCAGCGACCGGTTCTATGTCCGCAACCACTTCGGCATCCCGGCCCTCGACGCTGCCACCAGCCGGCTAGAGGTCGGCGGGATGGCCGGACAGCCGCTGTCATACACCCTTGCCGACCTGCGATCCATGCCTTCACAGAGCGTCGTGGTCACCCTGGAGTGCGCCGGCAACGGCCGCTCCGGGATGGACCCGCCAGCGCCCGGCGAGCAGTGGGGCCTGGGCGCTGTCGGCGCCGCGGCGTGGACCGGGGTGCCGCTGACCGAGGTGCTGGCACGGGCCGCGCCACAGGCGGGCGCCCGGGAGGTGGTGTTCCGCGGCGCTGATCGCGGGCCGGTCGAAGGACATGCCGGGCCGGTGCACTTCGAGCGTTCCCTGCCGATAAGCGGCCTGGGCTCGGCTGGGGCGCTGCTCGCCTATGCGATGAACGGCCAGCCTCTCCCCGCGGCGCACGGCTATCCGCTGCGGCTGATCGTGCCGGGCTGGTACGGGGTCGCGTCGGTCAAATGGCTTACCAGCATCGAACTGACCGACCGAGCGTTCCACGGTCACTTCCAAGCCGACCGTTACCACATCGGCGGCGAGCCACTCACGCTGCAAGCGGTCCGGTCGCTGATTACCGAGCTGCGGCCCGGGGACCCGGCCGCGCCCGGCGAGGTCGTGGTCTGCGGCCTGGCCTGGTCTGGTGCGGCGCCCATCACCCGCGTCGAGGTGAGCCTCGGCGGCCAGCCCTGGCAGCGGGCCACGCTCACCGATCCGGGGCATCCGTACGGCTGGTATTCGTGGCAACTGCTGGCCCGGCTGGAGGTGCCAGGCAGCATCAGCGTCCGGGCCAGGGCCACCGACGCCGCCGGGCGAACCCAGCCCAGCCGGCCGGCCTGGAATCCACTTGGCTACGCCAACAACGCCGTCCACCGTGTCCGGATCGGTCCTAGCGGCTGCACCGCACAACGCCAGACCCAGCGAAATGATCCCCCGAAGGGAGCAAGCATGAACCGGCCGGAGGCCGCTCGCCAGGCTCAGCAGGCGCGGGCACACCGGGTCTTGCCCACCCGCAACCCGCCACGCCGGGGCGCCCGCCGGTTGCCGGGCCGGAGCCCATCGCCCCATCACCAGCCACGATCGGCGGCGCGCGGCACGACGCTGACGCTTCGCGATGGGTCACTGGTGCTGATACGGCAGGTCCAGACCGCGGATGTCCCGCTGGTGGCCGACATCTTCGACCGGCTCAGCCCTACGTCCCGCTGGATGCGGTTCCTGGCGGCGAAAAGCCACCTAACCGAGGCGGAACTGCGCTACCTCACCGACATTGACCACCACAATCACGAGGCACTCGCTGCGCTGGACCACCCCGGCGGCGACGGCCTGGGCGTCGCACGCTACATCCGGCACCCCCACGACCCGCAGGCCGCCGAGATCGCCATCGCGGTCGTCGACGACTGGCACCGCCGGGGGCTGGGCACCGAACTGATGAGCCAACTGTCGGACCGTGCCCGCCGGGCGGGTATCGGTCGGCTTACAGCGCTGATGTCGGCCGACAACGTGGCGATGGCCAGGCTGCTGCACACGATGGGCGCCAAGCTCATCGGCCGCGAGGCCGACACCGCGGAATACCAGATCATCCTTGCGCCCAACGCGGAACACAACCACGACTGGCGTGCCTGAAACAGCGATGAAGAGAGACGACATGCACTCGGATTGGATGGACATGCCCGTGACCGCCCGCCTCGGCGTGGGGCAGCCACCCAATGGCGGCGACGATGCGGGGCCGGCGCTTACGCCAGCCGAGGCGCGGCAACTCGCCGCGGCGCTGCTCAGGCAGGCCGCTGCCGCCGAGCATCCCGATGGTGACGCCGGAGCCGGCCAGATAGTGGCCAGCTACGTTGGCGGCGAAACCTATGCGATCACCACTCGTGGGCATGCCGTGCTGACCGACCAGCCCGCCACCGCCGGCGGCGATGATGCCGCGATGACCCCGGTCGAACTGTTCGTCGGCGCACTCTGCTCTTGCGCCGCCTTCTACGCCGGCCGGTACCTGGACCGCCATGATCTCGACCGCGCCACGCTGCAAGTCACGGCGGAGTTCGCCATGGCGACTGACCGTCCCGCCCGGGTGTGCGGCGTCACGCTGAAAATCCAGGTGCCCGGTGGAATCCCACCCGCGGGCCGCGCAGCCTTGCTCGCTGTCGTATCGCACTGCACCGTGCACAACACGCTCCAGCAGGCACCGGACATTGCCATCGAGCTGACCTGACCGCGCACCTCGCAGAGGCGCCCACCGAGCAGCGTGACCAACGCCGGTGCAGCGGATGGCCTCGCTGGCGCGGCGGGATGCGAGCATGGCCAGGTGAGCGCCCGGATCGAGCGTTTGAAGGTGTGCCTCAACGGCGGGCGCAGCCGAGGGGATCATCCTGCCGTTCCGCTGGCCCCGGTGGAGCTGGCCGCCTCGGCCGCTGCCTCGGTGGACGCTGGCGCGGAGGCGGTGCACCTGCATCCACGCGGCGCTGATGGCGGAGAGTCGCTGCTAGCAGCCGTCGTTGCGGCGGCCGTGATCGCGGTGCGCCAGGCCTGCCCGGGCATGCCGGTGGGGGTGTCCACAGGGTTGTGGATCACCGACGGCGATCCGGCAGCGCGCCGGTCGGCGGTGGCCGCATGGGCGGGCCTTCCCGCTGTGGCCCGACCCGACTTCGCCTCCTTAACCTGTCCGAACCCGGCTCGGAACAGCTTTGCGACGTTCTGGCCTCGGCTGAGATAGCGGCCGAGGCAGGAATCGGGTCTATAGCCGATACAGACTGGCTCGCTGCCGGCCGGCAGGCCATTGACTGGCTGCGGATCCTGGTGGAGATCAGCGACATCCCGGCACACAAGGCAGCCGCGGCCGCCGATGAGGTGCTGCACCGTCTCGATGAGCTCAGCCCGAACGCCCCCCGCTTGCTGCACGGAGAAGGACCGGGCTGCTGGCCACTGATCGCCCACGCGGGCACGCTTGGGCTACCCACCCGGTGGCCGGGCGGTGATCCGGAGGCCACGGCGGGTTGCTCAGTCGTTCCTGGTGGCGGTCATGCGGCATCTCCGGTGCTGGCGTGGTGTGCGGCCGGCACGTGGCTGCCGGCCAGCCGATGACCGTCGAGGGTGAGAACCCAGCGCAGCGGGCCGGTGCTGGGGGCGGAAGTCCGGCTGGCCTGCCACCGCAGCTCCCACATGAGGGCCTGCTCGCGATGGATATGCCGCAACGCGGCCGCAGCGCGGAGCACGGCCCGCCATACGGCGGATTGGCGGTGGATGTCCTGGTTAGCTGTCATTGCGTTCTCCTGGTGGTGGCAATTGGCCCGTCTCGGCCGGGGCCGCAGAGGCCGATACCGGCGTGGCTGGCCCGGGCTGGCGGGTACGGGGGATGAGGATGGCCGCGATGGCGGCGGCGGCAAGTGCGAGGACCCCGCAGACGGCGAATGCGTCGTGGAAGCCGACGGTCAGCGCCACCGCGGGCCGTTGGCCGGTGTGCAGCAGGGCGGCGGCACGCGAGGCTGCGATGGCAGTCGTGACCGCCAGGCCGATCGCGCCGCCGATCTGCTGGCTGGTGTTGATCAGCCCCGATGCCAGGCCCGCGTCGGCCGGCTCGACACCGGTGGTAGAGGCAATGAAATCGGCGACAAAGGCCATGCCGAGCGCCGCGGCCACGAGCACGAAGCCCGGCAGCAGGTGAACGGCGTAGCTGCCGGCCACGGGCAGGCGGATGAACAGCGCCTGCGCGGCGGCGAAACCCAGCAGCCCGCCCGCCAGGACGACCTTGGCGCCGGCCCGGGTCACCAGGTGCTGCCCGGCCACGGATGAGGCGATCATCCCGACCGCGATGACCAGGAACGCCAGCCCGGTCTTGATCGCCGAGTAGCCCAGCACCTGCTGCATGTACAGGGACAGGAACACGAACATCGGGAACATCAGCCCGCCCATCAGCAGGCCAGCCAGGTTTGCGCCGGTCACGGTGCGGTTGCGGAAAAACGACAGTGGCAAGAGCGGCGCCGCCGAGCGAGCCTCGATGGCCACGAACCCGGCGATGAGCGCGGCCGCGCCGATCAGCAGGCCGATAGTGGTGGCCGATGCCCAGCGGTGGCTGCTGGCCGACGAGACCGCGTAGACCAGTAGCGCCAGGCCCGCAGTGACCGTGATCGCTCCGGCCACGTCGAAGCGCCGGTGGCCGAGATCGGCGCGGCTTTCCGGGATCAACCGGGGGGCGGCGGTCACGATCAGTGCCCCCACCGGGAGGTTGACGAAGAAGATCCATGGCCAGCTCAGCCAGGTGGTTAGCATCCCGCCGGCGAGCACTCCTATCGCACCGCCGGCTCCGCTGACGGCGCCGAACGCCCCCAGCGCCTTGTTCCGCTCGGCGCCCTCGGGGAACATCGCCAAAGTCAGGGCCAGCGCCGCGGGCGCCATCAGAGCCGCGCCCATGCCCTCCACCACGCGGCCGGTGATCAGCAGAGCCGCCGAGTGGGCCAGCCCGCAGGCCAGCGACGCGACGGTGAATACGCCGGCCCCGGTGATCAGGACCTTCCGCCTGCCCAGCAGGTCCGCTGTCCGGCCGCCGAGCAGCAGCAGCCCGCCGAACGCCAGGGCGTAACCACTGATCACCCACTGCAGCCCGGTGGCCGAGAAGTGAAGCGCTTCCCCGATCGCCGGCAGTGCCAGGGTCACGATCGACACGTCGATGACCACAAGCAGCTGCGCCAACAAGATAAGCCCCAGGGCGAGCCCTCGGTGCCGGGTGCCGCGGCCCCCGGCTGGCTCGCTGGCGGGCCGGGCGACTGGCGTGCCCGCGGTGTCCACAGTGTTACTCATCAGAGTCCTCAGATTCCTTCCTCACCCGCCGCCGTGTGCGGCAGGGCTGCCTCGGCGAACGAAGCCAGCGGGCGGGCATCGACATCTGCCCATTGCCGCAGGCCACGTCAGCCCGGGGTCGTAACCCGGCCGCGAAACAACCTGTACACGGCGGCTAGGAGCCGCTCCCCCCGTATGCCCGGCGCTCCGCATGGCGGCGTGACCGGGCGCTGTCTCGAGGATGCCGCCGCGGCCCAGCCGCCCGAATCGGGTGATCGCCCATGATCCGGCCCGCCCGGTCTTTAGATTTCGGCCCGCCGTCTTTAGACCGCTGGCCGCCGGTGGATACGACGGCGCCGGTCCGCGAGGCGCTGCCGTTTCCGGCCGGAAGGCTCGCCGCCGGGAACTCCCCCGGCGGCGTGAAGGGATTGACCAGGTAAGTAGGACCTGGTGAGCTAGGCACATGGCTGGGCCGACCGCCTTTGTCGGCCGTGAGAGCGAACTGGCCACGCTGCTCGGCGCGCTGGCCAGCGATTTCCGGCTGGTGCTGGTCGCGGGGGATGCAGGGGTGGGCAAGACCCAGTTTCTGGAGACGGGAATTGCCCGCGCTGGAGCGGCGGGGATGGTGCTGCTCCGGGGGGAGTGTTTGCCGCTGGCCCACACCCTGCCGCTGCTACCGGTGGCAGAGGCGCTTGGCGAGCTGGGCAAGCTGGATGACGGCGGCCTGCTGGCGGCCGCACTGGATGACACCCCCGCGTATGTGCGGGCGGAGGTAGGGCGGTTGCTGCCGGGCATCGGCACGGGCGGCGGAGCCGTCCCCGATGCCCGTGGCGGGGAGTGGAGCCGGGAGCGGCTGTTCGCCGGGCTTGCGGAGTTGCTGGCCGCGGTGGCCGCGCGGTTCGTGCGCGGGGCGGGGCTGGTGATCGAGGATGTTCACTGGGCGGATAGCGCGACGCTGGACTGCCTGACCTACCTGGCGCGGGCTGCGCGCCAGGGTGGGGTAAGGGTTGTGGCGACCTGCCGCACTGACGAGGCACCAGTGGCGGCGCATGTGACAGGCTGGCTGGCAGACATGCGCGGCGCGGCGGGGGTGGTCGAGATCCGGCTCAGCCCGCTCTCGCGGGCCGAGATAGCACAGCAGGTGGCGGCGCTGGTGGGTCGCCCGGTGCCAGACGAGGTTGCGGGTGAGCTGTATGGGCGCGCGGAGGGAAACCCGTTCTTCACCGACCAACTGGTCGCCGCCGCCTTGGCGAGCGACCCAGACGGCGGGCTGCTGGCCCCCGGAGGGCTGCCTGCCCGGCTGGCGGAGCTGCTGGTGGCCCGGGCGGATCGTTGTGCCGGTGACGCGCGGGCGCTGCTGACCGGTCTGGCCATCGCGGGGCGCCCACTGACCGAGGACCAGCTCGGCGCGCTCACCGGGCTGAGCACAGACGCCGTGCGGCAGGGACTGCGGGAGCTGACCACGGCCCGGCTGCTCTCCGAGGACACCACCGGCGGCGGGCACCGGCCCCGCCACGCGCTGCTGGCCGAGGCAGTGGCTGGAACGTTGCTGCCCGGGGAGCGCGCAGCGCTGCATGAACGCATGGCGCAAACGTTGACGGCCGCTGGGGACCAGGAGCTGGCCGCGGAGGTGGCCGGGCACTGGCAGGCGGCCAGCCGCCCGGCCGAGGAGCTCCCGGCCCGGATAGCCGCGGCCGGGGCCGCCGAGCGGGTGTACGGCTACGCCCAGGCCGCGGAGCAGTGGCGGCGGGCTATCGAGCTGTGCCAGGCAGAGCCCGGTGCCGTGGCCGGGATCGATGTGCCCAGGCTCTACGTGCGGGCCATCGACGCGCTCTTCGTGGCCGGCGACAGCGACCGCGCCCAGCTGCTGGCCGAGGAGGCGCATCGCCGGTTCGCCGGTCACGCTGACCCGGCGACCGCAGCCGTGGTGCGCCACTGCGCGGCGTTCTTCCGGGTAAACGATCCAGCCGGCGCCAGGCTGCTCATGAAGCAGGCGCTGGACCTGTTCGAGCGGGCCCCCCCGTCTTTCGATCACGCCGACGCCTTGCTGGACTACGCCACCATCTTCCTGCTGTATGCCGAGAGGCGGCCGCAGGAGAGCCTCGCCGCGCTGTACCGGGCGCTCGAGGTCGCCGAAGCCGCCGGCGCCACGGCAATGATTCCCCGCATCCTGTCTGTGATCGCCTTCTGCACGTGGGTGGGAGGACAGGTCGAGGAGGGGCTCGCGATCCTGGAGCGGGGGTGGGCGCTCGCCCGGGCCGCGCAGGATGGCCCAGCTCTGGTATGGCTTGCCATCAATGAAAGCGACGCGCTGCTCAAACTGGCACAGTTCGAGCGTGCCGCCAAGGCGGCATCGGACAGTCTTGACGCCGCCCGGCGAGCCGGCCTGGGCGCCTGGGACATGACCGCCATCTTGGCCTCCAACGCCGCGGAGGCGCTGCTGGCCCTAGGGCGAACCAGCGAGGCGGCGACGGTGATCGAACCGCTGACCTCCGGGCTGCCCGGCCGTGATTTCTGGCTGGCGCAGATGACCCGCGCCGAGGTCGATCTGCTGCGCGGCGATGCCGATGCCGCGGCCAGCCGGTGGCAGCTCATCCATGACCTCCCCGCTATCGTCAGCCGGGTCGACTTCGCCTGCGAGTCTGCGCAGCGGGACGCAGAGGGGGCGTTGTGGGCCCTACGGCCCGGCAGCGCCCTCGACAAGGCCCGCCGGGCGCTTGCCCTGTTCCAGGTTCCAGACCTGACCGTTCTCTGCGGACGGCTGCTAGCCACGGGCATGCGGGCGTGTGCCGACCTGGCCGAGCAGGCCCGGGCACGCCGCGACCAGCGTGCCGTCGACGCCGCAATGGCTGCCGCTGACAGCCTGGTCACATGGGTAGAAGGCATGAAGGACGCCCCATTCACCGACCACCCCCTGGTGGCAACCGTTCCTGCCGAGCGGGCCACTTGGGATGCCGAGCGGACCCGGGTGACCGGGTTCAGTGACCCCGAGGCGTGGGCTAGCGCGGCGAAGGCCTGGCAGGACCTGGGCTGCCCGCACCGGGCTGGATACGCATGGTGGCGGCAGGCGCAGGCGCGACTCGACGCGGGCCGGCCGGCCGCCGCGGCCAGTACCGCGCTGCGCACCGCCGCGGCCGCGGCAGACGGCCACGCCCCCCTGCTCGCCGAGATCCGCAGGCTGGCCGAGCGGGCCCGGATACCGCTCCAGCCCCCGGTGGCCGCCGCAACCGGCCCGCCGCGGGAAGAGCGCCTCTCGTACCGGCTGACCGGCCGGGAACTGGCAGTGCTGCGGCTGCTCGCCGCCGGGCGCACCAACGCGCAGATCGGCGCCGAGCTATACATAAGCCCGAAGACCGCCGGGGTGCACGTCGGCAACATCCTGCGTAAGCTCGGCGTCTCCGGCCGGGTGCAGGCAGCTGCCGTAGCCGAACGCGCCGGCCTGCTAGATGCCCCACAGCCTGGAACGCCGCGAGCAGAATGAGCGGCGCGACCAGCTCGCCTCAGTTCCGCCTCTCTATATGAGTTGCCGGAACGGGTAGAGGCCGTGAGCGCCGTTGCGATGAGCTCGGTTCCGGTCTCCGCGACGACTCGGACGGCCCCCGCCCCAGTTGGCGCTGGAGATCCCGGCGTGGACGCGAGGTCCTCTCCTAAACACCACCCGCGCAGATCTAAATACCAGCGGCTCCGGATCCTGGGTGATCACCCGATCCGCGTCGCTTGGTCTTCGCGCGAGCCTTGAGGGTGTGCGGGCTCGATAGGCCGGCCCGTATTCGTACAGACTCTCGCGCTGACCCACGGAAGGTGTTAGGACGATGACGGAGCCGGACATGGCCGATTCGGTGCACCGAGTCCCAGCGGGCTGCTCGCCGCCTCCGGCGTGGGGGCATCACCTGGCTCGGGTGCACTCGCTGCAAACACGTCCTCATGGCCAGCCGGCGACACCAGCCCAGCCGGGCCCGGACTTGCCCCGTCAAGCAGGCGCGGCGATGGCTGAGGTCAAGATCTCGATCGACGACCCGCGTGCCAACGACGTTCGTACGCTGGTGGAGTGCCACCTGGACTTCGCTAAGTCGCACAAGCCGCCCGGGGACATGCATGCACTGGACATAGCTGGCCTCCTCGATTCTGCGGTCACCATGTTCAGCTATCGCGCGGGGGGCGAACTGCTGGCAGTCGGGGCACTGAGGCGCCTAAACGGGCGCCACGCTGAACTGAAGTCCATGCATACCGCCGAGGCTGCCCGGGGCCGCGGGATTGGACGGGCGATGGTCGCCCATCTCATCGGCGTGGCCCGCGTTCGCGGTTTTCGCCGGGTGAGCCTGAAGACAGGGTCCCAGCCAGCGTTTGCTCCAGCGCGCTCGCTGTACGCAAGCGCAGGATTCACCATGTGCGGGCCGTTCGGCCACTACCAGCCGAGCCGCGACAGCACCTTCATGACGCTGACGCTGGATGGCCTCGGGGAGACAGCCTGACCCTCCCCGCGGGACGTTCCTGCACAGCCCGACGGCAGCGCGATCCAGGCGGTGACCTACCGCACGGCCCGATGCACTCGGGGTAGCCCTAAACACTGCCGCACAAATCTAAACGCCTCCGCGCCCAAGTCCTAGGCGATCGCCAGATCCGGGCCGCCCCTGCTTAGAGCGAGCCTTGAAGATGCCGGACGGCAGGGCTGATCAGTCCGTGCTCGCAGGAATCCCCAGTTGACCGCGGAGGGCTTGGAAACGATGACCGTGCTGGACAGGGCCGATGCGCGATCCCGGCGGGTCGGCGTGGCTGGATCTCGATTTGACGCCCCGCGAGCCGGCAATGCCCGCGGGCTGGTGGAGCCTCACCTGGAGTTCGCCCGGATGGATTCATGAACACCAGCCACCGTCACGCCGTCGCTGCCCTTAGCGGGGCGGGGCTGCTTTGGGGATCCACCGTGCCGTTGTCCAGGCTGGCACTGGATTGGCTGGGACCGGGTTGGCTCACCGTTGCGCGTTTCGGCTTGGCCGCTCCGGTCCTGCTGGCTGTTGCCCGGCCCCGGCTGCGCCCTGCCTTCACACCCATGGTGCTGGCCTCCGGCGCGGTTGGGTACGGCGGGTCAGTCATCGCGCAGAACGCCGGCATTGCCCGGACCAGCGTCACCCACGCGGCGCTGCTGCTCGGCGCGTTGCCGGTCCTGGTCGCGGTTATCGCGATGCTATGGCACCACGCGGTGGCCCGGCCTGTGGCCTGGGTTGGCTTCGCGGTGTCGCTGGCGGGCGTCGGCCTGGTTACCGTCGGCGGAGGCGGCGGCGCGACCTTCGGGGGCGACGGCCTGGTGCTGGTCTCGCTGCTGCTGTCGGCTGTGTTCACTGTGGCGCAAGCCCGGCTGCTGCCCGGCCGTGACCCCATTGCGGTCACTGCCGTGCAGTTCCTCGGGGCCGCACTCGGCGCGCTGGCCTTCACACTGATCACGGAGGGCGGGCCTGCTCTGCCGGCCGGCCCCGGACCAGTCCTGGCCGTCGGCGCGCTGGCGGCGGGCGGCACGCTGCTGCCGTACACCCTGTTCGCTTACGGGCAATCTCGGGTGTCTGCCGAGATCGCCGGGGCGTTCCTCAACCTGGAGCCGATGGTCGGCGCCGCTGCGGGAGCCGTGATCTTCGGCGATCCGATGGGCCCCGCGCAGGTCACCGGGGGTGTGGCCATCCTCGCGGGCATCGGGCTGAGCAGCCTCCCGCTGGTCGCGGGGAGCCGGGGCAGGCCGCCGCGGGTGGAGGCCGGAAGGGCCAGGCCATGGTCAGCCGCGGTGTGGCTTCGCAGGTGCGGTCTCGCCCCGGTAACAGCCGAAGGGATCGTGGATGGGCCGGTCAGTCGCGAGCTCCTGCTCGCCGACCGGCAAGCGGGACCTCAGTAGTCAGGCTCCCCATGCCGTAACGCAGCTACGAGGCGTTGGGATGAGGATTGACGGGGGCAGGCGCGGGCTGATGGGCTAAGCGCATGGCGGGCCCAGCGGGCTTTGTTGGCCGTGAGCGTGAGCTGTCCGCCCTGCTGGGAGCGCTGAGCAGGGATGCCCGGCTGGTGCTGGTGGTCGGGGATGCGGGGGTGGGCAAGAGCCGGTTCGTGGCCGAGGGGATGCAACGAGCCGCGGCGGCGGGGATGGTGATAGCGCGGGGCGAGTGCCTGCCGCTGGCAGGCACTCTGCCGCTGCTGCCGGTGGCCGGGGCGCTGGGCGAACTGGCCGGGCTGGATGACGGCCGGGTGCTGGCGGAGGCGCTGGAGGCGGCGCCGGGGTATGTGCGGGCTGAGATAGCGCGGCTGCTGCCGGGGCTGGGTCCCGACGGTGGCGGAGCGGTGCGCGATGGCCGGGACGGGGAGTGGAGCCGGGAGCGGTTGTTCACCGGGGTGGCCGAGTTGCTGGCGGCGGTGTCGGGGCGGTTCGGGGTGGGGCTGGTGGTTGAGGATGTGCACTGGGCGGACAGCGCGACGCTGGACTGCCTGACGGTGCTAGCCCGGGCTGGGCGCGGGGGGGCAGTGACGGTGGTGGTGACCTGCCGGGGGGACCAAGCGCCGCTGGCGCCGCACGTGGCCGGCTGGCTTGGCCAGGTGCGGGCCGGGGCGGGGGTGGAGGAGATCCGGCTGGGCCCGCTGTCGCCGGACCAGGCGGCGCGGCAGGTGGCGACGCTGGCGGGCGGCCCGGTGTCGCCGCGTGCAGTCGATGAGCTGTACGCGCGGGCGGAGGGAAACCCGTTTTTCACCGAGCAACTTGTGGCCGCGGCGCTGGCCGGCCGGGCCGGAGGCGGGCTGGCTGTACCGGCGGGGCTGCCGGCCCGGCTGGCCGAGTTGCTGGCCGCACGGGCGGCCCGCTCCGCCGGTGACGCGCGTGCGGTGTTGGATGGACTGGCGGTCGCAGGCCGGCCGCTGGGCGAGGCGATGCTGCGTGAGGTGACCGGGCTGGATGCCGAGGCGGTGCGGCGGGGGTTGCGGGAGCTGGCAGCTGCCCGGCTGCTCGCCGAAGGCACCGCCGAAGGGGGGCACCGGCCCCGCCATGCGCTGCTGGCCGAAGCGGTGACAGGTGGGCTGCTGCCTGGGGAACGAGCTGCGCTGCACAAGCGCACGGCGCGGGCCCTGGCCGGGGACCCAGACCTGGCCGCGGAGGTAGCCGGGCACTGGCAGGCGGCGGGCAGCCCGGCCGAGGAACTCCCGGCCCGCGTGGCCGCGGCCGGGGCTGCCGAGCGGGTGTTCGGCTACGCGCAGGCGGCCGCCCACTGGCAGCGGGCGATCGAGCTGTGCCAGGCCCAGCCCGGTGTCCCTGCCGGGATCGACCTCCCCCGGCTCTACGCGCGGGCTGCCGACGCGCTGCACCTGTCAGGCGACAACGCGCGCGCCGGTGTGGTCGCCGAAGAGGCCTACCGCCGGTACGCCAGTTATCCGGACCCCGCGACCGCTGCGATCGTCTGCTACCGCGCCGGGTACTTCCGGGCGCTCGAGGCGCCCGCTGCAGGGTTGCCGCTGATAGGGGAGGCGGTGCGGCTGTTCGAGCAGGCGCCGCCGTCGTTCGATCACGCCAAGGCCCTGCTTGACGCCAGCT
>Ga0306920_100001768_pt1 | contig 26890 bp, 21 predicted proteins | sample flu12Cox44000170_FD_204666 | JGI IMG/M metagenome (GOLD analysis project Ga0306920, IMG submission 204666) | Lab enrichment of tropical soil microbial communities from Luquillo Experimental Forest, Puerto Rico - flux4day.12C.oxic.44.000.170 (v2)... | ecosystem: Environmental > Terrestrial >... | reverse complement strand
AAAGGCACGAGCCATCCGCCCGACGAGATCGTCGGCCGGATGCGGCCGACCTCGTTCCGCGAGTTCTGGGAATATACGGTCGAGAAGGTTGCAGTGAACGCCGTCATGGCGGGCGCTCGCCCAGAATATTTTCCGGTGATACTGGCGCTGGCGGCGAGCGGATCAACCGCCAAATCCAGCAGCACGACCTCGATGACCAACATGGCGGTGGTCAACGGCCCGATCCGCCATGAGATCGGCATGAACTGCGGGATCGGCGCTCTGGGTCCGTACAATCACGCCAACGTCACGATTGGCCGCGCCTACGCACTGTTGTCGCAGAACTTGCAGGGCGGCTCGGTGCCGGGCGAGACCTATATGGGAACGCTCGGCAATGGGCTGGCCTACAGCGCCTGCTTTGCCGAGAACGAAGAAAAGAGCCCGTGGGAGCCGCTGCACGTCGAGAAAGGCCTTCCGGCGGGCGAGAGTGCCGTCAGTGTGTTCTTCGGGCTGCGCTACGTACACGAGGGCTATGGGCCGCGTGAGACGTGGCAGGAGAAGATGCGGCGCTGCCTCTCTTCCGGGGCGAATTTCCCGCCGCTGCTGGTGATGGACCCGATCGTTGCGCGGCTCTTTGTCGAGCGCGGCATGACGTATGCCGACGTGACCGTTTTCGACCCGGAAACGGCCGATGATCGCGCGACCTTCGAGGCGCCGACGACCCCCGCCGCCGGCATCGAGCACGTCTTTGTCAACGGCCGCCCGGTGTGGACCGACGGCAAGCCCACCGGCGAACACCCGGGCCGCGCGCTGCGCCGCCAACAGCTGCAGGCCGAGGGGCAGGGCTGGCGGGCGCCCTAGTTCTGGGCGCCGGGAAAATACCGGGAAAAACCCGATTTCGCGGCTGTCCGGGAGAAACCCGCGCTGCCAAGTGATTGATCTTGGCCGAACCGCGCGGCAAATTCCCTAAGCGATCGAACAGGGATTTAATTCACCCGAGCGGGGAATTAATTCGGCCGAACTGGGAAGCACCAGGGATCGGGCAAAGCACAATGCGGGCAGGTCGCCTTGAAGTAACCAATCAGAACCTCGGGAGAGATCCGATGGAGACCGTGCAAACAAGGCGCCACTTTCTTGCTACGCTCTCGCTGGCAGGTGCTGCGGGTCTCGTCCACTCGCCGCTGGTGGCGGCTGCCGAAGGGCCGCCGGAAACAACCTCGGTACGCTTTATGCGCACACCGTCACTCTGCCGTGCTTCCCGGTTTATCGCCGAGGAACTGTTGCGCGCCGAAGGCTTCGCCGAGATCGAGTATATCGAGGGAGAGATCAATGAGGCGGTCGCGAGCGGCAGGGTAGATTTCAATACACACTTTGCGCCGCAGTGGGTATCCGTCATCGATGGCGGCGGGCCGGTCACCGTATTGACCGGCGTGCATGTCGGTTGCTTTGAGCTCTTTGGGAAAGAAGGCATCCGTAGCATAGCGGATCTCAAAGGCAAATCGGTCGGTATCGCGGCGCCGGAATCGAGCGATCATCTCTTCGTCTCGGTCATGGCCGCGCATATCGGTCTCGACCCGGTCAACGATATCAATTGGATCACCAGTCAATCTCCGACACCGGCCGAGCTCTTCGCAGACGGCAAGATCGACGCCTGCCTCGGTCTGCCGCCGGTGCCTCAGGAGCTTCGCGCCCGCAACATCGGCCATGTCGTCGTCAACAGCGCTATGGACCGCCCGTGGTCGGAATATTTCTGCTGCATGCTGGCCGGCAACCGGGAGTTCGTAAGAAAGTATCCGATTGCCAGCAAACGCGTCGTGCGCGCCGTTCTGAAGGGCGTCGATTTCTGCGCGGGCGACCCGGTGAGCGCAGCCCGGCGCCTCGTCGATGGCGGTTTTACTCCTCGCTACGACTATGCGCTGCAGACGCTGCGTGACGTTCCCTATGACAAATGGCGAGAGTATGATCCAGAGGACACGCTGCGCTTCTACGCACTGCGGCTTCATGATCTCGGCTTTGTCAAATCGGTGCCGCAGAAGATCCTCGCCGAGGGCACCGATTGGCGCTTCTTTAATGAGCTCAAACGCGAGCTTAAGGGGTCAACGGGGGTTTTCGAAGGGCTTGACCTGAGCGCTATTCAGGCTAGCGTAAGCTCGCACTTCGGGAGACAGCATGCGCGAGGTCGGCGCCTTCGAGGCCAAGATTAAGCGCGGCCGGCTGCTCGACTTGGTCGGGCGCGGGGAGGAGATCATCATTACGCGACACGGCAAGGCGGAGGCGCGCCTTGCGCCGCCGCACCAAGCCTTCAACCTCGAGCTGAAGGAATGACAGTCGGCGGCGGGGGCTACGAGCTGTGGTTTATCGGCGCGCAACGCGAGACGATCATGCACGCCAAGCTCGCCGCGGCGCTCGATCTGAGGACGTTAGCGGACCGCCGGCACCTCTACGGGCTCGGCCCGCTCGAGCAGCTGCGCGGTGAAGCGACGATCGCCGATGGCCGCCCTGCTCTTGCCCGCGTGGGCCCTGACGGCATGGTCAAGGTAACGCAGCGCTTTAATGCCGGCGTGCCGTTTTGTCTGGGCCGAAGTGCCGCGCTGGATCGAAATCCCGTTCCCGACCGAAATCGGGTCATTCGAGGACTTCGAACGCTTTGTTCCGCGAGCCGCGGCGGCCGCCGGTCTCGACGCCGAAAAACCGCTGCCGTTTCTCGTCAGCGGCCGTCAGGACTTGATCGAATTCCATATCCTGAACTGCATCGGCGACGCCCCGCACAACATGGAAATGCACGAGAAGATCAAGGTCAAATTCGAGCTGTCAGAGGCGGAAGCAACGATCGTCGGTTTTCATTCGACCCGGCATCGCGGCGTTTTCACACCCGGCGACAGCAACATCCACATCCATTTCCAGACACCGGACAATAGCCAGTCCGGCCATATTGAAAAACTCAACATCGGCGCTGGCGCGAGGCTCTGCTTGCCCGCGACCTGACTGCGCAACCGCCGCGTGGGACAAAGGGGAGACGCTTAAATGACAACGCAAACACGACGCCAATTTATGACCACCCTGTCTCTAGCAGGCGCTGCCGGGTTTGCCGGCGCGTTGCCATTGCAAGCGGCGGACGGACCGCCCGAAATCACCACGGTGCGCTTTGTGAAGATCCCAGGCGATTGTCTGGCCCCTCAATACATCGGCGAAGAGCTGCTTCGTGGCGAGGGTTTCACCGATATCCGCTATGTCGAGAAGCCGGGGAACGCCCTCCCTGAATCTATCGCGCGCGGAGAAGCTGATTTCGGTTTCGATTTTGCGCCGGATTCCGTCGCGATGATCGACCGCGGCGTCGCGATTACGGTGCTGAGTGGCGTGCATGTCGGCTGCATCGAACTGCTGGCGAAGCAAAGCATTCGCAGCGTCAGTGATCTCAAGGGGAAAAGGGTCGGGATCCCGGGCTTCGGAAACTCCTCTCACGTCCACATCACCCTGATGGCCGCCGAGGTCGGACTCGACCCGAGCAAGGACATCGACTGGGTTGTAGGCTCGGAAAAGCAGCTCTTTATCGACGGAAAGATCGATGCGTTCATTGGCGTCTCACCGGATCCGCAGGAGCTGCGCGCGCGCCAGATCGGCCATGTCCTACTGAAGACCGCCGTGGATCGACCCTGGTCCCAATATTTTTGCTGCATGCTCATCGGCAGGTGATGACTGCGACGCCGATCGCGATGCTCGATTGCGGGCACGAATTTGCCGCTGCCGCTTTTGTCATCCAGTGGGACTCGCTCGGCATGTTCGCTCCGAGCTTTGTCACCGGCCACCTGATCAGCCGCCTCGGGTGGACGCGGATCATGCTCACGGGCGCCGTGCTACTGCTGCTGTGCAGCCTCATCAACCTATCCGGTCTCGCTACCTTCAATTTCTGGGCCGCCAATGTGGCGCTTGGGGTCGGCTGGAATTTTCTGTTTGTCGGCGCCACGACGCTGCTGACCGGCACTTACGCCGGCGCCGAAAAGGGCATGGCATAGCCGCTCCCTCAACCAGCGTCATCTCATGGGGAACCGAAAGTTGGTTGACTCTCTGCTGGAGGGAGATGGATTCGAACTTTTAGTACCGCGGCACGAAAGTCCGCGATTTCCGAAGCGTCCCGGCACGATTGTGGTGCCAATAGTCTGAACCGCAACCACCGTTCGGATCAGCGCAAGCAGGCCGAGACGGCCGGTACGAAGCCGAAAATGGCCTGTTTAGCGGCCGTGACAAGTGCGCGACGACGCGGGTACATCGCGGCGATCGAACTCGATCTGTGCGATCAACTGCGCTAGTGACACCAACGAGAGCCCTGCCCCCTCTTCCGGGCGGATCGAAGGCAGGGGCAACGTAATAAACCGGATTATCGCGTAAAGCGGCAATGGGCGGTGGCGCAAGCTGAGCGAATTCCGCGAGGGCATTCTTGGCTTGTCGGCCGAGAGTCGGACACCTTGCTCAGGCGAGGCCGCGCTATCTGGAACCCTTTTTGGGGATTTGCGAACTTTTTGCCGGCGATACGGCAAGGCGACCCGCGCAGACGCGACAAGTGGACGACGCAGGAAGCCGACAACATGAATTGTCCCGTTGTCTACAATGGCCGGACTTCGGCAAAATGGCAGCCAGTGGTACCTGGTCCGCCACAACCACGCCGCACGCAACCCGCCTCGGGTTACGCCGCGCCGAGGTCGCGGCGCTTACGCGCAGCATCCGAAAAAACTTAAGTCGATGTGAACCAGCTCACACGCCCGACAGGAAGGTCACATTACGTTGGTGAAGCACCCGGGATTTCGGGTTGAACCTGACCAAGGGGGAGTCGACATGACGATCTACCGAGGACTTCGCACGCCATCACACGGTCCGTTGGATCCAAAGGCCAGCCCGCTCGCTCTAAAGAAACCAACATCTTCGATGGCAGCGTTACGGCTACCGGCTAGCCTTATTTGTATAATATTAGGCTTTTCAGCGACGGCAATCGCGGCAGACGTCGCCGGTGCAGAGCAGAGGCTTATACCGTTTGACGAATTCATAGCTTCGGTTGTTAGCGCACCATCGGTACCTCCAGTTGACGGTGCAGTCGCACCCGCTAGCACTCTTCCTAGCCTAAAATCATATCTAAACGGCCTCTATGCTGGCGTAGATGCAAAGGCTGTGAAACACAGTTTCGTTGATGATAACGGAACTGCGTTCGACTGTATACCAATGTCTCAGCAACCCGCATTGCGCGGCTCGGCGGGACCGCTGCCAACGGCGCCAGACATCCCTGGCACTGCACAAGTTGCCGCTTCCGCAGATGATGGCCAGGACCTGGTCCGCACCCTGTGGCCAGACGATATTGACCGATTTGGCAACGCTACGGTTTGCCCGACATCTACGATCCCGATGGCGCGCGTCACACTCGAAGAGCTCGCAAGGTTTCCCAGCCTTGATGCCTTTTTCAGTAAAGATGGAAAAGCTTTAGGTGCTGACCAGACCTTGGCAGCCCAGCCGAGTGTGGCAGCCACCCACCGCTACGCACATGCTTATCAGTTCACCAATAATCTGGGCGGCCATAGCTATCTCAATTTTTGGGACCCGGGAATTGGCGCGAATCAAGTCTTCTCCTTGTCGCAGCATTGGTATGTCGCCGGCACCGGCAATAATTTGCAGACCGCCGAGGTCGGCGTCCAGATCTTTCCACAGTCTTACGGTACGACCAAGCCCGTCTTCTTTACCTACTGGACCGCCGATGCCTACCAGCGAACGGGCTGCTACAATTTAACTTGCCCGGCCTTCGTGCAGACGAACCGTTCTTGGGCACTCGGTGGTGCAATTAGCCCGTGGAGCACCCCCAATGGGGCCCAATATGAACTTGAGATCACGTACTACCTATACCAGGGCAATTGGTGGCTCTATGTAAACGGCACTAGTGCCGCAAACGCAATCGGCTATTATCCCGGCACGATTTATAACGGTGGCGCTCTTACAAAAGGTGCAACCGAAATAGATTATGGCGGGGAGGTGGTTGGCACCATTAGTTGGCCGCCGATGGGCAGTGGGAAGTTTGCGAAGAAGGGATACGGAAAATCGGCGTACCATCGCGCGATTTACTACTTTTCGATGACTGGAACCAAAACGAATGCTAATCTTACCGTCGATCAGCAGTGGCCGTGGGACTATACTGCGACAGTAACGACATATTCGAGTCCATGGAACGAAACCTTGTTCTTCGGTGGACCCGGCGGGAACAGCTGAGAGCTAATCAGTGGCCAGCTCATTTCTTCGTGCCGCCATCGCAGTTGCCCTTGCGTTGATAGGTGACGAATCGCCTCCGGTACTAGCCGGAGGCGATTTGTCGTCACAGGAGGCTAATCAGGTGTTGCCACTGACACAGTTCCTCGCCTCGGTCTCGGCTGCGCGTTATGAGCAGTATGTCTCCCGCACCGGAGCGACAGTATCCAGCAAAGAGGTGTTTGCCGAAATGCAGGCATATATTCTGCAACGTTACAAAGGTATCAATATTGGTCGTGTCAAATATCATGTCGTCGATGCCGGCGGCTCGGTGTTCGACTGTCTGCCTCAGGCAGCCTTAACAAATCCACCAGAGACACCCCCCGGTCCACCCGGAGATGTGATGTCACGCGATCACTTGGCGCAGCAAAATCTTACGACATCTTGTCCACCGGGGACATTTCCATTTCAACGTATCCCACTGGAGACTTTGATGAAATTTCCACATCTGCAGAATTTCTTTCAAAAGTGAATTCAGCTACCGCTCAACAAACTGCGTCGCCGTCCCGCTGTTAAGCTCCGCAAACAGTCTTGCGCAGGGCCTCCGCCATCTGCGCGTCGGAAAACTCAGCCGTTCGCCACTGGAATGCTCCCGTTCCAATTGGTCGTCGGGCTCTCTGCTGATGTAGGAGAGACACGGGTGCCGACATGCGTCCCCGCCTTCGCGGAAAAGGTTTGCACGCGAATTTTCCTCGCACATCGCAAACTCAGCCGCTATTATGATCAATCCATATAATCCGAATAGGAGACGCGGATCTGCACTCCGCGACAACAGTCGGTCAGGCGAGGCGCCGTACGGGTCAAGATCAAGTACTCAATCGGAGCACGGAGGATTTTTGACGCAAAGAAGTGTCGGTAGGTCGTCTCGAGGACGCGCATCGTTCGCGTAGCTTGCAACCCTTTCGGAGGGTCCCGATGAGCACATCAATCGTTTCGTCGCGCCGCATAGTGCAATCGGCACGCCTTCCAGACTGGAAGGCGACCGCGTGTGGTCTCCTCGCACACCTCGCTCTGATTATTGTCGTGCTGGCACCAAGTGTGGCAGCCGCCGCTTCACTCGGGCTCGACGCTTCCTGGCCAGGACAGGCTGATACCGAGATCGGTATGCTTCCCGCACCGACGCAGAATGCCCTTTGCGTTTCCGATGCCTACCCGACGCTCGCGGCGGGCTTCTTAGCGGGTCCGGCCCCGTTTACTGGCCACATGCTACATCTGGCCACCACGGATAATTACGGGGTGTGGCCAGAGAGCGGCAACCTCGACGAAGCCAACCAGATACCCATCCAGGGCTTTTTCGGCGGAATCCTCCCGGGCGCGAACTGGAGCGCGGGCTACCCCGAGCTCCTCTACGATGCGACCGGCGGCCAGGATGGCTTCAGTCGGTTCATCATGGTGGCGTCGGCGATCAGCACCACCCAGCCTCCCCGCTCCTGGATCATGGTAGGGGCGAGCGCCATCGGTGCCGGAAACATCGCAGATTGTGTTTATGCGTTCGAGGTCAATGAAGGCACGTCGACCATATACGCGGCAGAGGCGCCTCACGTCGGCTTGACTAAAGATTCGCTCGTTTTGACTGCGGATATGTTCGACTTCGCCAACGGCAGTATTGGCAACTTCAAATATGCTAAGCTCTGGGTGATCCCCAAGAGTAGAGTATATAATATCCCGCATCAAACTTGCTTTCCGAAACCAGTCCCTTTCGAGATCTCGTGGTCGCAAGGCTTGCAGAACCCCGACGGCAGCTTCGCGCGCTCGGTTGTCCCAGCCAAGAGTTACGACACCGGCAGCCACTCAACTTATCTGGTTAGCGCGTCGCGAAAGGGAGGGAATTCACTGACCTTATGGAGGGTCAATACCAAGAAGAGCCTCCTGTTTCCCGGTTTTGCGGGGCAGAGCTTGCCGACGATGCCTTACTCTCGCCCGCCGCCGGCACCGCAAGCCCGCACGCAATCGGTACCCTCGCCCCCGCCGATCGCCACCGGAGACGCCCGGCTGGTCAATGCCGTCTATCAGCCCAATAGCGGATTGTGGACCGTGCACACTACGGCGTGTCCTTGGAACCCCGGACTCTCGTGCTTCAAATGGTATGAAATCAATCCGGTGTCAGGAGCTGTCATGCAGGACAGCGTTTTTGGCTATAATGTTGACTCGGTCTTTGCTCCCGCGGTGGCGGTCAGCCGGAACGCTGCGGTATTCGCGTTCAACTCGTCTTCTCCCAATCATTTTGTCGATGTCGATTTCGTAGGACGCTATGCCGGTGATCCGACAAATACACTTGGGCAAAGCTTTCGGCTGAAACAGGGCATAGACGTGTACACCCGTGGGGCCCCGGCCGCGCATAGTGGGGCGGACACGGACCCCGACGACGACAATCGGTTTTGGGTAGTCGGCGCTTGGGCCTCCGGCAATGTCGGCGGGCAGGATGCCACTTGTCCGAACCGTACGGTCAACCACGACTGGACCACCGAGGTCGGCAATCTGTCTTTCAAGTGACCTTTCTCGCCTCCACCACCAACCCGCCTGGGAGCGCAGGGTGCGCGGTATTATCTGGTCCCGACGCGGGTGGCTGGGCCGTCGTACCCAGCTCACCATGACGAAATCACGATTGGACGGCCATGTCACGGAAACGGGGTGAGCGCGAGCGGCGGATAGGATAGCCTCTCGCTATGGTCTTGCTCTCTTATCGCCGCCACCGCTTTCCGCCGCCGATTATCCAGCACGCGATTTGGCTCTACCTTCGCTTCACCCTGAGCTACCGCGACGTGGAAGATCTGCTCGCCGAGCGTGGGCTCGAACTCTCCTACGAAACGGTGCGGCGTTGGGTGCTTAAGTTCGGGCCTGTGATCGCCCGACGGCTGCGCCGGCGTCGCCCTCGGCCAAGCAACCGCTGGCATTTGGACGAGATGGTGGTACGGATCACCGGCAAGCGGATGTATCTCTGGCGTGCCGTCGATCACGAAGGCGAGGTGCTCGACATGCTGGTCCAGCGCCGGCGCGACAGCCGGGCGACGCTGCGGCTCTCGTCGGCCGAATAACCGCAGCCGGCAAGGATCTCATCGCTATGCTGGCCAAAAGTCGGAGCCGGGGTTGGCGCCGGCCCCGGCGTCTCAGTGAATTTGACCGGCCCCTTCATCGCGCGATAACGTCCTATTTGCGGATGATCGAGTCGCGACGAGATCCTCGGCGAGCACCTGGGGATGGTCGAACATGTCCTCGATCGGGCGCACCGCCGCGCACGGCACGCGCTCGCCGAAGCCGGAATGATCCCGATGTACTTGCTGATGAGTGTTCGAACACTCCCTCATCAAGAGGAACCGAAAGTTCGTTGACTCTCCGCTGGAGGGGACTGGATTCGAACCATCAGTTCCGTGAGAGCCGACACCGATGTCCGCATGTGGATTTCAGCGTCGAAGCGGCCGAGCTTGTTGACCTCGTCGGCGATTGGGCGTTGACCTTCGCGGCGGCCGGATGCGAGCTGGTCCGACTGCCCAAGCTGATCGGGGCGACATGACGAGACGCGCGCCGAGCTTCGCCCGGGCCTTTACCCGGCGCATTGGCAGCAGCGTGCACTTGGCTCGCCGGTATCCCCGCGCTGATCGCCCTCGCAGTTGTCACGGGCGCATGGGTGATTGGCCCAGCAAAGAGCCCTTCGCACAGCGCGCTTCGGTTGTTCGACGGACCAGGTGGATCGCCCGCATCTTAGCCCCTACTTTAAGAGAGCGACCCGCTGCTGTCGGCTGCGGGGAGCGCCCGAGTCGGCGGTCGAATGGCAACGCGATTTCACGGAGGCGCTCATGGCAAACACGCGCGAGCATCAGTATACAGTGTCTCTTACCTGGAACGGGAATCTCGGCACTGGCACCTCGGGCTATCGAGACTATTCCCGCAATTATGAGATCGGCTCGGACGGCAAGCCCGACATTCAAGGCTCCGCCGACCCGGCCTTTCGGGGAGACCGCTCCCGCTGGAACCCGGAAGAGCTGCTCGTAGCTTCGTTGTCGGCTTGCCACAAGCTCTGGTATCTCCACCTCGCCGTGGAAGCTGGGATCATCGTGACAGCCTATGCCGATCGTGCCGAGGGAGTGTTGGAAATGGGGCAAGACGGCGCGGGCCGCTTCAGGAGCGTGGTGCTCCACCCTACCGTGACCGTGGCGAAAGGCAGCGCTGTAGAGCGGGCACGAACTCTCCACAAACCCGCGCACGAGAAGTGCTTCATTGCCAATTCGGTCAATTTCTTTGTCGAGTGTCAGCCGGAGATCGTCGTCGCCGGCTAAGTGTCGGGAAGGAACACTGAGCGGCAGCCGGTCCGCGTTCCGTGCCGCACAGGGGCCACGCCGATGAGGCGATCGAATGAACCGCCGCGGGTTCATGCTGCTCGCGGCGACTGCGGCGATCGATCGGAACCCGGCCGCGGCCGAGGCCAAGATGCCGCGCATCGGCTTTATCCAAGCGGGCTTTCGGCAGGACAATCAGGGGCTTCTCGATTCGTTCGATCAGGCTCTCACCGCGCTCGGTTGGACCGACAGCGGCACCATCGCCGTTCTCGACCGCTGGGCCGAGGAGCGAACCGAGCGGCTGCCCGCTATTGTGAAGGAGCTGATCGGCTCCGGCGTCAGGGTCCTGGTTACTGCCGGAACGCCGGCCACGCTCGCCGCCAGGCGCGCGAGCACGACGATGCCAATCGTCATGGTTGGCGTCGGCGATCCCGTCGGTCTTGGCGTCGTCGCGAGCTTGGGGCAGCCCGGCGGCAACGTCACCGGGCTGTCGCTAACGTCGTCCAAACTAACCACCGAACAGTTGGCGCTGCTGCGCGAGCTCGTCCCCGGGATGCGGCGGCTCGCGGTCATCGTCAGGAATGATCCCGGCCTTGAGCAGAGATTGCGCGACCTTCGCAGCGACGCCCAGCGAAAAGGGATCGAGGCATTGATGCTCGAGGCGCCGACCGGGACGGCGCTCCGACTGTCCTTCGCGCGGCTCCACGCCGAACGCTGCGAGGCGGTCTATGTCGCCTCTGGCCCGCTGGGCCCCGACAAGCGCGCCCGGATCATCAGGCTGGCTGCCGAATCTCGTGTGCCGGCGATCTACTCCTTTCGGGTTTTTCCGATCGACGGAGGATTGCTGTCGTTCGGCGCCGACTACCGAGATCTATTCCGCCGCGCCGCGGGTTTCGTGGACAAGATCCTCAAGGGGGGCAAACCCGCCGACCTACCGGTCGAGCAGCCGACCAAGTTCGAGCTGGTCGTCAATCTCAAGACTGCCAAGGCGCTCGGCCTGACCGTACCGCCGGCGATCCTAGACCGCGCCGACGAGGTTATCGAATGACACGGCCGGCGCGTCGGACTGGATCGCCAGGACGGCCGGTGAGGAGCCTGAAGCGGTCATTGTTCTTGACGTTGCCGACACGCGGGACAACCGGTCAGCATGTAATCCGGGCCTTATATGCGTTGATAAGATTGTCTCCATGGCTATTGACTTATTCGATGGCAGTTACGGTACACACCGGTGTCGTATAGTCATCAACTTTTCTAGTATCGCGCCCTAGTTGCAGTTGCATGCCGGCCAATTGACAGATTCCCTCTTGGTTTTTGGTTAGCCTCACCTTACCGGAAAACGGCGCTCCGTCGCTCCAGCGAACCGAAACTGTGGCTAATGGTGTTCCTCGCTTGGAGTTGTCGGGGATCGTGACCCGCGATGGCGTGATCGTCACGTCCAACTCCGGTTTCGGCTTGCAGCCAAGGCATATTGCCATGCACGTCAATGCCAGCAACGTCCCGGCACACTGTTTCATCGTAAGATCCCTTTCTTCCACCGGCCAATGCAACTTACTTGACCGAGTACGGGATGAGGGCCGGCTTCAAGAGAGTAAGTAGCACAAGGCAACCAGCTCTCGATCCCTATCCTTGGCCCAGAACGGCACGAGCCCCCAACGCGCCAAGTCTAGGCTGCGACCTGTTCTCGCATCGTAACGAACCAGCGGGAGCGGATCGGTGGGCGCGGCGTTCCAGCTCCGTGCAAAGTACGGGGTCGGCCCGATGCGGCGGGATCGAGAAGACGAGTTTAATCTCGCTCACGTCGGAGGAAAGACGGACGCGACCACACGTGACGCGAAGGTAGCTGAGCTGTGGCGCTGACCCAAGCGACGGCTATGCTCGACAGCGCCTCAACTCGTCGAGATCTCCTCAGCCCTCACTTTTCGCCCGGGCCGTAGTAAGCTTCGATCCGGTATCCGTCCGGGTCAATGATGAAGGCGGCGTAGTAATCAGGGTCATACACCGGCCGCAGACCGGGCGCGCCGTTGTTCCGACCGCCCGCGCGCAGCGCCGCCGCATGAAACGCATCGACGGCCGCAGCATCCGGCGCCGCAAAGCAGAAATGCAAACCGGACCTTTCATCCGCCGGAACCGGCCGCTCGGCGGAAAAAACCCAGAACGAGATGCTATCGGCGCCGTAGCCGTAACCGACCAGCGACTGCGCAGCCCTTACGCATCTGTAACCAAGCGGCGTGAGAGCGGCGTCGTAGAAAGCCCGACTTCTGTTGATGTCCCGCACACCGATAGAGATGTGAGCGATCATAGGTTCTTCCCAAAAGCGCGAGGTGAGCGTGCGGGCCGCACCGCCGAGTGGCAAGACTAGTTTCGCTTCTTGCCCATGTGAACCCGCCCCCGGGATGCGGGCCGCTCTTTCAGCTTCGACCATGCTGTGTGGCTATATTTCCGCTTCCCGCTCGGGCTGCGCATGGTGGAGGAGTTGCTGGCGGCCCGCGGCATCATCGTCAGCCACGAAACCGTCCGACAGCCAAATCCCGCGGCTGGCCCTTGTCTGCCTCGTCGCGGTGCTGATCGCGCTATGACTGCTTAGTGAGGATGTCCGCCGCGTAAACGTGTCACTCAACGGGAGCCAACACTGTTTAGCGAAAGGTGCCCCAAACCGTAACCCAGAACACGAGCACAAACGCAGCGCTCCCAACCAGCAGGATGCCGGCAACAACCCCGCCATGCCAACGGCGAAGTTCGGGACCAGTAAGTTCTGTCATTGATTCAGAGGCCCAGACAGCCGCAACAGAGTGCCGGTGAGCCACATAGAAACAAGAAAGGGAAAATGGTCAACTCATTTGATCGTTAATTTAAGAAAGGTAAAGATGACTCGTTCCAGGCCGCCCGGCACCCGCGGGTCTGGCTAACGCCTTGCTAGATCCCCAAGCGCTTTAGAGGCGCTGTTAGCCCCGTTCTCCGAAACTAGGCCGCTTGAGTTCCCTTCGGGAGACCGAAATTGCGCGCAGCGGTCCTCACTATCGTCGTACGCGGTCGGAACGCCCTGTGTTAAGCAGCGGTATCGAGCGGAAATGGTTGGGCAGCGTGCGGCCAAGATCTCCAGACTTCACCCCGTTTGACGCTAAATGCGGCGCGTTAGCTCGGGCTGATCCGTCAGGCGACCGTTCATCCTTTTGCTAAACCTGCCGAGCGCCCGATGCGCCAACGGCGATGCGACGTTTGCCGCGGAGTGATCGTGCCAGGCCCAAAAAGCGGGAAAGTCGGTCTCTAGCTCCACGGCGCCGCAGAGGCAACGGCCAGACACTTGTCGGCCCGATAGCTTTGATGGGGCGCGTTGATTAGGGCTCTCCAATTTCATGCTCAACCCGCGACGAGGGGTGGGTTTCCATTCTCGAGAGGCGATCGAAAATTATATCGCAGCCGCCAATAAAAGCCTGGGCGAATTCCTCTTCGGCAACCGTCGCCGTCGAGATCGGCCGACCACGACGCCGTAATACGCTGGGATGGTCTTCGGTCGGATCGCCAGCATCGGGCTGGACCAGCGCAACTTTGGGAAGCATTCGCTGCACCGAATCAAAAATCTCGCCACATTACGAAGCACCGAAGTGTGCTTGTCGCAGCGGTAGAGACGTATGAAATACTCCGACGGCAAAATAGCGCATATTGGCGATCGAGTACACCTCTGGAATTGCGTAAAAGGAACAGTCGTATGCTCCCTCGATACCCATGAGTTTTCTGATCAATATCCTATGGATCAGAGGAGTTATTTGCGAAAAGGCGTGGTGATCCATTCTACGCAAACAGGCTTAATTCATTACCTTGAACCAGAAGCCACACTCCAAATGCTCGAACGCTGCAAGACTCATCGATCGACATGACAAAAGAACCGCCAATTTTGAGCTACGATGGCGATATGAATCGACGGAAGCGGTGGCAAAAGATTTTAGATTTCGAAGTGCGGCGGTGGTCCGCAATCGCCATGTCTCGGCGGGGAGTGCTGCACCGGAGGATGTCGCGCTGCCTCCCTGACCTAAGTTGCTGACTGACAGCCACGCAGAGCTGATATACACTTTCCGGCAAGGCTCCACCCAAGGAGCCAATGGAGCAGGACCATGGACTCACCTCTGGCGAGCCGAGAGGGTCGCTTAGCGATCGGCGGGTCGGGGTTCGCGCGACGCGATCTCCTCGCGATGGCAGCATTCTCACTTGCTGCTGGCACCCCGAATTTCGCTTGGGCAACGGCACCGCAGGGTCAATTGACCTGGGCCGTGCATGTTTCGCTGGCGCCGACGTGGTTCGACCCGGCCGAGACGCCGGGAATCATCACGCCCTTCATGGAGCTATATGCGCTGCATGATGCGATGCTGAAGCCGATGCCGGGCAACATGGCGGCACCGAGCCTGGCTGAAGCGTACGTCGCGTCGGAGGACAGCCTCGTCTACGAGTTCGTCATTCGCGAAGGGGTCAATTTCCACAGCGGCGATACGGTGACCGCCGAGGACGTGAAGTTCTCCTTCGAGCGCTACCGCGGCACCTCGCATGAGCTGCTGAAGAACCGGGTCGCCGAGGTGGAAACTCCGGATGCGCGGCATGTCCGGTTCCGGCTCAACAAACCATGGCCCGACTTCTTGACGTTTTACGCGAGCGCCACTGGCGCGGGCTGGATCGTGCCGCAGCGATATGTCGAAAAGATCGGCGACGATGCCTTCAAAAAAGCGCCGGTCGGCGCCGGCCCCTACAAGTTTGTCTCGTTCACGCCGGGCGTAGAGCTGGTCATGGAGGCGTTTGACGGCTACTGGCGCAAGCAGCCGTCCGTTAAAAGGCTTGTTTTCAGCGTGATTCCCGACGAAGCCACTCGGCTTGCTGCGCTAAAGCGCGGCGAGGTCGATATCGCCTACTCGATCCGCGGTGAACTCGCGGACGAATTGCAGCACACGCCCGGTCTCACGCTGAAAGCCACGGTCCCCGGCTCGCAATGGCTGTATTTCGCCGACCAGTGGGATCCGAGCTCGCCGTGGCATGACGAGCGGGTGCGGCGGGCGGCCAATCTAGCAATGGACCGAACGGGGATCAACGACGCGATAACGATGGGCCAATCGCACCTGACCAATAGCATCATTCCGGAGAGCTTTGAATTCTACTGGCAACCGCCGGAGCCGGCGTATGACCCAGCCAAGGCTAGCCACCTGCTGGCTGAAGCCGGCCACCCCAATGGCTTCGACGCCGGGGAATTCTTTTGCGACAGCTCATATTCCAACGTCGCCGAAGCCCTGCTCAACAATTTTGCCGAGGTCGGCATCCGCAGCAGATTGCGACCGCTCGAACGTGCTGCCTTCTTCAAAGCCTATGCCGAAAAGGGCCTGAAGAACATCATCTACGGCGGCAGTGGCGCGTTCGGCAATGCGGCGACGCGGCTGGAGGCGTTTTACGTGAAGGGCGGCACCTACGTCTATGGCAGCTATCCTGACATCGACGCGATGTTCCAGCAGCAGGCAGTTGAACTCGATCACAACAAACGTGCGGCGATCCTGCAGAAGATGCAGCAGCTTGCCTACGAGCGCTCAATCTATGCGCCGATCTGGCTGCTCGGGTTCCTGAACGGCGTCGGGCCGCGGGTCGGCGAATCGGGCTTCGGGTTGATTCCCGGCTTCGCCTACACGGCACCCTACGAGGACATTACCTTGAAAGCCGCATGATCCGCCCCAGGGGCGGGTGTTGGCGAACTTAAGGATGGGGCTGAAGTTTTGGACGGGGCGAGTATTCGGGCTTTGACGAAGGCCGAACTTTGGGTGGAGCGCTCGGTATGCTGGCTGTCCAGAAGATCCACAAAGTTTTGGCGGCTTGCCGGCTGTGGACGACACGAGCTTCGAGGCCGTCGGGGGACCATCACGTCTCTGATTGGGCCAAACGGAGCCGGGAAGACGACCCTCTTCAACATCATCTTTGGATGATCGCGGCCTGCCGGCGGGACGGTCCGCTTCAAAGGCATCTATATTACTGGTTGGTCGCCGCAGCGGATTGCACGAGCATTGCGTCCGCGCGATCAAGTCGAGCTTACAGAAAATCACCCACAGGATACCGACTGGAGATTTCTCAACGAGCTCAAACGCGAAATGAAGGCGTGATTTCCTGACAGGGAGGGAGAATTCCGATGATGACGCAGACACGACGACGTTTCTTGGCCACGCTCTCAGCTGCCAGCGCCGCTGGATTCGTCCGCCAGCCTCCGTCACTGGCTGCGCAAGGGACTCTCGAAACAACAGCGGTCCGCATTGCAAAGCTCGGGGCCGTGTGTATCGCTCCGCAGTTCGTCGCCGAGGAACTGCTGCGCGCAGAAGGGTTTACCAATATCCATTATGTCGATGTCGGGCCAAGTCTCCAATTGTCGCCGATCGTCGGACGCGACCAAGCGGATTTTACGCTGGACTTTGCGGCGCGGATCGTGCGGACGATCGAGGAGGATGGAGCGATCACGGTGCTAGGTGGCGTGCATGTCGGGTGCTATGAACTGTTTGCCCAGAAAGGAATCCACAGCATTGCCGAGCTGAAAGGGAAGAGTGTCGGCATCAAGACGAGCCCGCCCGACCTGCTGGCCCTGATGGCCGCGCAGGTCGGGCTCGACCCTGTCAGCGACCTGCGATGGGTAACCAGTACCGACGCGTCAGTCGATCCGCTGGAGCTCTTCGCCAACGCAAAGATCGATGCCTTCCTCGGATTTCCGCCCGAGCCGCAGAAGCTGCGCGCCCACGATATTGGGCACGTGATCGTCAGCACCGCGGTGGACCGTCCATGGTCGCAATATTTCTGCTGCATGCTGACGGCCAACCGCGAATACGTCCGCAAGCACCCGGTCGCGACCAAAGCCGTGTTGCGCGCCATCCTTAAGGCCGCCGACCTTTGCGCTAGCGCGCCAGTGCGGGTCGCGCAAAGCATCGTCGATCGCGGTTTCGTTGCTCAAAACAGCTATGCCGTGGAGACGCTGAGGGAGCTGCCTTACAGCAAATGGCGCGAGTACGATTCGGAGGACGCAATCCGGTTCTATGCGCTGCGCCTGCATGAAATAGGCATGATCAAGTCAAGCCCTCAGAAGATCATTGCCGAGAATACAGATTGGCGCTTTTTGAATGAGCTGAAACGCGAGTTGAAAGCGTGACATCGATTTCCTATACCGAGGAGACCTCAGCCCCCGGTTCCTGGCTCCAGGCCTGATTTTACGAAGAGCGCTGCTGGTGATTGCTCGATCAATGGGTTACGTTTAGCCGAACGTGTGGTCGAAAATCGCCCACCACGCCGGCGCGCATACGGCCGCGAGCACGCCGCCGCCCGCGTCCCGGATGATCGCGAGCGCCGGGCACAGGCGCGCCGGGCGGCCGAGGCCCTGTTCGCACCGAAACCGCCGGTCACCGAATAACCGGTGGATTATTTACCGCAGCGACCGCATGTATTGCCAACGGCACCGCCGCCGGCGCGGAGCGAGGTCATCCAATCGACGACCAGTCCCGCGACGCCCGCTGAGATGGATCGAAATCGCTAGCGGAACCGAAAGTTTGCGGACTCTCCGCTGGAGGGAGATGGACTCGAACTTTTGGTACCGCGGCAGGAAAGCCCGGGATTTCCGAAACATCCCGGAAGCGGCCGGGACCGATATGGCTGACGCCACCGTCCCCATCAAGCGCGGGCGCTCGGCCGCGCCGACACCTCGCCGTACCAGCGCGTCAGGTTTGCGAGGCCGGAATCCGCTGTCAGCCCGACGACCGCCCGAGCCCGGGCGCGGCCATCGCCGTGATGTCGGCGACCGTGTAGCGCTCGCCGGGCGATAAAGCGGCGCCCGGCGATGAAGCCGTCGATCATACGCATCTGCGCCAGCGCCGCCTCGCGCGCGACCTCGGCCACCTCCGGCATCTGCTTGATGCGTGTCTTGAAGATCTCGCTGGTGTGCTGCAAATAGCGGCGGATGTGAGCGAACAAAACCAGCTCCATTGCGGCGGTTCCACATCTCGACGACGGCGCGGTCCTTGGCGTCGACCCCCATCAGCGCCGGCTGGGGGTGCTGATCCTCGAAATAACGGCAGATCGCCACCGACTCGGCGATGCAAGTGCCGTCATCCAGTTCCAGGACCGGTAGCCCGCCATAAGGATTGCGCCTCAGCGCCTCGGGCGTGCGGTTGGCGCCCGTGAACAGATCTACCTGCTCCATCGGCACCGTGATGCCCTTCTCGCCGAGAAAGATGCGGACGCGGCGCGGGTTGGGCGCTCTCGTAAAGTCGTAGAGTTTCATGCCGCCTCCCCAATCAGATTTGAGGCCCTTGCGGTCTCTCCGGGGCGTTGTCGTGTGGTTGATAGGAATAATTAACCTCGAATTTTACCGGCTTAACTATTAATTCTCTGATGAGATTAACTTTTAAAGTCTAAGCTCAGCGCCAAACGAACAAGGTTGTACGTCGAAAATAATTCAGATTGTGTGAGCCAGGTCACACGCTGGTTGAGCGATCTAGGGATAATCAGCGCAGTGCATATCACGCCGCTTGGGAAGCGAGATGCACGGGCTGACGCGATGAGGATAAAGTTGAAAGGGACGGCCATGCAAATCGTCGTTGGACCTGTTTTAACCAGGGAGGGGGGTTATGCCTTCGACTGCTGGACACCGCAGCACGGGCTCAGCCGCGGGTACGCCTACGGCCGGATCGAAGATGCTTATTACGCACGCAACATCGAGCTCAGATCTCGCAAGAAGGGTTATTCTGATCACATGATCGCTTGCAATACGGTCGATGATTTCGTGCGGTTAACGATTTGACATTCGAGGTCGGGAATTTCAGGCTTATTGTCGAACACTTGGTGCCACTCGCTGCCGCGTCGTGTGCCTTGCGGTGAAGCCAGTCGGAGAGCCGGACTCCGGAAATCGCGGCCGTCCCGCGGAACCGATGGTTCGAATCCAGTCCCCTCCAGCGGTGAGTCTGCAAACTATCAGTTCCTAAGATATCTGAATCGGGCGAGCGCTACGGTCGAGACGCGCTGGGCCATGGCCGGCCTCGTCCTCGCCAATCTCGCGGCCCACTTTGCCGAACGAAAACCGGTGGCATCTGTTTCCTGACCGGATAACTTGAACCTTGCGGCTTATCGGTCCGCTGCCGGACGCCAGCTGCTCACAGCGCGGCAGGGGATTGGCTCGGTCTACCAATCGCTGCGAGCAGCGCGAGTGCGGGCAGCGTAGCGTGCATAGACCGTCCCAACGGGAGAGGCGGCAAGCGGCGGCAAGCGCACCCCAAGGCATCGCTGCGCATCGGGGGCGATTGCCCATAGCGCCAAACGGGTCCCCTATGCGCGCTTGACGTTGTAGAAGACCGTAAAGCAGCCCGGGATGATCCCGGTGAGGCCCTTGCGGTAGGCCGTTGTCTGCCAGTACTCGCCCATCGGGATGAATGGTACGTCCTGCCACACCTGCATTTGCAATTCTGCGGCGATGCGCTGCTGCTCGGCTAGATCGCAGGCATCGAGCCAGGCGCGGCGCAATTTCTCGATCTGCGGGCTGTCAGGCCAGCCGTCATAGGCGGCCTTGCCGTCGGCCCGCAGATTCGGATTACCGAACGGGTGGATGTTCGGGATCGAGCGATCGATCAGTGTGAAGAATACATTCCAGCCGCCCTTGTCCGGCGGCGACTGGCTGGTCCGCCGCTTGACGACGGCGCCGAATTCCATTTCCTGCAGATTTACGTTGAGGCCGGCGCGGCGCAGCTGGTCCGCACCGACCAGGCTGAGCGGGCGCATGCCGCCGAGTTCGGTCGGCGCTATGACAACGATCGGCTCGTCGCCGTAGCCGGCCTCGGCAAGCTGCTTCTTGGCCGCAGACGGATCGCGGGGCCTCCGCAGGATCTCGATCCCGGCGTCGTTTGCGAGTGGCGTGCCGTGCGAGAAGAGGCCAATGCCGTCCAGCCAATTCGCCGGGTCGGCGCCAGCGACCGCGGTCATCGCCTCGGCCTGGTCGACGACCTTGAGCAATGCCCGGCGCGCCTCTGGCTTGTCGAACGGCGGATAGAGCTGGTTGAAGCGCAGGATTCCCATCGCCGGCATGTAATGAGAAATCAGCGTCACGTTGCGGTCGCGCGCGACCAGATCGGCGATGTCGCGGCCCGGCAATTCCCACCAGTCGATCTCGCCGCTGCTCAACGCCGCCTGCGCCGAGAACTCGTCCAATGTCAAAAATTCGACGCGTTCGAAATACGGCACCTTGGGACCGGAAGTGAAGCCGGGGGCGCCGCCGCTGCGCGGCCGGTATTGCTCGAAGCGCGCGAAGGCGGCCTTGGCGCCGCTGACATGCTCGTTGCTCAGGAAGCGGAAGGGGCCGCTGCCGACCACCTCCTTTACCGGCTGGTGCGGCGAGGTGGCCGCCAGCCGTTCCGGCATGATCGCCGGTACGGTGCCGCCGGGGCCGGCCAGCGCCAGCGGCAGATGCGGAAAGGGCCGCTTCAATCGGAACTTCACCGTACGGTCGTCGGCCACAGACAGTTCGTCGGTGGCCGCCATCAAGGCGCTGGCGAACGGAACGCGCACCGCAAAGCGGCGGATACTCGCCACGACATCCTTCGCCAATACCAGCTCGTTGTCATGGAAGCGCAGCCCGTCGCGTAGGCGGAGCAGCCAAGTCAGCCCGTCATCCTCGACCTCATGCCCCTCGACCATCTGGGGCTGCGCCTGCCAGCTGGTATCGAGGCCGTATAGCGTGTCGAATACCAGGTAGGCGTAGTTGCGCGTTTGACGGTTGAAGGTCACGGCGGGGTCGAGCACGACGAGATCAGCGGTCGGCGCGACGACCAAGGTATTGGCCGCTGCCGCTCCGCCGATGCGCGGCGCGGCGAGCGCCGCAGCTGCGCCGAAGCCGGTCTTTAGTAGATCCCGTCTGCGCATTGGCATCTCCTCCCTTTACGAATCGCTTTGGCGGCAATGTAGCATGCCAGCCAGCGGATTGGTCGGAGATCCTTTGTCATCAGCAGCATCTCGGCGAGGCCGATTGGCGCCGGCTAGGGGAATCTGGCGTCTGGTTTCGACAGGGCGATTCGGATCGCGGTCGACGCAAGGTCCGGTATCGGCGCATCCTGCTCGTTGGCTAGAGCCTTCGCGAAGGTCCGCAGACCGAACCGACATCAGCCGCTCGGCCTTGGTGGCGGGAGCCATCCAAAATGCCCCATTCCGGTCATCGCGCCTGTAGCGTGTGGACGAGGGAAGCAAGTGAGAAACTGCATTCGATGGCCCCATCGGCCGGCCGTCATGGGCCGGAACTGGCGCCATACATTGCCCGGGCGCTCGGCCAACGGGGCAAGCGGACTCGTTGAGCTCTCGGGGCTAGGTGAGCGGCGATCGGGAGGGCGAGCCCATCAAGGGACCAGATCGGTCCGGACCCCTCCTCTAGGGAATTGCCTGCAGCAGGATGGCCGTCAGTTCGTCGGGCATTTCGAGCTGGATGAAAGTAGTGCAGGACAAGGTGTGCACCATCCAACCCGGGTCGTTCTTCACCTTGTCGTAGAACTGGGTGAAGCGCGCGGGCTCCGTCGCCAGGATATACATCTTCTGTTTGACACTCCCGATGGCGCCCGTCAGCTGCACCGGCTGGGTGAGGGTGGCGAGCGGGTGCGGCCCGCTCTTGCCGTCCCAAAGCGCGATCAACTCGGGACGTTTGAAGCCGAAGCTCGCGGAAGGTATCGGCGCTGCCAACCAATCCTCACCCAGCACGGCGGCAAGACGGACGCCGGGCGGCAACAGGCTGAGACAGGATTGTCCGTTCTCCGGCAGGAAGGCGTCGAGATAGACGAGAGAGGCAACTTTCTCCGGCACCCGGTCGGCGACGCCGGTGATCACCATGCCGCCATAGGAATTCCCAAGCAGAACGATATCAGACAGATCCGCGTCGTCGATAACGCCGGTCACATCTTGGATATGCGTGTTGAGATCGATCTCACGGCTGAGGAGGTGCCTGCGCGCGCCGATACCGGTCAAGGTCGGAGCGTATACGTCATGCCCCGCCTTGCGCAGCCTCGGCGCCAGTTCCCGCCAGACCACACTGCCGGCCCAGCTGCCATGTACCAGGACGAACGTCGCCATAGCTTCCTCCCCTCATTAATGCGGCACGCTGCCCGTTAGCGTTCTCGGTTCGCAGAGACAGTACCATGATTGCTGCAACTGGCATGTTGCAGCAAGATCGGCCTCGATCGCGAGTCGGAGGTGGCCCTTGCCCGAGGGTGCCAACGCCAACCGCGGCTAGCCTGCGGCCCTGGGATCCTCGTATAGCGATTAAACGCCCGCCTTCCGCTAAATTGCCCAGCGGTTGATCAAGTTCGCCGGACGGACTCTTCTCGGACATTCCGTCCGATTATGCGCCGCGAACGCGGTTCGATCGCTTGATAAATGGCATGTAGTCGTCATGGTCGATCGTCGCTATAAGAATTGTAAATCGCCCTGAAGTAGCTGGTGGGGTCGCAAACCAGTGATACTTTATGGTTTCACGGAGAGCACAGGCCGCATCCACCCCTGAAGGAGCGACATCATGGAGGATAAAATCGAAGAAGCCGGTGACCCAGCCTGTGCCTACTCCGACCAGTGCCACGCCGATAACACTGAAGCTCGCAACAATGTGCGTGCGTAACCAATTCGCGCTCGGCCGCCGGTCGCGTCTCCGGCCGCGCGCTGTTGACCCCTGTCCGCATCTACCAGACGCCGCCAGCGGCGATCTCGCATCGACGTGATCCCCGGAGTCCTAGGCTGCGAGCCGCGAAATCGTGCTGTTGTGGACGTTGTAGCTGCGGGCGATCTCCCTGATTGGTTCGCCCGCTTCGCGGCGCTTGATCGCTTCCGTTTGCTGGTGAGGGGTGAGCTTCGGCTTGCGGCCCATCTTCACGCCTCGCGCCTTGGCCCGCTCCCGGCCTTCGCCCGTCCGCGCCCGGATTAGGTCACGCTCGAACTCTGCAAGCCCGCCTAGCACGGTCAGCATCAGTCGCCCGTGTGATGTGGTGGTGTCGGCCCATGTGTCGCCAAGGGATTTGAAACCGGCTTTCTTGGCGGTGATCGCCGCAAGGATGTTCAACAAGTCGCGGGTAGATCGCGCCAGCCGGTCGAGCCGCGTCACCATCAACACGTCATCGGCCTCAAGCTGGTCGAGCAACCGGCGAAGCTGCGCACGGTCGGTCTTGGCTCCGCTTATATGCACGTCGCGGAAAACCTTTCTGCATCCGGCTTTGGTGAGTTGCCGAGCTTGCGCGTCAACGCTCTCGCTCTTGCCGCCCGGCGATACCCTTGCGTAACCGTATTTCATGGGTCTAATTATGCAGCTAATTTACGCAGCAAAAAGCCCAATTATTTCAGCGGTCGAATTTTGCTGCGCTATTTTGCAGTTCGGCGAGCAATCTCCGCTCGCGTCTCGTCACGACGCGAGCGCACCTCCTCCACCCTCTCTTCCGGCCACGCCGTCTCAGTAACGGTGAGGCACGCATTGAAGGCCGCGACGGCCTCTTGCAGGTGGGCCGTCCCGCTCTCCCGCTCGCCGAGCTTCAAGAGCGCAATGCCGAGGTTGTTCTGGGTCATCGCCCAGTCGAGTGGCACCCGCTCGCGGGTCATTTCCTCGAGCGCCGCGCGGTAGGCCGCGACCGCCTCTTCGAGCCGCGCCGTGCCGCTCTCCCGCTCGCCCAGCCTCGAGAGCGCGTTGCCGAGGTTGTTCTGGGTCATCGCCCAGGTGAGCGGTACCCGCTCGCGGGTCATTTCCTCGAGCGCCGCGCGGTAGGCGGCGACCGCCTCTTCGAGCCGCGCCGTGCTATTCTCCCGCTCGCCGAGCTTCAAGAGCGCAATGCCGAGGTTGTTCTGGGTCGTCGCCCAGGTGAGCGGTACCCGCTCACGCGTCTGTTCTTCGAGCGCCGCCCGGTAGGCCGCGACCGCCTCTTCGAGCCGCGCCGTGCCACTCTCCCGCTCGCCCAACCTCGAGAGCGCGTTGCCGAGGTTGCTCTGGGTCATCGCCCAGTCGAGCGGTACCCGCTCACGCGTCTGTTCTTCGAGCGCCGCCCGGTAGGCGGCGACCGCCTCTTGCAGGTGGGTGGTCCCGCTCTCCCGCTCACCTAGCGCCGCCAGCACGCCGCCGAGATTGCTTTGTGTCCTCGCCCAGTCGAGCGGCGCCCGCTCGCGCGTCTGTTCTTCGAGTGCCGCCCGGTAGGCCGCGACCGCCTCTTGCAGGTGGGTCGTCCCGCTCTCCCGCTCACCTAGCCTGAACAGCGCGTTCCCGAGATTGCTCTGTGTCCTCGCCCAGTCGAGCGGCACCAGCTCGCGCGTCCGTTCTTCGAGCGCCGCTTGGTAGGCCGCAACCGCAGCCTCCATATGTGCCGTCCCGCTCTCCCGCTCCCCCAGCGCTGCCAGCGCGTTCCCGAGATTGTTCTGCGTCTGCGCCCAGTCGAGCGGTCCCCGCTCGCGCGTCCGTTCTTCGAGTGCCGCCTGGTAGGCCGCGACCGCCTCGGTGAGGCGTGCCGTCCCGCTCTCCCGCTCGCCCAACGACACCAGCGCGTTCCCGAGATTGTTCTGCGTTGTCGCCCAATCGAGCGGTGCAGAATCCCGCGTGTATCTTTCCAGCGCCATATGGTACGCCGCGACCGCCTCGGTGAGACGTGTCGTGCCAGCTTCTCGGCCCCCGAGCGCCGCAAGCGCGTTGCCAACGTTGCTTTGCGTTGCCGCCCAATCGAGCGGCGCAGCGTCCGGTGTGTATTTCTCCAGTGCTGCGCGGTAAACTGTGATCGCCTGTTTCAACGCAGCATTGTCGCCCTGGCGCTCTCCCAGCCGCTCAAGCGCGTTGCCCAGACCGATGTGAGCGGCGGCATCGTCAGGATTGTCTGCGATGGCGAGCCGATATTCGCTGATCGCATCAGTGAACTGATCCTGATCATAGAGAACGTTTGCTAGGTTGTAGTGCGGCGTGGCATTGTCAGGATCAAGTGCAACAGCAACACGGTATTCCGCGATGGCCTCCTTCAATTTGCCCTCACGATGCCATCCGTTCCCCACGTTGTTATGCACCATTGCTCCGAGTGCTGGCTCGGTTTTATCGATGACTTTGATGGCAGCGTCGTTTAGAAGCGCCTCTGGCATATTTCGATCACCGTTCGCATCCGAAAAAATCAGGTGGTGATTGCTGCGAAGCACTAGACCGAGATGATTCTGGAAAAGGGTGAACTCGCCCGAAATAACGACGCGCCGTTGAAGACCAAAAAACGCGTGGATCGTCGCCGCAAACGAATCAAGCGAGGTTCCGACAGCGGGAAGGGTTATCGTTGGAACATCTGATTGTTGGCTGAAATTTGCCCGTTGTCCGGGGATTGCAAAGAGATCGGCGTCTCGGCTCGCTGAGCTTGCCGGCGGCGCTGTTTGTTCCGCGGCCGGCCTAGGCTTGTCGATGTGGGCGAGGGCTTTGTCAATTGCGTCCTGCAATCGCTGGGAGGCAACACTCGAGCTAAAACCTTGATCCTCGGCAAGGCTTTTTGGCACAGAAATTGTCTCAATGGTGATCGAATGCCGAAGGGTATCCCACCCTAATAGCACGAGAAGGATAACAATCAGCGTTACTGCCCCCAGGCTAAGTATGAAGCCAAGGAAGTCTTGCCAACTGGGATTACTAAGTAAGCGCATTCGTGCGGCGCGAGGGCTGATCGGTTGCTGAAGCCCCTCTTCCGCCGCTGATGTGGAGACTTTTGTGCCATCCGTAATGGCAGCTCCAACCGCCAATGGTTTGTTCACAATATCGGCGGGACCTCGTGCGGCACTAAGTTCCGAGCCCGTTTCCTCTTGCATCGCTCCTTCCTGCAGAAGCACTGCTCAAAATCTAAATTTGGTACCTGCCTACCCACACGCCGAAACCACAGAAACTCTCACTGGCTCACGGTACCATCTGTCGCATTCTGACCACTAGCGCCTCCAGAAATCTTAAATTTTGGAACATCACTGCACGCCCTGACTTGCTCAATGCGAAGCTGAAGCCGTGGCGGTCAAGCTCGGTTGATGTCGGATAAAATCGCTTCTGGAAAATTCTAGACATTCCAGGGAAAACACGGGCGGGAGTTCTACCGGAGCGTGGAGATTAGCGGATAAGGGATGTCCTGGAAAAATCGGCGCGCAGCAGGCTGCCGAGATCACCACCATCCCAAGCCTCTCGCCAGAACTAGGAAAATTACGAGCGCTAAGAGGACGCAAATGGCGAGAGGCCCTTCCGCGACCGCTTCCATCAGCCACGGAATACGAAAGGACAATCGGTTTGGTTTCACCGCCATGCCTGGGGAACGGCTGCGAACTTAAGTTTCGGGTGGCAGGAGCTCTCGCATTGTTGGACTGGGCATATCGAT
>Ga0306920_100001767_pt1 | contig 26894 bp, 25 predicted proteins | sample flu12Cox44000170_FD_204666 | JGI IMG/M metagenome (GOLD analysis project Ga0306920, IMG submission 204666) | Lab enrichment of tropical soil microbial communities from Luquillo Experimental Forest, Puerto Rico - flux4day.12C.oxic.44.000.170 (v2)... | ecosystem: Environmental > Terrestrial >... | reverse complement strand
AGCCACCATGCCATCGACCGCGTGCGGGAATACGCAGCGGTAGCACGGGCCGCGCTCCGGCACATAGGTCATCAGATGACCCTCGAAGCGGTGGATGGCCGCCGACACCAGTGGCCGGTGCAGGATCACGCAGGCGTCGTTGATGAGGTAGCGCGTGGCGAGGCGGTCGGTGCCATCGAGCACCAGGTCGTATTGCCCGAATACCTCGCGCACGTTCGCCGCGCGCAGCTCGATGGCGTGGGCGATGACGCGTATGTCCGGATTCAGCGCCGCGAGCCGCTCACGCCCGGCCTCGGCCTTCGCTTGTCCCAGGCGCGTGCTGTCGAACAGCACCTGGCGCTGAAGGTTGGAGAGGTCGACGCGGTCGCAGTCGAGGAGCCCGAGCGTGCCGCAGCCGGCAGCCGCCAGATACAACGCGGCCGGCGAGCCGAGTCCGCCCGCGCCGACGATCAACACCCGCGCCGCCTTGACCTTCTCCTGGCCCGCCTCGCCCATCTCAGTGAGTGCCAGATGCCGCCGATAGCGCTCGCGCTCGGCTGTCGACAGACTCATGCTCAGCCTCCGGAAAGTGCACAGATGAGGTGCACCGTATCACCGTCGGCTATCTTCGCCGACAGCTCGTGCGCCTCGCTCGAGTTCACGAACAGTCGCATGTGCGGGCGGATGCGGTCCTGCTCGTCGATCATGCGGAAGCGGATGCCCGGATAGCACTCCTCGAGCGAGCCGAGCACCTCGGCGAGCGTGCAGCCGCGCACCGTGAGCGTCGCGGCACCGGCAGTGTAGGAGCGGAGCGGACTTGCAATGCGCACCGTGCAGGTCATGGCTTCAGCCAGCGTGAGTCACCGAGTAGATCTCCGGCAGGTGGCGGACGAGGCAGTGCCAGCTCTCCCCGCCATTGCTGCTCGCCCACACTTCGCCGGCGGTAGTGCCGAAATAGACCCCGGGGCGCGGGTGCGCGTCGGTGCACATGGCCTGCCGCAGCACCGTAAACCACGCCTGGGACCGGGGCAGCCCCCGATCGAGACGACGCCAGCTCGCGCCGGCATCGGCCGTCGCGTAGACCGCGGGCCGCCCCTGAATGGAGGTGCGCGGCCACACCGTGCGCCCGTCCATCGGCAGCACCCATGCGCGGTCGGGGTTGAGGGGATGCAGCACGATCGGAAACCCGACGTCCCCCACCTTCTTCGGCATCGCTCTGCCGATGCGTTGCCAGCGACGCCCCGGGCGGTCGAGGCGGTATATGCCGCAGTGATTCTGCTGATAGAGCCGATCGGGCTTCAGCGGATGCTGCACGAGGCAGTGCGGATCGTGACCGAAGGGCGCGTCAGGGTCGGGCAGGAAGTCAGCGGCGCAGCCCTCGTTGAGCGGTGTCCAGCTCGTTCCGCCGTCGCTCGACTCGAAAACGCCGCCGATCGAGATCGCGATATACAGGTGCCGTGGATCACGCGGGTCGACGATTATCGAATGCAGCAACTCCCCGTCCGGCGTCCCGTTCAGCACCCACTGCGGACGCATCGGGTGATCATTGAAGCCCGCCACCGGTTCCCAGTGCTCGCCGCCGTCCGCAGAGCGGAAGAGGCCCGCAGGCGAGCTGCCCGCGTACCAGCTGCCGCTCTCGTTGCGGTGACCGGGTGTGAGCCAGAAGACCCGCTCGACAGCCCGCGCTTTCTCGGCTTCCGCGGCCTTGCGGAAGGCGGGCGGTGAGGCCACTTCACGCCAGCTGCGGCCGCGGTCGGTCGAGCGCATCACCGTCGGGCCGAGGTGTCCGGTCCGGGCCCCGAGCAGCAGCATGCGAGGCTCGCGCGGGTCCTGTACGACGTGATGGATCGTGTGACCCAGGAACTGTGGGCCGCCGAGCTTCCAGCCGCGGCGACCGGCGGGTGCGCGCAGCGAGAACAGGCCCTTGCGCGTGCCGATCCAGAGTGTATCTGCCATGGCGGGAAGCATCCGTGCAGTCTCGCGCCGGTGTCAACGGAGCAGAGGCGCCCCGGTTCGCGCCGCTGCCCGTGCAGGTCTCAGGCCGTCACGGGCTGGCAGATGAACAGGTGCGCCGGCAGCACGTTGAGCAGCTCGAAACGACGCCCGACGTAGCCGAAGATGCGCTTCAGGTCGCTCAGCACGCGCGTCGTGAACTGGTACACGAGAAACGCACCGCCGGGCGCGAGCACGTCGCGGGTCTTCTCGAGGATGCGCTCGCGCGATGGCGCCGGGATGGTACTGAAGGGAATGCCCGAGATGATGTAATCGGCGCGCAGGTAGCCGAAACGGCGCAGGATCTCATCGACCGACTCTGCCGAACCCTCGACCACCTGCAGGCGCTTGTCGGTGAAGGCACTGCGCAGATAGCTCACGAAGTCAGGATTCATCTCGATGACGATGAGCGCCCCATCGGTGCGCATGCGGCGCAGGAGCTCTGCCGTGATGACTCCGACGCCGGGCCCGTACTCGACGATCACGCGGGCACGGCCGAAGTTGATCGGCTCCAGCAGCTGCTTGATGAGAAAACGCGAGCTCGGCACGATCGAGCCGAGCATGCGGGGGTGGCGGAAGAAATTACGCGCGAACAGCAACACGTTGCTGCCCCGTCCCCGGGGCGGCGGGTCTCCAGGCTTGTTGTTCATCTTGTGTCCCCAGGTCGGTGCCACTGTCACTCTATAGCAATATTCGCTCGCCGAAGCCACTTGGCCGTCGGTGGCGTTAGCGCGGCAGCGGCAGGGCGAGGCGGGCCGGCGAGGCTTCAGCCGCCAGAACGCTTCGCCGCGAAGCCGAGGCGGGCCAGCTCGGCGACGAGCCGGTCGCGGTGCTCGCCCTGGATCTCGATGCGGCCGTCCTTCACGGCGCCGCCGGCCCCGCACATGCGCTTCAACCGCGCAGCGAGCTCCTCGAGCTGCACCGCATCCAACGTCAGTCCACTCACCACGGTCACACCCTTGCCGCCGCGGCCGGCAACTTCCCGGCCGACACGCACGCGCGCAGCGGCGGGCGCGGCCGCAGCGGGTTGCGTGCGCAGCCGCGCAGGCGGTGCGTTCCGCAGCACCACGCCTCGGTATGTGTGTCGGGGCTTCATCGTAGTGTTACGAGGGTGGGGCGACTACAATCCTCTCGAGCCCGCACCGGCTCTCGTCACCGTAACACACAAAACGGAATTCACCCCATGGCCCCTCGGTCGCGCTTGCACGTTCCCGACCCGCCCGCACGGCCGGGGCAGGAACCTGACTTCAGCTACCTGCAGCTCTCGCCGGCCGGGGCGGTCTATCGACCCGATGTCACTGCCAGCTCGCGTGACATCGAGAACCTCTCGCTCGAGCTGGTGCGCGTGCTCGATGACGAGCACCGCGCGGTCGGCCCGTGGAATCCGCATCTCGAGGCAGCGGAGCTGCAGGTGGGGCTGCGCCACATGCTGCTCACGCGGCTCTTCGACGATCGCATGCAGAAGATCCAGCGCCAGGGCCGGATCTCCTTCTACATCAAATCGACCGGTGAGGAGGCGGTCGCGGTCGCCGCCGGCATGGCGCTGCAGCCGGGCGACATGCTGTTCCCCTCCTACCGCCAGCAGGGCCTGCAGGTGGTACGCGGGCGCAACCTGGTCGACCTCATGTGCCAGTGCCTCTCCAACACGCGTGACATGTGCAAGGGCCGGCAGATGCCCATCATGTACCACTGGGGCGAGGGCAACATTTTCTCCATCTCCGGCAACCTCGCGACGCAGTTCCCACAGGCGGTCGGCTGGGCGATGGCCGCCGCCATCAAGGGCGAGGATCACCTCGCGGCGAGCTGGATCGGTGAGGGCTCGAGCGCCGAGGCGGATTTTCACTATGCGATGACCTTTGCCGCCGTGTACCAGGCGCCGGTGATCCTGAACCTGGTCAACAACCAGTGGGCGATCTCGACTTTCCAGGGATTCGCCGGCGGCGAGCACCGCACCTTCGCACAGCGTGGCCCGGGCTACGGCATTCCCGGCATCCGCGTCGATGGCAACGACTTCCTCGCCGTCTACGCGGTGACCCAATGGGCGGCGCAGCGCGCACGACAGAGCTCAGGACCGACGCTCATCGAGCTCGTGACCTATCGCGCAGCAGCGCACTCGACGAGTGACGATCCCTCGCGCTACCGTCCCAAGGAGGAGTGGCGCGCCTGGCCGCTCGGCGATCCGATCACGCGCCTCAAGCAGCACCTGATTGCGCTCGGAGAGTGGTCCGAGGAGCGTCACGCCCAGCTGCACAAGGAGCTCGAGGCGCAGGTGACGGCCAGTTGGAAGCAGGCCGAGTCCTACGGCACCCTCACCCACGGCCCGTTCCTCGACCCGCTCACCATGTTCGATGATGTCTTCCGCGATATGCCGCCAAACCTCCAGCACGAGCGCGAGGAAATGCGCGCCCTGCTCGATGCGCAGCGCGCCGCGAGCGCGGCCGCGCCGGTGGCGGACGGCGACGAGAAGCCGCCGGTGGCACACGAGGGCTGAGCATGGCGCGCATGAACATGGTGCAGGCGCTGAATTCCGCGATGGACGTGATGCTCGGCCGCGATCCGCGCGTCGTGGTCCTCGGCGAGGACGTCGGCTACTTCGGTGGCGTGTTCCGCGTGACCGACGGGTTGCAGCGCAAGTACGGCGAGCATCGCGTGCTCGACACGCCGATCGCCGAAGGCGGCATCATCGCGGCCGCGATCGGCATGGGCGTCAACGGACTGAAGCCGGTGGCGGAAATCCAGTTTGCCGACTACATCTATCCGGGCTTCGACCAGGTGGTGAGCGAGCTCGCGCGCATCCGCTACCGCTCAGCCAGCACGTTCCAGGTACCGGTCACCATCCGTACGCCGTGCGGCGGCGGTATCCGCGGCGGCCAGACCCATTCGCAGAGCCCGGAAGCGATCTTTGCGCACGTGTGCGGCATCAAGGTGGTGATGCCCTCCAATCCCTACGACGCCAAGGGGCTGCTGATCAGCGCGATCGAGGGCGAGGACCCCGTCGTGTTCTTCGAGCCCAAGCGCATCTACAACGGCCCCTTCGACGGCGATCCTCACAAGCCGGCCGTCCCCTGGAGTGCGCACCCGCGCGGCGAAGTACCCGACGGCCATTACTCGGTGCCGATCGGCCGCGCCGAGGTGGTGCGCGAGGGTACGGACCTCACCGTGCTCACTTACGGCACGATGGTGCACGTCGCCGAGGCCGCGGTGCGCACGACCGGAGTCGATGCAGAGATTGTCGATGTGCGCACCATGTCACCGCTCGACACCGAGACGCTGTGCAACTCCGTGTGCAAGACGGGCCGCTGCGTCGTGGTGCACGAGGCCACGCGCTTTTCCGGCTACGGCGCGGAGCTCGTGGCGACCGTGCAGGAGCAGTGCTTCTGGAACCTCGAGGCCCCGGTGAAGCGCGTCGCCGGCTGGGATACACCGTATCCGCATGCGTTCGAGTGGGAGTACTTTCCCGGCCAGGCCCGCATCGCCGCGGCCCTCAAAGAGGTGATGGAGTCGCCATGAGCCGCTACGTCTTCAAGCTTCCCGACCTCGGCGAGGGCACGGTCGAGGCGGAGATCGTCGGCTGGCGGGTGAAGCCCGGTGATGTGGTCGCAGAGGACGACGTGATCGTCGAGGTCATGACCGAGAAGGCGGCCGTCGAGGTGCCCGCACCGGTGAGCGGACGCGTGGTCTCGACCACGGGCGCGCCCGGAGACATGGTGCCGGTGGGCGCCGAGCTCATCGTCCTCGAGACCGAAGTGGCAGGTGCGAACGCCTCGGCGGCCGCGAAGCCGGCAGCCTCACCCGCCGCGGCGGCAACTGCGCCAGCTGCAGCTGCTGCCGCATCCGCGGTCGCTGCCGCCGGCGCGGGCGTCGCGCCGGCGCGCGCCGCTGCCGCTGGCGCCAACGGCGGCGCCGCACCGAACGCAGCGCCGACGGGCGGGCGCAGTGCGCGCGTTGCGACCTCGCCTGCGATCCGCCGCCGCGCGCATGAGGCCGGCATCGATCTGCGGCAGGTGGCCGGCACCGGGCCGAACGGCCGCATCGTGCCGAAGGATCTCGAGGCGTACGTGGCGCGCCGCGTGCAGCCGACGCCACTGCGCAGCGCACCGAAGGCGGTACCCGCGGCACGGCCGGCGGCGCCCGCCGCGGCCACCGAAGAGATCAAGGTGATCGGGCTGCGCCGCCTGATCGCACAGCGCATGAGCGAGGCGAAGCGCACGATCCCGCACTTCGCCTACGTGGAGGAGCTCGATATCACCGAGCTCGAATCCCTCCGCCGCCACCTCAACGGTCGACCGCCGGCAGGTGCCGCACCGCTCACCTATCTGCCGTTCCTGGCACTCGGCCTGATTCGCGTTCTGCGCGAGTTCCCGCAGTGCAACGCCCACTTCGACACCGAGCGTGGCGTGATCGTACGTTACTCCGCCGTGCACCTCGGCATCGCCACGCAGACTCCCGAGGGCCTCAAGGTGCCGGTGGTGCACGACGCCCAGGCGCTCTCACTGTGGGACCTCGCGGCCGCCATGCGCCGCGTGAGCGAAGCCGCACGCACCAACAAGGCGAAACGCGAAGAGCTCACCGGCTCCACCATTACCATCACCAGCCTCGGCAAGCTCGGCGGCATCGCCAGCACGCCCATCATCAACGCGCCGGAAGTCGCGATCATCGGCGTGAACCGTGCCATCGAGCGGCCGCTGGTCATCGCGGGTGCGATCGCGATCCGCCTCACCATGAACCTGTCCTCCTCCTTCGATCACCGCTTCGTGGACGGCTACGATGCGGCATCCATGATCCAGGCGCTGAAGGAGTGCCTCGAGCACCCGGCGACGATCTTCATGCCCGCCTGAGTGCGCAGCCGAGAACGTGCCTCGTGTGCCTGCGCCGCCGCCCTGGAGCGCACATCATGAGGTGACATAACGCGGCAGCTGTCAGCGCGAGCCGCGCGCCGTGTTAGGCTCTGCTCGGGAAGGCGGGGAGCAAATTCCATGGATGCACGGCGCGGCCTGGCGGTCGTTGCCCTTGCGACACTGGTTGCAGCCTGCGGTGGCAGCAGCAGCGGCGGCAGCGTCACACCTGTTCCCCAGCCGCCGCCATTTACCTCGGTGCAGCAGATCCGCGTCTCGCAGCCCGCGATGTTCACCGCGGGCTGCGATGGGGTGGCGCCGAGCGGCACGCTGTACACCAACACCACGGTCGAGCCGTCCCTCGCGGTAAATCCCTTCAATCCCATGAACCTGATCGCCGCCTGGCAGCAGAACCGCTGGTCGAATGGTGGCTCGCAGGGACTGATGCTCGCTTCCTCCGTCAACGGCGGTACGACCTGGACGCTCACGACGGCGCCATTCTCGCGCTGCACCGGCGGCAATCCCGGGAACTTCGGCGACTATGCGCGCGCCTCGGATCCCTGGATCACGATTTCGCCGAACGGCTACGCGTACGCGCTGTCGCTGTCATTCACCGGCACGACATTCGCGACGGGCTCATCGAGCGCCATGCTGGTCGCGCGCTCGAATGATTTCGGCGTGACGTGGCAGCTGCCGCATGCGCTCATCCGGGACGGCGCGCAGGTCTTCAACGACAAGGGCTCGATCACCGCGGACCCAATCAACTCCAGCTTCGTGTACGCGGTCTGGGACCGCCTCACCTCGCAGACCGCGGGTCCCACCTATTTCGCCCGCAGTACCGATGGCGGCTCGACCTGGCCGACGGTTGGCAGCATCTACGATCCGGGTCCCACGAACCAGACCATCGGCAACCAGATCGTGGTGCTGCCGGGGGATGTGCTGCTCAACGTCTTCACCGAGATCGACACCGCGACCGACGGTGCGGTCTCATCGTTGGTGCGCGTCATCCGCTCGACCGACAATGGCACGACCTGGTCCAAAACGCCGGTGACGATCTCGACACTGCAGGCCGTGGGCACGAGCAACCCCGCGAACAAGGCGCCGGTGCGCGACGGGTCGGGTATCGTGTCGGTGAGCACCGCCACGAGCGCAGTCTACGTGGCGTGGCAGGATTCGAGCTTCTCGATGGGCAAGCACGATGGCATCGCGCTCGTCAGCTCGACGGATGGCGGCATGACCTGGTCGGCGCCCATGCAGGTCAACGGCGATCCCAACGTGCAGGCCTTCACGCCGACGGTGAACGTGCGCGCCGATGGTGTTATCGCGGTCACCTATTTCGACCTGCGCAACAACACGGCGCCCTCCGACACCCACCTCTACACCGACTGCTGGATGGTGACCTCCACCGATGGCGGCATTACCTTCTCGGAGCAGCACCTCTCAGGCTCCTTCGACCTGTACAACGCGCCCGATTCGCAGGGGCTGTTCCTCGGCGACTACCAGGCGCTGGTGAGCACGGGGAGCGGCAGCGAGTTTCTGCCGTTCTACGCCCAGCCCTCGCTTGGCAGTGTCGTGCAGACCGACACGTTCATCTCCTTCCCGCCATCGACCGCGGCCGCCGCGGCGGCGCTGGCCTTTGCGGCGCGCCCGGCAGCACCGGCCGAGCTCACTCCCGAGGCGCGGCAACGTGTGATGACGCGCCTGCGACTCGTCCAGGCGCAGCGCCTGCGGGGGCAGTGAGCGGGGCGTCGCCCGCCCGCTCTCAGGAAGTGTGCGCGGGGGCGCCGCCGGCGTAGGCCTTCTCGCCCGCCTCGACCCTGAGCCTCAGGTGGTTCTGCGGCGGCGGCAGCGGACAGGTGGCGAAGTCATTCAGCGCGCACGGCGGGTTGTAGGCCTTGTTGAAATCGAGCCGCGTGCGGCCTGCGCTCGGCAGCGGCACGTGGAGGAAACGCCCGGCGCCGTAGGTCTCGTGCCCGCTGGTGGTATCGGCGAACATGATGAACAGTTCCCGGTCGCCGGGTTCCTCGAGCACCGCATCGAGCCGCCACTCGCGGCCGTCCTTTGCAAACACCACAGCGCCCGGGGACGCGTACTCCTGCTCCATGCCGAGGATGTTGACGATTCTGATGCGACGCGCGGGCTGGTAGGGCTCGAAGCGCGCCTCGAACACCCAGGCCGTGCTGACCGGAAAGTAGCTGAGCCCGTGGAACTGCGCGCGGTGCGGGTTGTTGAGATCGCGCACGCGGACGCCGAGATTGCCGGCGCGCTCGATCACGAAAAAGCGCAGCGTGCCGCTCTCAAGCACCGTCGGGTTACCGCTGGTGTCGGCGGCGAGCTCGAGCGAGCTCACCCGCTGCCCGTCGTGCGTCACACCGCTTGCGTCTGCGGCGGTGAAGCGCACGGTGTGCCGGCTCACGGTGAAGGTGCCGCAGTGTTCGGCGAGGGTGGGGTTATCGAGAACGAGCGCGTTGTCCGCGGCGCGGCCGAAGCTGTTGTCGCCGTCCTTGAGCCAGAAGAGCCCGGCGAGTGTCAGCCAGCCGTCATCGCCCGTCAGCGCCGCCACGCGCTGTGCGCGCCATTCATCGATGAGCGCGCGCTCGGCCTGCGGGTCGGTGTCAGCGGCTGCCGTAACGGCGCCGGCGCCCGCTTGCAGCGCGAGCACGACCAGGAGCGCGGTGATGGCGCACAGGATCGGTTCGCGAGCGCGGGACATGCGGCCTCTCTCCGTTACGGGCGATGGCGCCCATGATGCCATCAGGTCTCGCGCCCGAGGATCTCCTCGCGCACATCGTCGATCTCGCGCGCACGTGAGGGGCGGGCGCCCTCGCAGCGCTCGGGTCGCGGGCAGCGGTTGCTGCGCGGACAGATGATGCGCGCGGGGGAGGCGAGCGCATCACCGATCCAGGCGATGTTCAGCACGTTGGCGACGGTCGTGAGGGCCTGGCTGGCGGCCTTCGGTATGCGCGCCTCACCGCGACGGTGCAGGCATTCGCGGAAGATCGAATCGATCACGCCATCGCTCGGTACGCCGTTGGCGGCGAGCGCCGGCGCCAGGTCCACGCCCACGGAGAGGACGTGCGGATTCCCCGCCATGTCGTGCACGCGGATCGAGTGACAGCAGTAAAGGAGCGATCGTGCGCCATCGCGCAGCACCGAGATCTGCGAGCCGCTCGCGCCATGCTCTGCATCGATCATGCGGAACACCGCCCAGTTGGGGCAGGGGTCGCTCACCTGCGCGAGGTTGCCCCAGGGGAGCGGAATGCCGTTGCCACGGTACACCGCGCGCAGATAGCCCGGCGGATAGGCATCGAAGAAGTGCCAGTACGGGTAAGGTGAGACCTTGGTCATGCGGCGCATGACCACGGCCGGGGTGAGCTCGAGTCGTGCACCCGCTTCGACCCGATAACGCTCGCGGGCGAGAAAGCGCCGAAACGGCACGCGCGGCGCGAGCAGCGCACCGGCGAAGAAAGTGCATTCGAAGTCGCGCCAGGCGTGCAGCACGTCCTGCGCATTCATGCCGGCGGCGCTCGAGCCCCCTTCCGGGCTCCCGCCCATCTCGCCGCCCGTGGCGTGCGGGGATTTGAGGCCATCACCGCCGTGCAGCACCTTGTGGCCGATGTGGGCGGCGAGATCGAACTTGAGGCGCGCCGGGTCCGACTGCAGCGCGCGGTTGGCATATACCACGCGCGGCGGCTCGAAGAACGAACGCACCATGCTGCGCACTTCGCGGTCCTTGTCGCGCGCCAGCACCGGCTTGCGATCGAACCAGCGGATCTCGAGCCCGTGCCGCCGGGAGAGTCGCGTCAGGTCCTCGACCGAGAGCGGAAAGCGCCGCTCGCCGATCCGGTCTGCGGCGCGCTCGAGGTCGGGAAAGTCGTTGCGCGACATCTCCTGGTGCGAGCGGATGAGCAGATGCGCGAACTGCCGCCCGGTCGTCCCGGTCTGGGCGAGGAGCTCCGGGATCGCCGCCTGCAGCAGGCTCTTGGAGAAAAGAAACGCCGGCTCGAGCGGGATGCGGGCGGCGGCGCCAGAAGTGGCGGGTGGCGGCACGTCGAGCTCCGCGTTCTCATCGAGGAACCAGGAGGGCGGCCGTTGAAACACTCCCGCGAGGAGCTCGAGCAGCTGCGGCGAGGGCGTGCGCTTGCCGCTCTCGATCATGCTCAGGTACGAGACCGAGGGCGCGATGTCCGGGTTATTCTGGATGCAGCGCACCGACAACTCTTCCAGCGTCAGCCCGTTGCGCCGGCGTATGGAGCGCAGCTTGGCACCCAGGAAGTGACCTTTGCGCAGCAGTTCCGCCATATGTTCAGCCCGCGCCCGTGCTCTACGACCGCCCCCGTTTGCTCGGTAAAATTAACAGTGTGAAGTTTCCACAGTCAAATTGTGCGCGGATAATGCGTATGCTGCCGATATGAACGCCGAAGCGCACGGACGGGTGCACGTCCGCGAGCAGCCGGGCCCGCAGGTCGAGATCCTGGGTCCGAAGATCGAGCGTGCCGATGAGGTGCTGACGCCGCTCGCGCTGCAGCTGCTCGGCAGTCTCCATCGCCGCTTCAACGGCCGCCGTCTGGAGCTGCTGCAGGCGCGCGCCGAGCGGCAGGCGGCATTCGATGAAGGCGCACTGCCGGATTTCCCGGCCGCCACTGCGGACCTGCGGGCCGCCCAGTGGCGCGTCGCGCCGGTGCCGGCGGACCTCACCGACCGGCGCGTGGAGATCACAGGTCCCGTCGACCGCAAGATGATCATCAACGCGCTGAATGCGCCCGTGCAGGCCTTCATGGCCGACTTCGAGGACTCCTGCTCACCGACCTGGGACAACATCATCCACGGCCAGGTGAATCTCCTCGATGCGGTGCGCCGTACCATCAGCTTCGAGGATCCGGCGACCTCGAAGGTCTATCGCCTGGCCTCCCGCACCGCCACGCTGATCGTGCGTCCGCGCGGCTGGCACCTGCCGGAGAAGCACGTGCGCATCAACGGCGATACCGTCTCCGGCGCGCTGTTCGACTTCGCGATCTTTCTCGCCAACAACCACGAGGCGCTGGCACGCCACGGCACCGGTCCCTACTTCTACCTGCCGAAGATCGAGAGCCACCTCGAGGCGCGGCTGTGGAACGAGGTGTTCGTGGCGGCACAGGACGCACTCGGCATCCCTCGCGGCACCATCAAAGCGACGGTGCTCATCGAGACCGTTCTCGCGGCGTTCGAGATGGACGAGATCCTCTACGAGCTGCGCGAGCACTCTGCCGGCCTGAACTGCGGCCGCTGGGACTACATCTTCAGTTTCATCAAGAAGTTCCGTAATCGGCGCGACTTCCTGCTGCCCGACCGCGCGGCGGTCACCATGGAGCGTCACTTTCTCAAGTCCTACGTCGACCTCCTCATCAGGACGTGCCACCGGCGCGGCGCGCACGCCATGGGGGGCATGGCGGCGCAGATACCGATCCGGGATGACCCGCAGGCCAATGCGCGCGCCATGGAGCGCGTGCGTGCCGATAAGCTGCGCGAGGCGCGCGCGGGGCACGATGGCACCTGGATCGCGCATCCGGGGCTCGCGACGGTCGCGCTCGAGGCGTTCGATGAGATCATGAAAGGCACGGTGAATCAGCTCGCGCTGCGCCGCGAGGATGTCAAAGTCACGGCGCGCGATCTGCTCACCGTGCCCGAGGGGGCGATCAGCGAGGAGGGCGTGCGCGGGTGCATCCGGGTCGGGGTGCAGTACCTCGAGTCGTGGCTGCGCGGCAATGGCTGCGTGCCGCTCTATCACCTCATGGAGGATGCGGCGACCGCCGAGATCTGTCGCGCGCAATTGTGGCAGTGGCTGCATCATGGAGCGCGCACCAGCGATGGCGCGCCCGTGAGTGTCGAGCGCTTCGACCGGCTGCTCACCGAGGAACTGAGTCGCATTCACGAGGAGGTGGGCGCCGCACGTCTCACCGGCGGCGTGTTCCCGAGCGCGGCGCGGCTTTTCGAGCAGATGACCAAGAGCGAGAGCTTCGACGAGTTCCTGACGCTTCCGGCGTACGAGCTCCTCAGCTGACGCTCCCGGCACTCACCGTTACTCCGTCATTCCCGAGGAGCAGGCGATCCATGAACCCTTCCAAAGCCCTCCCCACGGCCGATGAGCTCGGCCGCACCTGGAACGAGAGCCCGCGCTGGCGCGGCATTTCCCGCGCTTACGCGCCGCGGGATGTGGTGCGGTTGCGGGGCACCATTGCGGTCGAGCATTCGATCGCGCGCCTCACCGCCGAGAAGCTGTGGCGCTATCTGAATGACATGCCGTTCGTGAATGCGCTCGGCGCGCTCACCGGCAACCAGGCGATGCAGCAGGTGAAGGCCGGGCTCGATGCCATCTACCTCTCGGGCTGGCAGGTGGCGGCCGACGCCAACCTCGCCGGAGAAATGTACCCGGATCAGTCGCTCTACCCGGCGGACTCGGTACCGAATGTCGTGCGGCGGATCAACAACACGCTGCGCCGCGCAGATGAGATCTGCCACGCCGAAGGCGATGACAGCGTCGACTGGCTGCAGCCCATCGTCGCCGACGCCGAGGCGGGCTTCGGCGGGGTGCTCAACGCCTTCGAGCTGATGAAGCAGCTGATCGATGCCGGGGCGGCCGGAGTGCACTTCGAGGATCAGCTGTCATCCGCCAAGAAATGCGGCCACATGGGCGGCAAGGTGCTCGTGCCTACCCAGGACGCGATCGCGAAGCTCACCGCCGCACGGCTCGCCGCTGATGTGTGCAACGTGCCGACAGTGCTCATCGCGCGCACGGATGCGGAGGGTGCCACGCTCCTCACCTCCGATGTCGACGAACGCGACCGCGCCTTCATCGACGCGACCCGTGGCCGCAGCAGCGAGGGCTTCTTCACGGTGAAGGCCGGCATGGCACAGGCGATCGCGCGCGGGCGCGCCTATGCCCCTCATGCCGACCTGGTGTGGTGCGAGACCGCCAAGCCCGATCTCGAGGAGGCCCGCGAGTTTGCCGAAGGCATCCACGCACACTTCCCCGGCAAGCTCCTCGCCTACAACTGCTCACCGTCCTTCAACTGGAAGCGGAAGCTCGACGACTCGACCATCGCGAAGTTCCAGCGCGAGCTCGCCGCCATGGGCTACCGCTTCCAGTTCATCACGCTCGCCGGCTTCCACGCGCTCAACTACTCGATGTTCGAGCTGGCGCGCGGCTACAAGTCGCAGCAGATGACGGCCTACGTCAAGCTGCAGCAGGCAGAGTTCGCCGCCGAGACTGCCGGCTACAGCGCGACGCGCCACCAGCGCGAGGTCGGCGCCGGCTACTTCGATGCGGTGACGCAGACGGTGAGCGGCGGCAGCTCCTCGCTCACGGCGCTCGCCGGCAGCACCGAGGAGCAGCAGTTTGAACACACCCCGCAGCTCGGGAAGAGGGCATAGCCCGCGCCCGCCCGCGCGGCGCGCCGTAACGCCCGTAGTTATGTGAAGTAACCGCAGCGCCCGATGCGGGTCGACGCGGCCTGCCCGCCGCGGCTTGCGGCAGTGCGTCTATTCAGCCTATAATTTCTGTAAGAACAGAAATTACGGAATATTCGGATGAAACTTACAGCGGTGATGCAGCGTTACATCCTCCACTGGGGCGAGATGGGTACCCGCTGGGGTGTCAATCGCTCGCAGGCGCAGATCCACGCCCTGCTGTTCCTCAGTCCCGAGCCGCTGAACGCGGATGAGATCAGCGACACCCTCGGAGTCGCGCGCTCGAACGTCAGTGTCGGGTTGCGCGAGCTGATGACGTGGCAGCTGGTGCACGTCACGCAGACCCTCGGCGATCGCCGCGACTACTTCAAGGCCGAGCAGGACACCTGGGAGATGATTCGCATCATCATCGAGGGTCGCAAGCGCCGTGAGCTCGATCCCACGATCGCGGCGCTGCGCGAATGCCAGACGCTCCTCGGGCACGACTCCGAGACCCCCAGGGCGGTGCGCGAGCGCATCGTCGCGCAGCTCGAGTTCCTCGAGTCACTCACCGGGTGGTACGAGCGCATCAGCAAACTGCCGCGGGCAACGCTTTTGAAAATGATGCGTCTCGGCGAACGCATAGCGAAGGTCATCGGCTGACGAGGGAGCGCGAGATCAACAACCAAGGGAGGCTCGATCATGAATGCGCACTGCGCCAACGTAGTCGCTGCCACGAGTCCGCCGGCGGGCAGCACGCGGTCATGCCTGGCCGATTCGCGTGCCGGCAACTCTCGCCACTTCAGCATTCGCGGCACCCTCGGTGAGGCGGCCTGGTCACGCCTGCCTCAGGCGGTGAGAGCACGGTTCGCCGACAGCACGCTTCACGCGGAATACACCGGTACCTTCGAAACGGTACGCGCAAGCCTGGCCGGAAAAGTGCTCGCGCTGCTGTGCGTCTTTCTCGGCACGCCGGTCGCGCCACATACCGGTAATGACGTAGCGGCGACGGTGCGGGTGTTCGTCGGCAAGGGCGGCGGTATGGTCTGGGAGCGCACCTATCGCTTCCCGGGTCGGCGACCCTGCATCGTGAGCAGCACCAAACAGGCCGGCGATCGCGGGGAGCTCATCGAGGCGCTGCCCTTTGGGTTGCGCATGCCGCTCGAAGTATTCGAAGCCGCTGGCGCTCTGCACTTCGTCAGCCGCGGCTATTACTTCAGTTGCCGCGGTCGCCGGCTGCGCGTGCCGGATTTCCTGCCGCCGGGACGCACGCATGTCGTGCACACGGACGAAGGCGGCGGCTGGTTCCGCTTCACCATGACGACGACTCATGAGTTGTTCGGCGAGGTCTACTTTCAAACGGGCCGCTTCCGCGCGGCAAGCGAGGCGTTATGACCGCTGCCCTGTCATTGCTCCTGGTGCAGTGCCTCCTTGGTGCCTGCGACACCGTGTGGCATCACGAGATCACCGAGCGGCTCCCACAAAAGCGCTCCGCGCGGCGCGAGCTGCTGCTGCATGCCGCTCGACATTTCCTCTACGGGCTTACATTCCTCGGCCTCGCCTGGCGCGAGTGGCGCGGCTTGTGGGCATGGGCGCTCGCCGCGGTGCTGCTGATCGAGATCCTGCTGACCCTTGCGGATTTCCTCGAGGAGGACCGCACGCGGCGGCTGCCGGCCACCGAGCGCGTACTGCACACGGTGCTCGCCGTGAACTACGGCATCTGGCTCGGCGTCTTTTTGCCGCGCCTCGGCGCGTGGTCGAGCGAGCAAACGTCGCTGCCGCGAGCTGATTATGGCTCCCTGTCGCTGCTACTCACCGTCGCGTCGGCAGCCGTGATGCTGTCGGCGCTTCGCGATCTCTTCGCATCGCTCAAGCATTCACGTCCAGCGTTCTGGGTACGCCACCCCTTCTATCTCGGACGCAACGGCAGCCCGCGCACCTTTCTCGTCACCGGCGCGACCGGCTTCATCGGCAGCGCCGTGGTGCGCAAACTCCTGGCTCGAGGCGACAGCGTCATCGTTCTGACGCGCAGCGCCGAGCGAGCGCTCGAGCGCTTCGGTCCTCACGCCCGCGTCATCGAGTCGCTCGGGCAGATCGAGGGCGCAACGCGCATCGACGGCATCGTCAATCTGGCCGGCGCAGCGATTCTGTTATTGCCGTGGACGCGGGGCCGGCGCGCGCTGTTGCTGCAAAGCCGGTTGCTCATCACCTGCGAGCTCGTACGGCTCTGCCGCCGCCTGCAGAGGCCGCCGGCAGTTCTGGTGAGTGGCTCCGCCATCGGGTTCTACGGAGCGCTGGCCGATGAGGAATGCGATGAAGGCACCGATCCGGCACCGCAGCAGTTTCAAAGTGAGTTGTGCCGTGAATGGGAGCGGGTGGCCGCGGAGGCCGAGCTCGCAGGCGTTCGTGTGGTGCTCATACGGACGGGCTTCGTGCTTGGGGCCGGAGGCGGTGCACTGTCGCGGCTGGCCCTTCCCATCCGGCTCTTCGTCGGCGCAACGATAGGTAGCGGTCGGCAATGGGTGAGCTGGATACACCTTGACGACCTCGTGCGGCTGATCGAGCTTGCCCTCGATCGGGTGACCGTACGCGGACCCCTGAACGCAACGGCACCGCACCCCGTCCGCCACGCGCAATTCCAGCGGCAGCTGGCGGCACACCTGCACCGGCCGCTGTGGGCTCGTATCCCGGGGTGGATCTTGCGCCTGGGGCTCGGGGAGATGGCGGAACTGCTGATTGGCGGACAGCGTGTGCTTCCGCGCCGGAGCCTCGCGCTGGGATTCGAGTTCCGGTATCCGGAAATCGACGCCGCCCTTGGGGCGTTGTTCCGTCATCGCGCGCCGCCGCGGCCCGGCCGGCCTGCGCAGGTCTACTTCAATGGTCAGTGCCGGGTCTGCACCGGGGAGATGGCTCACTATGCGGACATCGCGAAGACCGCGTCGCTGCCCATCACCTTCATCGACTCGACGCGCGATCCGGAGTCCTTTGTTCGCTATGGACTGCGCAGCGATCACCTGGAGCGGCGGGTGTATCTGCGCGATGCGCGCGGTCACACCATCAGCGGCCTCGACGCGCTTCTCGAGATCTGGCAGGAGCTGCCGCGCTACCGCTGGCTGGCACGCACGCTGTCACTGCCGGGCCTCCGTCAGATCGCGACGGCGCTCTACGATCTGATGATCGCGCCGTCGCTTGCCTGGCGCGCGCGGCGCAAAGCACCCTCGCAGGGTCGATGAGCCGCCCGTCACGCCGCGGTGGCCGCCTGCGCCATCGCGGCTACCTTCGCAGCTACCTTGGTCCAGGTGGTTTCCGCAAAGCTCGGCCGTGCGTTCATGCGAGCGAGCCAGCGTCCAAGGTTGGGGTGACCGGCGGTGAGCGTCTGCCATTCCGGCGTCTGCTGCAGGAAATCGAGCTGCGGAGCGAGCAGCAGGTCTGCCAGGCTGAGCGTGTCACCGGTGAAGTAGGTCTGCCCGCCGAGCAACCCCGCGAGCTCATCGAACACCGTACACGCCTTGGGCATCGCGGCGGCGATCGCCGCCTCATCGGGCGTGAGTCCCATAAGCCGCGGTCCCACGATGCGCTGGAAACCGATGACGTTGGCGACGCCGTGGAACAGGTACCAGTCGTTGACGTTCATCAGCTGGTCCATGCGGGCGGCACGGCGTGGATCGGCCGGCGTCAGTGCCGGTTCCGCCAGCGCCCGGTCGAGGTAGCGCAGGATCGCCTGCGTCTCGTACAACCTGAAGTCGCCGTGCTCGAGCACCGGCACCCGACCAAAAGGATGCCGGCTGAGATGCTGCGCCGAGCGCAGCGTGCCAGGCACGACCGGCACGAGCCGATAGGGCGTGCCTTTCTCCTCGAGTGTCGCCAGCACCGAGCGTGAGAACGGGCTGCCGGGAACGACGTGTACCAGGTATTCATTCATGATTTTGCCTCCTCTTTTTTTGAAGCGTCTTTCGCATAGAGTTCGAGCAGGTACGGCCAGCCGCCTTCGACGCCCTTGCGCATCTTCTCGCCGGCCGCAACGCCCAGGCGCTCGAAGTTGCGATGCTCGAGCTCGACGCGCGTGCCGCCGCCCGCCTCGGCAATGAAGCGCACCTCGACCTCCGAAGCGAACTCCTGCCGCGGGTCGGGCTTCCACTCGGAGCTGATCTCCCAGGAAACGACCAGGTGCTCCCCCGGCCGCCAAACGCGCACGTGTCCGATGACGATATCGCTTCCGTCCTCGTGGTGCGTGTACCAACGGCCGCCAACGAAGGGCTCGATGATCGACTCGCGGATCGGAGTCGCGCCGATGCCGTGGCTCTTCGGCCACCAGCGGTCGATACCCGAGGTGAACACCGCAAACGCCTGGGCCGGGCTCGCAGCGACAATGACCGACTTGCGGACCGGAGCGATCTCAATCGTGCGGCTCACGGTTTCTTCCTCCCCGCCGCGGCATGCGTGGCCGCGACCTCGTTCTTGAATGATTCCAGGGCGTCGGTCCAAAACCCATCGAGCCAGCGTCGCAACTCACCGAGTCCCTCAGGATCGATGTAGTACACGCGCCGGGTGCCTTCGGACCGATCGCCTACCAATCCGGCGTCCTTCAGCACTTTCAGATGCTGCGACACCGCCGGCCGGCTCACCGGCAGCCCTCGGGCCAGCACGCCCACCGACTGGGGACCCGAGCGAAGCTTTTCGAATACCCGGCGCCGTGTGGGGTCGCTGAGGCACTGCAGTGCAGTTCCGTAAGTCATTACTTACGGTAAGCATGTACTAACGGAAAGTCAAGAGCGATTTTGTGTCGTTGGAAAAGGATGGACAGAGGGATCGCCGCGCGGCCGGCGTGCCATCGCGTGTTCGCTAGCGCTGACCTACGACTCCGCGGGCTCCCCGGCCGCCTATTGGGTCGTCGGCATCGCGAATTCGGCGCCCTTGGGCGTGCTCTCCGGCCAGCGCTGCATGATGGATTTCTGGCGGGTGTAGAAACGCACGCCTTCCTCGCCGTAGGCGTGCGTGTCGCCAAAGAGGCTGCTCTTCCAGCCGCCGAAGCCATGCCACGCCATCGGTACCGGGATCGGCACATTGATGCCCACCATGCCGACCTCGATGCGCCGCCCGAATTCCCGGGCAATGTTGCCATCGCGGGTGTAACAGGCGACGCCGTTCGCGAGCGTGTGGCTGTTGACGAGCTCCACCGCTGCGGCGAAGTCCGGCACGCGCACGCAGGACAGTACCGGGCCGAAGATCTCCTCCCGGTAGATGCGCATTTGCGGAGTCACATGGTCAAAGAGCGTAGCTCCGAGCCAGAAGCCCTGCTCGTGGCCGGCGACAGTGAAGGGTGCACTGCTCAGCGGATGGCGCCGTCCGTCCACCACCAGCGTCGCGCCACTTGCCACGCCGTCGGCAATGTAGCCGCGGATGCGCTCGAGGGCGGCCTGGCTGACGATCGGACCCATCTCGACATCGCCCTGCATGCCGTTGCCGATGCGCAGGCGCCGTGCCCGCTCGGCGAGCTTCGGCATGAGCGCCTCCGCGGTATTGCCGACGAGCACCGCGACGGACACCGCCATGCAGCGCTCACCGGCCGAGCCATACGCCGCCCCGGTGAGCGCATCCGCCGCCTGCTCGAGGTCGGCGTCCGGCATCACGACCATGTGATTCTTGGCGCCGCCGAGCGCCTGCACGCGCTTGCCACCTGCCACGGCGCGCTGCGCGATGTAGTGTGCGATCGGCGTCGACCCGACAAAGCTCACCGCGCGCACCTCGGGATGATCGAGCAGGGCGTCAACTGCCGTCTTATCGCCCTGTACGACGTTGAAGACTCCGGTGGGGAGCCCCGCCTGCTCGAGTAGGCGCGCCATGAAAACCGAAGCGGAGGGGTCACGCTCGCTCGGCTTGAGCACGAAGGTGTTGCCGCAGGCGATCGCGAGCGGAAACATCCAGCACGGCACCATGCACGGGAAGTTGAAGGGCGTGATTCCGGCGACCACCCCGAGCGGCTGACGCAACGTCCAGTTGTCGAGGCCGGTGGACACCTGATCGGTGAAGTCACCTTTCAGCAGCTGCGGAATGCCGCAGGCAAACTCGACGATCTCGATGCCGCGCGACACCTCGCCCTGCGCGTCGGAGAACACCTTGCCGTGCTCACTGGTAATGAGTTCGGCGAGCGCGTCGCGCTCGCGGTTGAGGAGCGCGAGAAAGCTCGCCAGCACACGCGCCCGGCGCAGCGGCGGGGTGTTGGCCCAAGCCTGCCATGCGGCTCGGGCACTCGCGACCGCTGCACCGACATCGGCCGCGCCGCCAAGTGAAATTTCGCGCAACGTCGCACCCGTCGCGGGATTCAGCACCGCGAGGCGCGCGCCGTCGCCGGCGACCGCCTGTCCACCGATCCAGTGGGGTATGAGCTCGGGCGCGGCGGTGCGTGCGGCCACGGGCTGCGAAGAAAGCGTGCTGGCTGCCATGGGAATCGTCCGTCGTGTCTGCGCGAAAGCGCTATCCCCGCCGATCATAGACCAGTTACGCACCGCCCCCCATACTGGCGCGCCGTTCATGAGTATCGAGCTGCTTTTCCCGACGCTGGTCTATCGCGCCTCGCTGCGCGCCCGTGGTACGCGTGCGCTCGACGCGCGGCTGCTGCGCGAGTGCCGGCAGCTGCGTGCCGATGACGCCGCGGGCCGCCGCTGGTCGGCACGCCATTATCCCAACGGCTACACCTCGTACGGCTCGGCGCACCGCATGCAGCAACTGTCGCCCACCTTTGCGGCGCTCGCGCGCGAAATCGACCGCCACGTCGCGCGCTTCGCGCGTCAGCTGCAGTTCGCGCTCGGCGCTCGCTCGCTCGCCATGACCGACTGCTGGGTCAACATCATGGGCCGTGGCGCGCTGCACGGGCCACACCTGCACCCGCACTCGACCCTCAGCGGCGTCTACTACGTCACGGTGCCCGGGGCCGCGCCCGGACTGAAGTTCGAGGATCCGCGCCTCGAGCGCTTCATGGCCGCCCCACCACGCACACCCGGCGCACGCCGCCGCAACCGTCCGTGGGTCACGATTCCGGCACGCGTCGGGCAGCTGGTGTTGTTCGAGAGTTGGCTGCGTCACGAGGTGCTGCCCAACCGCGACGCGCGCGAGCGCGTCAGCATCAGTTTCAACTACAACTGGTTCTAACAGCCGCCGCCGCCGCGCCCCTCGGCGACACAGCGGCCTGCGGTCAACGTGCGTCGGCAGCGCGCGTTGCACAACATGACGCGTGCTGTTTGTGCATTCAGCTGCAGTTCAGAATTCAGCTGCAGTTCAGTGTGGATCAGTCACCGTCTGAGCCAGAGGAGGCTCCCATGCGTAACCTCGTTCGAGCTCTGATCGCGGCCCTGTCGCTCGTCGCTCTGCCGATCGTATCGCAGGCCGGGTTGTTCGTCGGTGTGTCGGTCAACATCGCACCGCCGGTGTTGCCGGTGTATGTGCAGCCTCCCTGTCCGGCGCCGGGTTACCTCTGGGCCCCGGGCTACTGGGCCTGGGATGACGGCTACTACTGGGTGCCGGGCACCTGGGTGCTCGCACCAGAGGTGGGCTTTCTGTGGACGCCCGGATACTGGGGCTGGGCTGAGGGTGCGTACATGTGGCACGCCGGTTACTGGGGACCGCAGGTCGGCTTCTACGGCGGCATCAACTACGGCTTCGGTTACAGCGGCGTCGGCTACGAGGGTGGCGATTGGCGCGGACGCGAGTTTTATTACAATCGCTCCGTAACCAACATCAACACCACCAACATCACCAACGTCTACAACCGCACGGTGGTGAACAACGTCAACGTCACGCACGTGAGCTTCAACGGTGGCGCGGGTGGCGTAGTGGCGCGACCGACTGCTGCGCAGATGTCGGCGGAGCACGAGCGCCACCTCGAACCGACCGCGGGTCAGCGCCAGCAGCAGCAGTTGGCGCAGCACAATTCAACGCTCCGTGCCACGGCGAATGGCGGACGACCCACGATCGCCGCCACCCCGAAGGCCGGCGTCTTCTCCGGTCATGGAGTGGTGGCGGCGCGCGGGGCCGGGAAGCCACCTCAGCAAATCGCGCACGCGAACGCGACGCCGCACGCGAGTGAGACGCCGCACGCGAGCGCGACGCCGCACGCGAGCGCGATGCCGCACGAAAGTGCCTCACGCGCCGCTCGCCCGACCTCCGAGCAGCATGCGGCGGCGGCGCACGAGAGCGCACCGGCCCACACGGCTCAGCCTCCGCGCTATGCGAGCACTCAGTCGAGCCCGCGCGGCTCCACCCTTGAGCACGAGTCGCGCGCCGGGCCGGCCCCACCCGCCCCGCAGTACTCTGCGCGCCCCGAGGCGCACTATCAGCCGCAACCGGCGCCGCACTACCAGGCGCAACCGGCGCCTCAGTATCAGGCGCAACCGGCCCCGCACTACCAGCCGCAACCGGCACAGCACTACCAGCCGCAACCGGCGCCGCACTACCAGCCTGCTGCGACCCCTCAGGGCGCAGGCCAGCGGCCCGAGCACGGCGGCGGCGCGGAGCGCCGCGACGAGCACAACGGCCACGGCTGAACGCTTTCAGGCTCTTTCGCCAACCAGTCGACAGAATCTGGTTGGCCCGGGTGTCACGCTTAGCCGTGTAAGCATTTATAGCTCAGGGAGCTCTCGATGCGTCTCGCCCCATACGCTTTGCTAGCCGCGCTCGCCGGCTGTGTCATCCAGGTCCCGGCGCCCGCGCCATCGCAGCCGGCTCCGGAGGCTTATCCGCCGCAGGCCGCGGCCCCGCCCGCAGAGGCGCCACCGCCCGAGGAGTCAGCGCCGGCGCCGGCAGTGAGCGTCAACGTCGAACCCGCGGAGGTCCAGCCCGCGCCGATTGCCGTCGGCTGGGCACCGCCTCCGATGCTCGTGGAAGCCCCACCGCCGATGCCCTACGCCGGCGCGGTCTGGGTCGGCGGCTACTGGGTCTGGCAGGGCAACTGGGTGTGGGCGCATGGTCAATGGATGGGGCCGCCGCAGCCGGACTACGTTTGGGTTCACCCCTACTACGAGCACCGCGGTGATGAGGTGATCTTCATCGACGGTCACTGGTCGGCGCCCGGTGTGGTATTCGTGCCGCCGCCGCCGGGCATGCGTTTCGCGGTTGAGACCCCCGCGTACGGTGTGATCCCCGGTCCGCGTCCGATCGGACCTGAAGGCTGTTTCGTGCCTGCGCCGCCCGGCTCACGCGCGGGCATCATCATTCCAGCGCCGGTCGGTACGGCGCCCGCGGTCGTGACGAGCGCGCCTGCCGTCGTTAACGTCGGCATGCGTATCACCAACAACGCCACGTCGGTGAACAACACGTCGGTGAACAACACGACGGTGAACAACGTGACGAACGTGACCAACGTCACGCGCGTCACCAATGTGACCAACGTGACGATCGTGGCACCTCCAGGCGCCACGGCGAGCGGCCGCGCCTACAACACGATGGTCCCCGCTGCCCCGCATCTCGCCGCGGCTCGTCCGGCTCTCGTGCAGGCACGTGCGCCGGAGCCCGTCAGCACTCGCCCGCTCCCGGTCTATACCCCCGGTAGCCGGCCGCCCGAGCTGCCGCATCCGCAACCCATCCATCCCCAGCCAGTGAACGCAGGGATGGCGCCGCAAGCCGCACACCCGACGCCGACTGCATTTGGGCACGATCCTGGCCACGTGAATCCTGAGTCGGTGCGCTCTGAGCGGCCCTACCCCGGCGGTTACGAAAACCCGTCAGCGCAGACGCAGGGCGACCACAAGCCGCCGCTGCAGCCGCAGAATGCGAGCGCGCCGGCACAACCGCAGAACGCGTACCGCCCCGCCCCGCAACCGCAGAATGCGTACCGCCCCGCCCCGCAGCCGCAGAAGGAGCACGGCAACGCGGCTCCGCAACCACAGAATGAGCACCGCAACGCGGCTCCGCAACCGCAGAATGAGCACCGCAACGCGGCTCCGCAACCGCAGAGCGAGCATCCGGGTGCGCCTGCCCATGCCGCGGGCGACAACCGCTCGAACAAGCCGGAAGCACAGAGCGGGCATGACGGGAAGCACGAGCGGCAGGCGGACGAGCACTGACAGACCGTGCGGCGCGGCAGGAGCGACCTGCCGCGCCGCGACGCTAGCCGGGGTGGTCCTCGGGTAGCACGCGCCGCAGCCATGCGGCGATGTCAGCGACTTCTTGCGGAGACACCGCGTGCGGCATGCTGTAGGTATGCCACTCCACCGCATAACCCGCCGCCTGCAGTTGCCGGCAGGCGGCTTCTCCGAGCGCCGGCACCACCACGGGATCCTGCGTGCCGTGCGCGAGGAATATCGGGGTCGACTGATTGGCGGGATCACGCTCGGCTGCGAATCGCCCTGCCAGAACCTGATAGCACGAGAGCCCCATGATGCCGGCGAGGCGCTCGGGATAGCGCGTACCGCTGAAGAGTGCCACCGCCCCACCCTGCGAGAATCCCGCGAGCACGATGTGCGGGGTGGTGATGCCGCGCGAGTTCTCGCGACGGATCAGCTCGGTGACGAGTGCCTGTGAGGCGCGGATGCCGCTCTCATCCTCGGCCGCGCGACGATCGATGGCGATGATGTCGTACCAGGCGCGCATGACGTACCCGTTATTGAGCGTGACCGGGCGCATCGGCGCGTGCGGGAAGATAAAGCGCAGTGCACGCTCGGAGGGCCGCACGAGCTCCGGAACGATCGGCTCGAAATCGTGGCCATCGGCCCCGAGGCCATGCAGCCAGATCACGGCAGCCTGCGGATTGGGGCCAGTGTCGATCTCCACGCCCTCACGCGCCACGTCGCTCTCCTTTGTTCGCAAGCCCTACGCGCGGCATGTTATTGCACAGGCATGCCTCCGTGGAGGCATTTGCGCATGAAGGCACGGCGGCGTCGTCGGGGACTGCTGCGCTGGCCGGCACGCGCAACGCGGCGGCGCTGGCTGCGACGGCTACGGCGCACACCGCCGCGATGGCGGCTACTGATCGGATTTTTCCTCGTCGCGGCTTTGGCGCTCTCGATCAACGCTGTCTACCAGGTCGCACGCAAGCCCACCGAGCTCTTCTTTCCCGTGAGCGGGGTGCTCGCCAAGACCCCGCAGGAGACGTGGCACGAGTACGGCCCGGCTTTTCGCCGCTACGCCACGCCCGCCATCGCCCCCGAGCTCCTCGCTGCGCTCGCCCAGGTCGAGGGGTCCGGCAACCCGCTGGTGCGCACCTACTGGCGCTGGGCCTGGGCGCCAAGGCCCTTCGACCTTTATCGCCCGGCATCGAGCGCGGTCGGCATGTACCAGATCACCGATGGCACCTTCGCCGAGGCGCGCCACTACTGCATTCATCACCACGCGCTGACGCACGAGGGTCCTTGGAATGACTGGCATTCGTGCTGGTTCAACGGCCTGTACCTGCGGATCGTGCCACGCGATGCCATTGAGCTGACGGCTGCGTACCTGGATCTGAAGGTCAACACGATCCTGGCGAACGACCGGCGCCGCACCGCTAGCGCACTACAGCGGCAGCACCTGGCCGCGGTCGTACACCTGTGCGGCGCGGGCGCCGCCGCGGGCTACGCGCAGCGCGGCTTTCGCTTCGCGGACGGTGAGCGCTGCGGCGCTCACGACCCGCGCGAGTATCTGAGGCGCGTCGATGAGATGCGCGAAGTGTTCACGCGGCTCGCACGAGCGGACGGGGAGGAGGGCCCCCGCGACTTTCAGTGATGGTGGCCGCCGGCCCCGTGCACGTGTCCGTGCGCGAGCTCTTCCGCCGTGGCCGGCCGTACCGCGGCCACCTCGACCTCGAAGTTGAGGTTCTTGCCCGCAAGCGGATGATTGCCGTCCAATGTCACCATGTCGCCAGCGACCTGCGTGATCGTCACGGCGCGCGCACCCTGCGGCGTGTTGGCCTGCAGCCGCATACCGACCCGCACGTCGGCGATCCCCTTGAGCCCTCGCCGCGGCACCCGCTGCACGAGCCCCTGGTCGTACTCGCCGTAACCATCGCCTGGAGCGATCTTTACCTGCAGCCGGTCACCGGGCTTGCGGCCGGTCAGCTCGCGCTCGAGTCCCGGAATAAGGTTGCCGTGGCCGTGCAGGTACGAGAGCGGCTCACCTTCAGCGGAACGGTCGATGATCTCGCCCGCGTCATCCCGCAGCGTGTAATGAATACTGACAACCTGGTCTGCGCTGATGCTCATGTGAGCTCCGATGTGGGGGGAACGCACCGTTGCCGCGGCAGTTGCACGCGCCGCGCACGGCGGGCGGGCGGGAAGGATACCATTGCGCATCGCGCGCAGCCCGACCACGAACTGCCAGGCCCAACTCAAAGGGAATTGTATGAGAATCTACTGGCTGGGCGTCTTAGCCGCCGCCTTCACCACGACCGCGCTCGCCGCCGGGGACGTGCCCGCTGCCGGCAGCCCAAGGACTGCACTAATGGCCGAAAATCCCTTCGCCGCACCGAGTACGCTTGCCTTCCACCTGCCGCCCTTCGACCGCATCCGCGACAGCGACTACCGGCCGGCGTTCGAGGCGGGCATGGCCGAGGAGTTGCGGCAGGTCGCCGCTATCGCCCACAACTCCGAGCCGCCGACGTTCGCGAACACCATCGTCGCGCTCGAGCGATCCGGCAGTCTGCTCGAGCGGGTCGAGACTACCTTCTCGAATCTCAATGCCTGCAACACCGACCCC
>Ga0306920_100001766_pt1 | contig 26895 bp, 22 predicted proteins | sample flu12Cox44000170_FD_204666 | JGI IMG/M metagenome (GOLD analysis project Ga0306920, IMG submission 204666) | Lab enrichment of tropical soil microbial communities from Luquillo Experimental Forest, Puerto Rico - flux4day.12C.oxic.44.000.170 (v2)... | ecosystem: Environmental > Terrestrial >... | reverse complement strand
ATTGCCGTTAATTACGACACGGCTAGAAACCTCCGTTCTATCCGTTGAACGACGGGAACCAAGGATATTTTGGATTTTAGATTTTCGATCTCCGATTGCAAACGACGGGAGCAAAGCGCACCGGTGAGCTTATCGGCACTGCTACAGGCAGAATTCGTCGCGGCTTGCGAAGATTTTTGTTGCTCGCGAATCACGCTGATTGACGCGGGGTCAAGAAAAGGGGAATCAAGTAGAAATTCTTGAGTTCCCGTTCGCGTTTATTCGCGTGTTTCGCGGGTTCAACTTCGGTTGCGGCAAAGCCACAGTGGGTAGCCGGCGGTTGAACTTCGCACTCAGCGCGACTTAGAGCATCAGCGCGACCAGCCGGCTGCGACTGGGCACTTCAAGTTTTCGGAAAACCGCGTGAAGATGTTTTTTCACCATCGCCACACTCAAGTTCGCCGCATCGGCGATTTCTTTGTTGCTTTGTCCACCGCAGACAAGTTGCGTCACTTCCTGTTCCCGTCGGCTTAACCGGGCGAGGGCCGGCAGACGGCACTTCGCCGGCCCGCTGCTCCCATTTCCGTTACGACTCAAGTCCTCGCACTCGATAAGGAAGTGTGGTCGCGCGACGCCTGCTGACTTGAGGTCTCTCAGACGGATAGTCGCGCGCAGATAAGGGAGCCTTGGATGATGTACTTGTTTTTCTTCAAACATTGTTCGTAAACCCGAAAGCGCGCGGCGTTTTGCTCCCATCCACTGTTGTTTGAGCAGACGGCATCGATCCAAAATCGCGCACGGAATCGGAGAGGCTGCTTTAGTGAGTTTCGCTTCCTGAGGACCTTTTTCCCAGACTGCACAGAATTCACGCGCGGCTTGGTTCTGGTAAATTGGCTTCAAATTCCATTGCAGGATGATTGTCGGCAACGGCAGTCGGCTGAGGAATGCTTCGAAATCGATTCGCACGGAGCGTTCGCGCTCAAGCGACTCGATGCGGCGAAGTGCGGTCATGAATTGAGGATAAAGCCCGCGAAGCAGCTTCACATCGGCAGGCGAGAAGTCGCCTTGCTCCGCACTGCGCATGATCGCAATTCCGCAAATGAGTCTCTGGCGTTTCCAAAAGAACAGACCAAAACCGTGTGCACATTTTTGAGGTACAAAGTGGCGGCGATAAAGGAACGATCTGACAAAGCTGTTGCGATTGCGGAAAAAATTGCTGAGACGCACGCACTTTTTGCGCGCCGTGCCAACAAGATAACTTTTGAGAGGTTCGACCGCGAAAAAGTCCTCGGCCATCGGTCGTGTCCATCTGGTGATTATCGGCAACGCTGGATTCCGCCGAAATGTGAGACCGACCACGCGTCTGGGTATCGCGACCGAGAGCACCTGTTGGACAGCTCTCCAAAACGAATTGACATCCATCGCGCGGTGCAAGCTGAGCAAAGGCCTTTCCAGTGCCGGATCGACCGCCGGCTCCAATTTATTCCAAGCTCTGAGATTTCCCGTGGACCGCTGCACGTTTTCGCCCTGGCCTTCGCGTACTCGCCGATTCGTTGTCTCACTTTAGACAGCGTGACGTTATGAAAATGTTCAATGATCAGAGAATTTAAAAGGCAACTTAAGTTACCTCGCAAACATCGAACGATTCACGATGTTGCCGTTCAAATAAGAAAACAATGGAGGGAACAAGATAAATGAAACTAGAAATCAACGTGCCCGTAAGCGGGCTGGATCTCGCCAGTCTGCTCGAGGGCGAACAAGGGTTGTTCCTCTGTCAAAACAGAGGACAAAACTACATCACAGTAGCAAAAGCTGGTCATTCGATCGCGTTCGGACCGACGCCGATCGGCAAGGCGATCCAAGAGCAGGTGGCAGCGACTGTCGGACCAGAGCCGTGGTTCGTCACAAAAATCAGCAACTCGACAGAGTTGGCTGAATTCCGTGGGAGCTTCTACGGCCGAGAGCCCCGCTAAAAGCTGACAGCGGAAAGGCAACAGAAAATGAAACTCGAAATGAATGTGCCCGTGAGCGGGCTCGATTTGGCAAGCTTGCTCGAGGGGGAACAAGGCGTGTTTCTCTCTCAAAACAGGGGCCAAAACTACATCACTGTTGCGAAGCCTGGCCACCCGATCGTCTTTGGCCCGATGCCAGTCGGCGAAGCGGTTCCGGAACAGGCGCCAACTCTCGGGCCGGAGCCCTGGTTCGTCACGAAAATCACCAACTCCACTGAGCTCGCTGAGTTTCGTGGCAGCTTCAAAGAAGCACGCTGAAAAGGTTCGCCCGTAAGCCCGGGTCCCGACGAAAGTATGCAATCGCACTGACCTGGCGAATTTCGGGGTGAGCAGCGGCCGGGAGAATCCGCTGCAAAACAAAGCCTCAGTGAGGAACGCTCACTGAGGCTTCTGTTTTCCTCCTCTGAATCCGGCGCGTGGGCGTTTCACAGAATGGAGCCGGCGGGAGCCGAGCGACATAGACGGGAAGCCCGAGAGGTGAGCGAGCTGGCGCGAGCGAATCAAACGCTCTACAAATTCATCCTTTTTTCCAACCGTTACCGTTCCCGTCCCCCGCCAGCGCCGGTGCGTATTCCGGCGTGAGATCAACATCTTGGGCGACACCCTCCAAGTCTGGGTCCATCAGAGATTTCCCGTGATGTTCCTTCGCGATGAGCATGTAAAGGGATGGCACAATAAACAGCGTGAAAATTGTTCCAATCGTCATTCCGCCAACGAGCACGAGACCGATTGAATTTCGTGCCGCGGCTCCAGCGCCGGTGACAAGTGTGAGCGGAAAGTGGCCGGCGACAGTCGCGACGCTTGTCATCATGATTGGCCGCAACCGAATTCGCGCGGCTTGCGCAACGGCCGCAAGTTTCGCCAAACCATCACGCTGGAGTTCGTTCGCAAACTGGACAATAAGAATTCCGTTTTTGGAAACAAGACCAACCAAAGTCACTAAGCCGACTTGAGAATAGATGTTGAATGAAGTTGTCCAACCATCCGTGAAGAAGTGGCCGAAGGGCATCTTCAAAAACATGAACACCGCCGCACCGAACAGCGCCAGCGGGACTGAGCCCAGCAAAATTATCAATGGATCACGGAAGCTGTTAAATTGTGCAGCAAGAACAAGGAAAATGAGCAAGACCGCGAGGACGAAAACTCCAAGAAAACTATTCCCCTCCAATCGAAGTTGCCGGGAGCCTCCAGTGTAATCGATTACATAACCCGCGGGGAGGATCTGGTGCGCTTCGTTTTCCAAAAACTTGAGCGTTGAATCGACTGAACCGGTTGGAACACCGCTGATGGTGACGGCGTTCAGCTGCTGCATACGATTCAGCGATCGGGCAACCGTTTTATGCTGGATGTGAGCGATGGTGCTCAGAGGAATCAGCTGGTTATTGGGGCCCGTCACGTAAATGTCATTCAGCTGCTCAGGGTTCAGGCGGTCTACGCGCTTGATTTGTGGAATGACTTTGTAGCTCAGTCCTTCCATGTTGAACCAGTTAACGTAATTGCCACCGACGCTGGCAGAGAGATCGGAGCCAATCTGCTGCATGTTGAGTCCCATCGCGGAGACTTTGTCGTGGTCGATCACGACTTGCGCCTGAGGTTGATCGATTTTCGTGTCGATATCGCCAAACTGGAACATGTGAGCTTGCATCGCTTTCTGGAAAATGGTCTTGGCGAATTCAAGGATGCGTTCCTGATCGGCCGTCGAGGCAATGATGAAGCTGACCGGAAAATTGTCTGAGCCAGGCAACGCCTCGGGCATGATCGGAAACATTTGAATCGCCGGGATACCTGACAGTTTTTGTTGAACGACTGGCAGATAATTTTTCGTCGGGACCTTCCGCGTGCCCCACGGTTTCAGCACCATTCCGCCAAAGCCGCTGCTGGGTGAGGTAATTTGAAACGTGAAACGAGTGTCGGGGATATCGTGAAACACTTTCCCGGCTGCGTCGGCATAGCGAATGGTGTCATCGATCGTTGCATTGGCTGGCGCGGTGATGATACCGAAGATTACCCCTTGATCTTCCTTCGGCGCCAGCTCCTTCGTCGCTACTTTGGGTATCGTCAGGAACATCAGCAAGGCGAGAACTGAAATTCCTGCCCAGACAATATAAACAGCCGGACGGGCGTTTAATGTCCGGTCCAAATGTTTCCCGTACCAATTGCGCACGCGGTCGAAACTGCGATCAACCCAGCCTTTGAAGCCGTGTTCCACATGATGAGGCGGCAGGAGATACGACGACATCATTGGTGAGAGAACCAGCCCGACCACACCGGAAATGAAGACGGCGCCAGCAAGCGTGAGAGCAAATTCGCGGAACAGCGCGCCGGTCAGGCCACCTTGCATTGCAATCGGTGTGTACACTGCTGCCAGGGTGATCGTCATCGCAATGATCGGACCGATCAGCTCGCGCGCGCCAACGAGCGCCGCGTTCATCCGCGACATTCCGTCCGCAATATGGCGTTCCACGTTCTCGACAACAACGATCGCGTCATCGACCACCAATCCGACCGAAAGAACGATCGCGAGAAGCGTCAGCAGGTTCAGCGTGAAACCGAACACCTGCATGAGAAATAACGCGCCGATGAGCGAAATGGGGATCGCAACCACCGGCACAATGACGGAGCGGAACGACCCGAGAAACAAAAAGATGACGATCATCACGATGACCAGTGTGTCGATCAGCGTCTTTACGACTTCGTGAATGGCATCGTTGATGTAGGCGGTCGCGTCGTAGGCCATTTCCGCCTGAATTCCAGTCGGCAGCTCCTTCTTGATTTGATCGAGCTCGACGCGAACGCGCTTGATTACGTCCAGGGAGTTTGCATTCGGCAGCACCCAGATGCCCATAAACACAGCTTTCTGTCCGGAGAACCGCACCTCCGTGTCGTAATCTTCTGCGCCGAGAACGACGTCGGCGATGTCGCCCAAACGAACCAGCGTGTTCTTATCCTGCCGGACGACCAGCTGCTTGAACTGATCGGCCGTGTGCAAATCGGTATTTGCCGTCAGGTTGACCTGAAGAAGCGAGCCTTTGGTGTTTCCAACAGCCGCCAGGAAGTTGTTCTTCGTTAACGCATCGCGCACCTGCGACGGGCTGATGTTCAGCGCAGCCATCCGTTCCGGTTTCATCCAGATGCGCATGGCAAACGTGCGGCCGCCAAGAATGTCTGCTTTTTGCACACCGCCAACTGCGGTCAAACGCGGCTGCACGAGCCGGACCAGATAATCGGTCACCTCGTTAGGCTCAAGAATGTTGGATGTGAAACTGAGATAAGCCGAAGCGAACTGGGAATCAGCTGCTTGAATCGCAATCACCGGAATCTGCGATTCCGGAGGCAGATTGTTACGAATCGCGTCAACTCGCGAGCTGATATCCGAGAGCGCCTTGTTCGCGTCGTAGTTCAATTTGAGGCGCGCAGTGACAAGCGATTGTCCCTGCGTGCTCTGAGATTGGATGTAGTCGATGCCATCCGCAGCGGCGATAGCGCGCTCGATGGGAGTGGTGATAAATCCCCGAACGAGCTCGGCGTCAGCGCCGACATAAATAGTGGTTACCGTGATCGCGGCGACGTCGCTGCGCGGGTATTGCCGCACATTCAGGGTCTTCATCGCCTGCAAACCGGCGATGAGAATGACAAAGCTAACCACCATCGCCAGCACCGGCCGTTTGATGAACAGATCGGTAAATTTCATTTCCTGGTTCGGGCGCGCTCTCCCAATCTGCTTGCGCTTACTGTCATTGTTTCGGATTTCGACATAGACGGTTCGGATTCGCGGTTACGAATCCATCGGCCTTGGATTCAGCTGCGGCTTGGGGGCCAAATCGTTATTGATTACCACCGGCATTCCGTTGCGCAGCTTAAACACGCCGGTACTGACGACAACATCGCCAGCTTTCAACCCTTCGGTAACCGAAACGAAATCTCCACGCGCTTCACCGATTCGAACAAAAGCCTGTCGTAACGACTGCGACTCTTTGCCGGTCTTCGGGTCTTTCCCCTTCTCAATTACGAAAACAGAATTGCCATACGGAGCGTAGGAGACGGCGCTGCCTGGAATCACGAGTGTCTTGCTTTTTTCCGGCAAAATCACGTCGACTTTGACGAACATTCCCGGACGCAACACATGATCCGGATTTTCCAGAGTCGCCTGAACGCCGACGTTACGGGTCACCGTGTCGACCATGGAATTGATGGCGGTCACTTTTCCTTTGAACTCGCGGCCGGGCAGCGCGTCGGCATGAACGCGTGCGTCGTATCCGGTACCAAGCTGCGGAAGGTTCTGCTGCGGCAATGCGAAATCGACATAGACTTTGTCGAGCGCGGTCAGTTGCACCACTTGCTGACCGGAGTTGATCATCTGCCCAACGTTCACTTGCCTAATACCGAGCATCCCATCGAATGGCGCGCGGACTTCTTTCTTCGTGATAAAAGAGCGCATGTTATCCACCGCGCCTTGTTTTTGGCCGAAGGTTGACTGAGCAGCATCGAATTCCTGCTTCGAAACAACCTTTCGCTCCGCCAAATTGCGTTCTCGTTCAAGGTTCGCTCTCGCCAATTCCAAATCCGCTTGCGCGGTATGCAACTGCGCTTCCTCGGCCGAGCTGTCGAGCCTCATCAGAAGGTCGCCTTTTTTCGCGACGCCGCCATTTTGGAAATCGATTTCGGCAACGACTCCACCCAGCTCGGTGGAAACGACCGCGCCCTGAACGGCTGAAACCGATCCGATTGCGGATAGCGTTGGCGCCCAATCCTCTTCTTTAACGATCGCACTCGACACCGTGGTTGGCGGCATCACCATCGGTGTGCTCATCATTTTGCCGATTTGCAGCACCTTGATTCCAAAAATAAGCACAACCAAGGTGATGATGCCCGATATCGCCAGAATGATCGGCTTCCGCTTCGATTTCACTTTTGAATCCACAATTGGCTTGGCAACATCATGCATATGCTGGTTCGCCTTCCTTTTTAAACAAAAGCCCCCACAATCTTCGTGTGACCTCCAGTTGTCGCGCGCGCCGTTCGGCTGCAGTCATTTCCTGGGGGCGCAACACATCGAACATCAACATTCCGCGCGCCACGGCGAAGATTAGTTCTGCCAATTCGCTTGGAGAAAGACCGTGTGTTGCGCTTTGCGCCTCGGGGGCCCGCTCAATGAGTTCAATCACGCCATCCATCCCGGTCTTCAAAACATCGCGCACGAGATCGGCGACGCGTGGATTCCGCGACGCTTCGGCATAAAGATCGACTACGAATGCGGAGACAACTCGCGGCTCGTTCTCACAACAATGTGCGGTGAACAGGATTTCGAGCGACTCAAGCAGCGTCGGGGCTTGCCGTGCGCGCTCCAAGACTTCGCCGATTTCTTTCTTGTGGCGGTCCGCCATCGCGGAAATCACGGCCTCCTTATTTTCAAAGTATCGGTAAATGAGGCCGACGCTAATGCCAGCTTCGGCACTGATATCGTGCATGCTGGCCTGATGAAATCCGCGTTTGCCAAAGCACACTAGAGCGGCATCCAGGATTTGGGAACGTCGGTCCGGATTGGAAGAATCTTGCTGGATCTGTGACATAGGTTGAGGAAGATGAATGAACGTTCATTCATTGTCAAGCCCATTCGCGTGCGGCCGCGTTTTGTTGTCCTGTTTCTTAAGAACCCAGACCACTTTACCCACGTTCTTTTCAAGACTTCGTATCAGTCGCTGAATCCACGGCCTGTTGCGACATGACCGGCACCGGTTGCTCTGGCGCCATCCTATCACCAAATGGAGTCGGGGTCGGCTGCGCGATAAATTGGCAGATCGCGGCGACCACGCTCAGAATGCACGTCGCATATACCGCTGTTTCCATCCTGCTCCGTCCCTTTTCCTCCGAGTCCACCAGGAGCCGATATATTGATTGAGCTTCGTTGTTCATAATTTTAAGACGCTGCGGAGTTCCCGCTTTGTCTAAGGTTGGTTGATTGTTCATTATTGCTTTTGAACGTTGGATGCGGTTTCGCTGTGAATTGGATTCAAATAAAAACGAATTTATTGCGAAGATTTTCGCCAGCTGCGCGCTATCTCATCGGCGTCTCTGGCGGGCGCGATTCCGTCGCGTTGCTCCATTGGCTGGCCAATCTCGATTACAAGAAACTGATCGTTTGCCATTTGAATCATCAACTGCGCGGACGATCCAGCGACGCCGATGCCCGCTTTGTAGAAAAACTCGCGAAGAAATATCAGGTCGATTTCGAACTCGGCGCGGCAAACGTCCCCGTGCTCGCGAAGAAAAAGAAGATGTCGATCGAAACCGCAGCGCGCGAGGCGCGCTACTCGTTCTTCGCCAAAGCCGCAAAGCGCCACCGTTGCCGCATGATTTTCCTGGCGCATCACGCAGATGATCTCGTTGAAACCTTCCTGTTAAACTTGATCCGAGGCGCCGGCTGTACCGGTCTCGTCGCGATCCGCGAGTCTTCCACTCGTCGAATCGATGACGTTGAGCTAACAATCGTGCGGCCATTTCTTCCTGTCTGGCGCAAAGAGATCGATAGTTATGTGAGGAAGCACCGGCTCAGATTTCGAGAAGACGCGTCGAACAAAAATCTCGACCCACTCCGCAATCGGCTTCGTCATCGGGGCATTCCGTTTTTGGAAAAAGTCCTGGGCCGAAACATTCGCCCGACGATCTGGCGTGCCGCTGCCATCGCAGTGGAAGAAGAAAGTTGGATCGATGGTCAACTCCCCGATTCGAGCGCCGCTGAACTTTCCGTCCCGCAGCTCCGTGCACTACCCGTCGCGCTCCAGCGCCGGACAATTTTGAAATGGTTGCGCGCGAAAGATATTTCTGAAGTCGGCTTTGACGTGATCGAGCGCGTCCGCTCGCTTGTCGATCGCGACGCGGCGATCGCGAAAGTAAATCTCCCCAGAGATCGACATGCGCGCCGCCGCGCCGGGAAGATCTTTATTGAGTGAACTGTAGCCGCGTCCTGTGAGACGCGCAGCTTGCGAGTGTAAAAAACCTCCAGCCCGCGCTTCGCATAGCGAAGGAGCTGCAACATCTGTTTAAATCTGCTTGCGCCGCCGTAGCTTACTGCGAAGGCGCGTGTAATCTGTGGCTAATGGCTTCTAACATCCGCGTTCGTTTCGCTCCCTCGCCTACTGGGTATCTGCACATCGGCGGAGCGCGCACCGCGCTGTTCAATTGGCTCTTTGCGCGCCATCATGGCGGGAAATTCATGCTGCGCATCGAAGACACCGATACCAAGCGCAACACCGAGGAAGCCATGGCCGCCATTTACGAAGGGCTGCAATGGCTCGGCCTGAGTTGGGACGAAGGCCCGCAAGTAGGTGGAGAGTTCGGACCGTATTTGCAAAGCGAGCGCACGGAACTTTACGAGCGCTATCTGAGAAAACTTCAAGACGCCGGTCACATCTTTGAGGACGAAGGCGCGCTACGGTTTCGTTCGCCACGCGAGCACGTGATTGTAGACGATATCGTGTGCGGCAAAATTGATTTCGATCTCAGCAACCCGGCAACGCATCCGGACATGACGATTCGACGCCCCGATGGCTCATGGATTTTTCATTTCGTCAATGTGATCGACGACCTCGAAATGAAAATCTCCCACGTGATCCGGGGCGAAGATCATCTCTCAAACACGCCGAAGCACATCGAGCTTTTTCGCGCGCTCGGAGTGACGCCACCGCATTACGCGCACATCCCGCTCATTCTCAACCGCGATGGATCAAAAATGAGCAAACGCGACGAGGGCGCGCGTGTCGAGTATTACATCCGGCGCGGCTATCTCCCGGCGGCTGTTCGCAATTATCTTTGCCTGCTCGGCTGGTCGCCAAAGGATAATCGCGAGAAACTCGACATCCAGGAAATCATTCGGATTTTCGATCTCAAAAACATCGGGCGCAGCTCAGCCACATTTGATCCCGACAAATTGCACTGGCTTAACGGCGAATACGCACGAGAGCTCAGCGATGCCGAGTTTTACGATCTTGCGGTAGCGAGGCTGAGGTCGAACGGTGTTAAGCTTGACAATTACCAGGAGAAATATGTCCGCGCAGCCTTGCAAACGTGCAAAGGCAAAATCAACACGTTCGACGAGCTACCCGCCTACTGCGGATTCTATTTCACCGACGATTTCAATTACGACCCGCAAAGCGTAGCGAAACATTTCACTCTGGAGAACAAGCCACGGCTCAAAGCGGTTCGCGATGCATTAAGCGCGCTGGAGAAGTTCGATGCCGCTAAAATCGAAGCGACATTGAAAGGCACAGCGAAAACGCTCGGCGTTAAAGTCGGCGCAATCGTTCATCCCACGCGACTCGCTGTGACCGGCAGCAACGTTGGGCCGAGCCTCTATCATCTGCTTGAAGTTCTCGGAAAACAAAAGGTGCTGGCCCGCATCGATCGGGCGCTGGCGATGTTCGGAGCATAGGCCTGTGGGTTGTGGGGCCAGCGGAGATTTTCTCCGCTGTCCCATAGCCAGCGGGTTACAAACCCGCTGGCCGCACAGACTTCAACTCTACGTTCCGCTCCTTTGCCCAGGTATCTCTCAGCGTAACTGTGCGATTCCAGACTTGTTTTTCAGGCGTGGAACCTGGATCGAGCGTGAAATAGCCGAGCCGCTCGAATTGATAACGTTGTTCAGGACGCGCGCCCGCAAGCGAGAGTTCACACTTCGCGTTCACCAGTTCCAGCGAATTAGGATTAATGAACGATTTGAAATCACCACTCGAGTCGGGCTCTGGAACGGTAAACAGCCGATCATATAATCGGACTTCGGCGTCGGTCGCATGCGCTGCACTGACCCAGTGAATTGTCCCTTTCACCTTGCGGCCAGCAGTCGGCCCGCCTGATTTGCTGTCGAGATCGACTGTGCAACGCAGCTCCGTCACATTACCGGCTTCATCTTTAACTACTTCATCGCACTTAATGATGTACGCATATTTCAGCCGCACCTCGCCGCCCGGTCGGAGCCGGAAATATTTCGGTGGCGGCGTTTCCATGAAATCGTCGCGCTCGATGTATAGCTCGCGACTGAAGGGAATCTTGCGCGTGCCGGCATTTTCGTCCTCGGGGTTATTGATTGCTTCGAGGTCTTCAAATTTTCCTTCTGGGTAATTCGTCAGCACGACCTTGATCGGCCGCAGAACAGCGAGGCGGCGCGTTGCAGTTCGATTGAACTCGTCGCGCATAGTGTGTTCGAGTAGGGCCATGTCAGTCATGCTCGGATACTTCGTGATTCCGATGTTGTAGGCGAACGTGCGCAACGCACTTGGCGTGACGCCACGTCGGCGCAACCCCGAAATCGTAACCATGCGCGGATCGTCCCAGCCGGTCACGAGTTTTTCGTTCACTAGCTGGATCAATTTGCGCTTGCTGATGACCGAGTAAGTGAGGTTGAGCCGTGCAAATTCGTATTGATGCGGGCGCGGGTCCGGCAGTCCGAGCGCGTCGAGAATCCAATCGTAAAGCGGCCGATGCACTTCGAACTCAAGCGTGCAAATCGAGTGTGTAATCCCTTCGATGTAATCGCTAAGCGTGTGCGCCCAGTCGTACATCGGATAGATGCACCATTTGTCGCCGGTGCGATGATGCGACGCGTGCCGAATTCGGTAAAGCACCGGATCACGCAGCCAGACGTTCGCCGCGTTCACGTCGATCTTCGCGCGCAACGTCCGCGCCCCATCGGGAAACTCGCCACTTTTCATTCGAGCAAACAGATCGAGATTTTCCTCGACCGAGCGATCGCGAAAACCGCTGGCCTTTCCGAGTCGGCGATACGCATCCGTCTCCTCGGGGGTCATGTCGCAAACGTAGGCTTTCCCTTTGCTAATAAGGTCCACCGCGTATTCATAAAACTGGTCGAAATAATCCGACGCATAGAACGGCGCGCCGCCGACATGTTTATCTGCCCAGCCATCAATCAACCAATGCACGTCGGTCATGATTGACTCGACGTACTCCGCTTCCTCTTTCGTCGGGTTGGTGTCGTCCATCCGGATATTGCAGACGCCGCCAAACTCGCGCGCGATCCCAAAGTTCAGACAGATCGATTTTGCGTGACCAATGTGCAGATAACCATTCGGCTCAGGCGGAAAGCGCGTGTAAATCTGTTTGAACTTCCCCGTGCGAAGGTCCTCCGCTACAATATCGCGAATAAAGTCCGAGGGTCGGTCCGTTTCAGTCGTCATTTTAACGGCCTCAATGTAGCACAGGCATCGTGCCTGTGGGGCAACCGGGCGTCTCGCCCGGTCGGAAAAGATTCGGCAGGCAAGATGCCCGCCAGCCCAAAGACAAGATGTCTGTGCTACGTTCGATATCGCCGCGGAAATGAAAACCAACCCAACTACCGAGCGCTACACACTGGCCGACCTTGAGAAGTGGTCCGAGATAGCGCGCGATATCGATCCGCCCATTCGGCTCGGCGTTTTCGGCGATCCGGTCGCGCATTCGCTCTCGCCTCAGATACAAAATGCCGCGCTGCGCGCCTGCGGGATCAACGCCCAATATGCACGCTTTCACATTCGCGCGAATGAACTGCGCTCGGCACTGCTGTTATTGCGCAAGCTCGACTTCGTTGGAATTAATTTGACTGTCCCGCACAAGATCGCGGCCTTCACACAAGTCGATGAGGCGAACGAATCCGCAACTCGCGGCGGCGCAGTAAACACGATTCGCGTTCGCGATGAAAAACTGATCGCGTCAAACACGGACGGCGAAGGATTTCAGCTAGCGATTCGCACTGAATTCTCGATCGATCTGCGTGATCTGCGCGTGATGATCATTGGCGCCGGAGGAGGAACGGGGCGCGCCATAGCCTGGCAATGCGCGCTGGAAAATTGCGAGCGCCTTGTTCTGGTCAATCGCACTTTGGCAAAGGCAAGCAAGCTCGTGGACAAGTTAGGACCATGCTTTACCGGAGCGCGCGTACTCGGTCCCGCGGCGCGCCTCGAAGCGATAGCGTTGGATGAAACAGCATTGCGCGCGCAACTCGCAGACATCGATCTCATCGTGAACGCCACGCCGCTCGGAATGAATCCCAGCGATCCCACGCCGATTCCGACGCGGTTGATCGCGCCGCATCACATTGTCTTCGATTGCATTTACGGATCGTCGAAGACGGCGTTGCTTCGCGCCACAGAGGCGGCCGGCGCGCGCGGCGCGAACGGTTTATCCATGTTGCTGTACCAAGGCGCGCTCTCATTTTCCATTTGGTTCAACCGCGACGCGCCGATTGAACCGATGCGCGCAGCGCTGTAGCCGCTTCGTTGTGCGAGGCGCCCGCGTAGTCCACATGGCAACGGCTGCAATTTGTAATTCCCTCGAAAACCGCCATATTAGACGATGGTAAGTGCCGGCATCAATTTCGCTGGCTCCAGCCTTTCTGCGGAAGATGGCCGCGTCGCCCACAGGGCGACGGCTACAGCAAACGATCTCGCAGAAGAACTGCTCGAGCTAAAGCGGGAGCGGAACGCTGTTATTCTAGCGCATAATTATCAGGCGCCGGAGCTACAGGACGTCGCCGATTTCGTCGGCGACTCGTTAGGCCTGAGTTATCAGGCGTCCGAAACCGACGCTGACGTGATCCTGTTTTGCGGCGTCCATTTCATGGCGGAGACAGCCAAGATCATCAATCCGGCGAAGCGTGTGATTTTGCCCGACCTGGATGCCGGCTGTTCACTCTCTGAGTCGTGTCCGCCGGAAAAGCTTGCGCAGTTTTTGAAAGAAAATGCCGACAAGAATTACTACGTAATCGCGTACATCAATTGCAGTGTAGGTGTGAAAGCGCTGGCCGACGTGATTTGCACCAGTGGCAATGCCGATAAGATTGTGCGCGCGGCTCCCACTGATCGAAACATTCTCTTTGTCCCAGACCAGAATCTCGGCGCATGGGTGATGGAGCGGACTGGGCGCAAGATGGATTTGTGGCAGGGCACCTGTTACGTCCACGTCGAGTTCACCGCGCGCAGCATAAACAAAATCCGCGAGGAATATCCGGATGCGCCGGTCGTTGCTCATCCGGAATGCACCTATGCCGTGCGCATGCTGGCCGATGAGGTTTGTTCCACCGAAAAGATGGTGACGTTTTGCAAGAACTCGCCCGCGCGCGAAATCATTGTCGTCACCGAAGCTGGTCTGCTGCACCGGCTGAGCAAAGAAATCCCAGGCAAAACATTCATCCCCGGCCCGACGGACAATTGCTTTTGCGGCGAATGCCGATTCATGAAGATGAACACCCTGGAAAAGGCTTATAATGCGCTCCTTAACATGGAACCGGAAATCACTTTACCCGAGCCGGTGCGCAAACGCGCGGAAGCGCCAATTCTTCGCATGCTCGAGCTGAGCAAATAAATTCGCCGCAAATCACCTGCCTTGGCTGAGCTTCGGCGTTACAAGCTCAGATTGAGAGGGATGGCTTCTCTTTATTCGCGTCTATTCACGTCATTTGCGGGCAGTACTGTTTCTTGCCAAAGCCCTGGAGAATTTTGTACTCTTGGCATTGCTAAGAAAAGGAGAACCCTATGAAAAATCGGAACGGTGACATGCGAGACAAATCAAAGAAGGAAGAGAAAAAAGAGCTCGGAATCCAGGACCTCGAGCCGGCGAAAGATGCTAAAGGCGGGATACCGCCGGGTCCATGCGGTCCGGGTGGCAATCGACCAGCGGTTCAAGGACCGGGAGGTAGCCACTAAAAAAGAGCCGCACAGAGCTTCCATTCCGCGGTGCGGCTTTTGTATACACATTTGGCAGATTCGCCAAAGGCGTTTGTATCAAGGGCCGATCCACGGGGCGGCGTTTCGCATCAACGCGCTACAGTTCCGCCAACTAACAGGCGTCCGCCTTCGCTCCGATACGGCGTGACAAGCAGAGCGCCGCACAGAATAACATGAAAGAATCTATCGAAGAACGAATCGTCCGACTTTACGCTGGTGGGATGGTCGATTTTCACTTCGATCTGCTGATCGATTTGTATGAAAAGCGTGATCGGCCAGGCGTGCTCGTCTCACATTTTTTGCAGGAATTTGAAGCCGGCGGTATCGGCGTGCTGGGTGTGGCAATTTACGTCGAGGACCGTTATCTGCCCGAAATGGGTTTGCGTGTTGCACTCGATCAGGTCGCACGACTCTGTGCCGAGGTGGAGGAAACAGATCGGTTCGCGATTTGCAAAACCTTTTCTGAGATCGAGCAGGCTCGCGCGGCGAACAAGATCGCGCTGGTCATCACGATGGAAGGCGTGGAACCGTTGGGCGACGATTTAGATTTGCTCCGCGCGTTTTACGAGCTCGGCCTGCGATCGGTTGGGTTGACGCATGCGCGCCGCAACGCTGCCGGCAGCGGCGGGATTTTCAAGCCGAGCGGTTCGTCACGCGATGGCCTGACGAATTTTGGCCGCGACGTCGTGCGCGAATGCGAGCGACTTGGCATCCTCATCGATCTTGCGCACATCAACCCAAAGGGCTTCGAGGACATTGTTGAGCTAACGAGCAAACCGCTCATCGTTTCGCACACGAACGTGCGAAAATTTTACGATATCGAGCGCAACATCAGCGACGAGCAAATCAAGATAGTCGGCCAACGCGGTGGGGTGGTCGGGGTAAACGCGATTCTCGTTAGTCGGGATGCCGAAAGCAGCACGATTGATCGTTATGTCGATCACATCGAGCACGTGATAGGCCTGATCGGCATCGACTGCGTTGGGATCGGTTTTGATTTTTGCGAATATCTCTTCGAGCAATTGCCTGACAAGGTGCGGACCGAGCTTGCTGCAAAGTTGACCAAGCCGCATTTCATTCCCGGCCTGACGAACCATTCGCACGCGCGGAATTTGACCCGCAAACTCATCGAGCGCGGCTTTTCCGACGAGGAGATCGAAAAAATTCTCCGCGGAAACTGGCTGCGCGTTCTACGGGAAATCCTGTAGGGCGTTTCTGTGAAACGCCTTCTTATGATTGGCGTCTGACACAGACGCCCTACAATTACCGCGCCTTGAAATTCATTAATCTTAGTCGCCGCACGGAGATCGGTGCGAACTCGTACTATCTTGAGATTGGCCGCCACCGGCTATTGCTCGATTGCGGAATGCATCCAAAGAACACCGGAGAAGATGCGCTGCCTCATTTGAAGGCAGTCGCCGACGAGGGAATCGACGCGATGTTGATTTCGCACGCTCATCAGGATCATATCGGCACCTTGCCACTGGCAATGCGACGCTTTCCGGGCGCGCGAGTCTTTATGACGGAGGCTACGGCTGAGGTCGGCAGCGTCCTTTTGCACAACTCGGTGAACGTAATGACCCGGCAACGCAAGGAAATTGGAGAAAGGTCGTATCCGCTTTTCACGCATCGCGAAACCGATAGAGCGTCGGAACGCTGGCGTTGGTGTCCAATGCGTCAACGGATTTCCATTGCCGGCGAACCAGCGCCCCAGCGTGAAAGAAATGCGCTAACGTTCGAGTTCTTCGACGCAGGGCATGTGCTCGGCTCGACAGGAATTTTGCTGCGCGCCGAGGGTCAAACCGTCTTTTACACCGGAGACGTCAATTTCGACGATCAAACAATCATGGAAGCGGCGATTTTTCCTGAAGAAAAGATCGATGTCCTGATCATGGAATGCACGCGAGGCGATCACGCGAACCCTGCGGGCTGGACACGCGCCGGTGAAGAGCGAAGGCTCGCCGGGGCACTCGAGGACGCTTTCGCGCGCGGGACATGCGTCCTCATACCGGTGTTCGCGCTGGGCAAAACACAGGAGATACTGGCCATGCTTTACAAGTTCCGCCGTGAGTCCCGAAAACTTTCGGGAGAATTTCCAATCTATATCGGCGGTCTTAGTTCGAAGTTCACAGACATCTATGATCGCCGCGCGCGTATGACGCGCCGACAATTGCCGCGCCTGCAACTCATGAGGGACGCCGCGCCGTTCATTTTGAATGATGAAACGGTGCGAGATGCGCCGCTACGAGCGGGACGCGTTTACGTGCTCTCCAGCGGGATGATGATCCCCAAAACGCTCTCCAATGTTTTAGCCCGGCGACTGATCGAAAACCCACAGCACTCGATCTTCTTTGTGGGCTACGCCAATCCTGAATCGCCTGCAGGCCTGCTCCGGGACGCAGGCCTGGGCGGCGAGGTCGCACTTGATCCAGATAAACCGCCGCAACGGATCCGCTGCAATGTCGAACAGTTCCAGTTCAGCGCGCACGCTACGCGCGAGACGTTGATCGAATACGCAAAGAAACTTTCGCCCCGCAAGATTGTTCTTGTCCATGGCGACCCGCCGGCGGTGGAGTGGATGCGGGCAAAATTATCAGCCGAACTTCCCGACTCAGAGGTGATTATACCGGAACCGGGAGTGGAACTGGAGTGGTGAGGCGTGAGAAGTGAATGGTGAGACGTGGCTCAGCAGGCATAAATTAAGTGGTCGCACTTCTCACTTCTTACGTCTCACCTCTCACTGAATGAAAATCTTCTCGTGGAACATCAATTCGCTGCGCAAACGACAGGACCGCCTCTTCGCTTGGCTCGAGGCGGAGAAGCCGGACATTGTTTGCCTTCAGGAGACGAAATGCCCGGACGAATTATTTCCAGCGCTCGCCTTGCAAGTGGTCGGTTATCGCTCGGCTTATCACGGGGAGAAATCGTATAACGGCGTGGCGATTCTCGCGAAAACCGAACTGAGTGACGTGTGTTCGTCGCTTTGTGATGAAGTGGTCGATCCGCAGGCCCGGGTAATCGCCGCGACCATTAATGATGTGCGGGTGTTCTCGATTTACGCGCCGAATGGTCAGGCAATCGGCTCGCCCGCTTACGAATACAAACTGCATTGGTATCGACGCCTTCGTGATTGCCTTACGAAAGAAGAATCCAGCGAGCTGCTCGTGTGCGGCGATTTCAACGTCGCTCCGGAAGACATCGATGTTTACGATCCAGACCTCTGGCGCGGAGCCATCATGGCCTCGGAACCCGAACGCGCTGCGTTTGAAGAATTATGCGAAATCGGCCTGCGCGACACACTGCGGATCCACCACAAGGAAGGCGAACTCTTCAGTTGGTGGGACTATCAGATGCGCGCATTTGAAAAAAATCGCGGCCTGCGCATTGACGCAGTTCTGGCGAGCGAAAAGCTGGCGGCAAAATGCATTACCTCCGGGATCGATCGCGAAATGCGCAAGGGCAAGGAGCCGTCTGATCACGCGCCGGTGTGGGCAGAGTTTCGGGAATAGTGAGAAGTGATTGATGACAGGTGAGAAGTAGAGCGGACACCGACCAACTTCTCACTTCTCACTTCTCACCTCTCACGTTCTACTAATCTGAATGGGTCTCCGCGTTTCCCATCCGCCAACCAAGCCGCTTCTGATGTGGGACGGCGAATGCGCTTTCTGCCGGTTGTGGATCGAGCGTTGGCGAGAAATCACCGCCGGTAAAGTCGATTACGCTACTTATCAGGAGGCAGCGCATCGTTTTCCCGAAATTCCAGCCGAACAATTCAAGCGCGCGATGGCTTTGATTGAACCGGACGGCGAAACTTTTTTTGCCGCGGAAGCCGTCTACCGCTCATTGCGATATCGACCTTCGAGAAGATGGATGGCGTGGAGCTATGATCGCGTTCCGGGATTCGCGGCCATTTCCGAAATCGCTTACAGGTTCATCGCTGCTCATCGCGGGCTCGGCTCGACTTTTACTCGATTGCTATGGGGAAACGACGTACGGCCGCCGACTTACTTTTGGGCGCAGCGCTGGTTTCTTCGTACGCTCGGACTCACTTATTTGATCGCCTTCGTATCGCTTTGGGTACAGGTGGACGGCCTTGTCGGGAGCGACGGAGTCTCGCCTCTCGACCAATTCTTACCGGCGGTTTACGAACGATTCGGGCACAACGCTTACTCCCTGTTGCCCACGCTTTGCTGGCTCGATTCGAGTAACGTCTTCCTGCATTTTCTTTGCGGTGGCGGCGTTGTTTTGTCCTTGCTTTTGATTTTGGGGATCGCGCCTGCGCTTTTGCTCATCGTCCTTTTTGTTTTCTATCTTTCGCTCACAATAGCGGGACAAACTTTTCTCAGCTTTCAATGGGACATTTTGCTGTTGGAAACTGGCTCCTTGTCGATCTTTCTCGCGCCATGGCGGCTATGGCCAAGGGAATTAATGTGGTGGCCGGGGTCACCGACCCCGGCCACAGCGTCGCCGGTTTCGCGCGCGGGTTTGTTTTTGCTCAAGCTGCTCCTTTTTAAACTGATGCTGATGTCGGGCATGGTGAAACTGACCAGCGGGGACGATTGTTGGTGGAACCTGACGGCGCTTGATTACCATTATTGGTCCCAACCGCTGCCCACGGTGTTCGCTTGGTGGGCGGACAAAAGTCCGGAATGGTTCAAGCATTTTTCAGTCGCATTTTGTCTCGTCGTAGAAATCATAGTTCCGTTTTTTATCTGGGCGCCGCGCCGGCCGCGGCTCGTTGCAGCTGGCTTATTGATTTTTCTTCAGTTGGTAATCGCGCTGACTGGCAATTATTGCTTTTTCAATCTCCTCACCATCGCGTTGTGCTTATTGCTGATCGACGATTCTGTAGCCGCTTCCTTGTGGGCAGTGCCTCACGAGCATGTTAATAATGTCGCCGCCGCGTTTCGTACAGCGAAACGGCTACAAGATCAATTGCCCAGGTACGGTGCGATCGCTGTTATTATCGCCACGCTGCCGATCGATGGATGGCTCATTTTCACTGCATTCAAACCGGACGCGGATTTGCCGCGACCGCTCGTCGGGATTTACGGCCACTTGGAGCCGTTTCGGATCGTGAATGGCTATGGCCTCTTTCGAGTGATGACCAAGGATCGCGACGAGATTGTGATCGAAGGCAGCGCCGACGGAATTGAGTGGCTACCCTATGAATTCAAATGGAAACCCGGCGACGTGATGCGTGCGCCGGGCTGGTGCGCACCGCATCAACCGAGACTGGACTGGCAGATGTGGTTTGCAGCGCTCGGGAGCTATCGGCAAAGCCCCTGGTTTGGCAGGTTGATCGTGAGGTTGCTGCAGGGCTCGCGCGATGTGAGCCAATTGCTCGCGAAGAATCCTTTCCCGCACGACCCGCCGCGCTACATTCGCGCGATGTTTTATCGGTATCGTTTCACGACATTGCGCGAACGCCGCGAGACCGGCGCGTGGTGGAAACGAGAGCAACTTCGGGAATATTTGCCCACGGTTTCAGCGGATCAGTTGCGGCAACCTTGAGGCTCGCGCGTTGGCGGGTATATTCGCCGGCCATGGCGAAGGAAGGACCGATCGTGACCGAAGGCACGGTAACGCAAGTGTTACCGGGCACGATGTTCCGCGTCGATCTTCCCGGCCAACGCAATGTGCTAGCACATATCTCCGGCAAAATGCGGAAGCATTTCATCCGCATTGTCCCCGGAGACAAAGTTTCCGTGGAGCTTTCGCCGTACGATTTGACAAAAGCCCGTATCATTTTTCGTGAACAGTGACTTCGTCGCGTTGAATCGTTAGCTCCGCCTCGTTAAATGGTTAAAAAAGTTACGAGAATTACAAAGGGGATTCCCGTTGTAACGATTTAACCTTTTTAACCCTTTTAACCTCGCCGCTTATGCGAGCGCGAGATTCGTTTGCCCATTTAGCGAAGCGCGCGGATAGTTGGGGCGAAATCAACTGGAGATTACCAATGGCAGAAGAAGAAAAAGCAGAAAAGAAAACATCCGCCACCAACGAAGCGCAGGGTAAATTGGAAAGCAGCAGGCAACATGCGCGTAAAGCAGCTGAAGATTTGAAATCAGCCGCCGGCGCTTTCGCAGAAGAGTACCGCGGCAAGGCAGAGCAAGCCTGGGACGAGGCACGCGGCAAAGCAGAGCAAGCATGGGGCGATGCCAAGGATCGGGTCCGGACGTTCCAGGAAGACGCAGAGCAATACGTGCGTGAAAATCCAACAAAGGCGATTTTCACAGCGCTCGGAATTGGGTTCGTGTTGGGTCTGATCTTCCGACGCTAACTCCGAACCGCTTCGGAGATGATCAGCGAGAGCCCTCGGTCCCGCAATCCCGCGGGACATGCCGGTTTGCTCGAAAATCTGCTGGCGCTTTTAGCCGCGCTTGCGGAGTTTTTTGAAAGCCGCTTTGCTCTTGTTGCACAGGAATCGAAAGCGGCCGCGGTGCAGCTGCTCATACTGGCCGGTTGCCTGATTTTTGCGTTGGTCCTCTGCGCGCTGGGTTACATTTTTCTCATCACCGGCGTGGTCGTGGGATTGGCACACCTGGCTGGGATTTCGTGGCCGTGGATCGCGCTGGCCGCGGCGGCAGTGCATTTCATTATTGCCCTGGTTTTGATTCTGGTCGCGCGCAGTCGCATCACGAAGCCGCTTTTTCGGAACACGCTGGCGGAATTAAAGAAGGATCGCGAATGGCTCAAAAATCTGGACGCAACAAATCAATCGACGAGCTGACGACGGAAATCGCGCAGTCTCGTGAACGCCTAGCGCGCGATGTGCGCGGCCTGCGCTATGAATTGGATTTTCCGGCGAAATTCCGCAGATCGTTTCGGGAACAAACCGTGTCCTGGCTTACAGCTGCAGTTGCGGTCGGCGCATTGATCGCATTGGCGCCGGTGCGGAAGAAAAAAATTTACGTCGATGCAAAGAACAGTCGAAAATCAAAAAAGAAGCTGGCCCAAACCGGCTTTGCCCTGGCGGTGCTAAAAATCGCAGCAAGCCTGGCCCGGCCGGTGATTATTGAGCTGGTAAAAAATCGACTCACCGATTTCGGAGGGCAATCACGCCGTAAAACCTGAGGGGCGTCCGCCTCATGGGTCGCAGGCGACCCATGGCCCTTCGGTCAAGCACTTCGTTTTAGCATTTACGCGCTGGGCTGACTGGGTAATCATTCCGGCAGTTTCCAATGGCCCCAAGGATTTCAGCTCCTCCGGTCACGTCGCATCCGCTTCCCCACGTCATTAACCGATGGCTTACATCGATCAATTTCTCAATATCGTCGTCCGGCAGGGCGGATCCGATTTGCATTTCGGAGAGGGACAACCGCCAAAAATTCGGACGCATGGTGATGTCATGCCCATTCGAGATGAGCCGATTTCGCACGACGAAGCCACGCGCTTGTTAAGCGAAGTTTGCGGCCCGCAGAACTGGGAAATCTTCCAACAACACGGCGATCTCGATTTTGCTTACCAAATGGATGAGCACTCTCGCTTTCGGACCAACTACTTTAAGCAGTCGAACGGTTACGCTGCAGCTTTTCGGTTAATCCCAACGAAGATCGCCACTTTGGAGGAGTTGGGTGTCCCGGTAGTAGTAAAAAAGTTTGCGTACTCACGCGGTGGCCTTGTTCTCGTCACCGGTCCGACGGGCTCCGGTAAAACAACAACGCAGGCCGCGCTCATCGACTTCATCAATCAAAATTTTGCCAAGCACGTAGTGACGATCGAGGAGCCGATCGAATTCGTGCACAACAATAAGCGTAGCATTATTACGCAACGGGAAGTACCAGGCGATTCCGTCTCATTTGCCGCCGGGCTCAAGGCCTCGCTGCGAGAGGACACGGACATCGTGCTCATAGGTGAGATGCGCGACCTGGAAACCATTTCGCTCGCCCTCACCGCCGCCGAAACGGGCCTTCTCGAAATCGGCACGTTGCACACGAACAATGCGCGCAAGACAGTGGATCGTATGATAGACGCTTTCCCTGCCGACCGGCAGGCACAAGCGCGCACTATGCTGGCGAACTCGCTTCGAGGCGTCGTAGCGCAATTGCTTTTGAAAAGATCGGACCGGCCAGGACGCATTGTTGTGAACGAAATTCTGATCGCCAACGCGGCCGTTGCCGCCATCATTCGCGAAGGCGCAACGCAAAAACTCCAGGACGTGATCGTTTCCGGAAGAACGCAGGGAATGCAGTTCATGGACGACGCGATCTGGGCGCTGTTGGAAAAGGGCATCGTCTCTCCGCATGAGGCGTTCATGAAAGCAATCGACAAAGGGCGGTTCAAGCCACTCCTTTCGCCAGAGGACGAAGCGCTCGCCAACGCGGCAGGTTCTGTCCGGGAGGATGAAAAGCCGCGGCTCCCCGGTGATTTTGTGAAACCACTCGCCAGTCGCGCGCGGGCGGGAACGCGCTAAGACAATCGGCTCAACGCTGGGAAAAGCACCGTAAATGCTGAGCGCTACACATCCTTAACTTGCCTTCACAACGAGGACAGCGGTTCCATTCAATTGGCCGACACGGAATCGATCCAGCGCGGTATTGGCTTTTTCCAATGAGAATGTTTCCGTCTTTGTCTGCACCGGAACACGTGGCGCGATTTGAAAAAATTCTTCGCCGTCGCGCCGGGTCAGGTTTGCTACTGACGCAATCACGCGTTCCTCCCACAAGTCAGCATAGGGAAACGACGGGATATCGCTCATGTGAATTCCGCCGCAGACCACGATGCCGCCCTTAGCCATCGCGCGCAGCGCCAGCGGCACGAGCGGACCGACGGAGGCAAAAATAATCGCAGCATCTAGTTTTTCCGGCGGCATCTCATCGGAACTACCTGCCCACTTGGCGCCTAACGCTTTTGCGCTTTGCTGTGTTTTCGCGTCGCCGGGTCGCGTAAAGACGAAAAGGTCGCGCCCTTCGTAAAGCGCAATCTGCCCGATCAAGTGCGCTGCGTTGCCGAACCCGTAAATGCCAAGCCGCCGCGCGTTCCCAGTTTTGCGATAGGAACGATAACCGATCAGCCCCGCGCAAAGTAGCGGCGCGACTTCGACATCATTGTAGCGATCCGGCAGATGAAAACAGTATCGCGTATCGGCGACAGCGAACTCGGCATAGCCGCCGTCGATGGTGTAGCCGGTGAAGCGAGCGTTATCGCAAAGATTTTCCCGATTCGATCGGCAATAGGCGCAGTCGCCATCGGTCCAGCCGAGCCAGGGAATACCGACGCGGTCTCCTATCTCGAATTTTTGATTTGAAATTTCAGATTTGAGATTACTGTCCTCGCCGACTTCTTCCACACGTCCGACAATTTGATGCCCTAGGATGAGCGGCAGTTTCGGATTCGGCAGCTCGTCATCGACTACATGAAGATCAGTGCGGCAAACAGCGCACGTATTGACGCGCACCAGCAATTGTCCCCTGCCCGGCCTCGGCTTTGGCATGTCGCGCAGTTGCAGCGGTTGCCCAGGCTTATCGAGAATCATCGCGCGCATGATTAACTACATTCATCTTACTCTTACTCGTGCTCATACTCTTCAGGTCTCCCCTTGGAGCAAGAGCAGCAGCAAGAAAAGCTAACGCGCGCCTACTGGCTCGGGTCTCATCTGTCCTCGCTCAGGTTCGCCGTGCTCATGATAATGCGCGCTGCGGAGGAACGGCACCTTGTCGAGCACGTGCTCCTGGAACCATTCGAGCCAGAGATAGATCACTGGCGTGACAAATAGCGTGATCAATTGAGAGAAAATCAGACCGCCCACGATCACCAGCCCCAGTGGGCGGCGCGATGCGGCGTCCTGCCCGAACCCGAGCGCAATCGGGATTGCTCCCATGAGCGCCGCGAGCGTGGTCATCATAATGGGACGAAAACGTTCCATGCTGGCTTCGTGAATCGCAGAGCGGAGGTCCCAACCTTCGTCGATTCGCTGCAAGGCGAAATCCACTACCATGATCCCGTTTTTCTTCACAATGCCTAACAACAGGAACAAACCGATGACGCTGTAAAGCGACAGCACCGAGTGAAAAAGATACAATGTGGCCAGGCCCCCAACGACTGCTGGGATAATCGCCGGGAATAAAACCGTGAACGGATGCACGTAGCTCTCGTAAAGAATTCCCAGAATCACATACATAACAAACACCGCGGCTAGCAGCAACAGGGGCAGAGAGCGGAACAACTGCTGGAACACGAGTGTTTCTCCCTGGAAAACACCCTCCACCGTCGGATAATTGGGGTGGATTTGCGCGAAGGCATCCTCAATGTACTTGGTGGCATCGCCGATCGCGACGTTTGGCAACAGGTTGAAGTTGAATGTGACACTGGTGAATTGATTTAAGTGGTTTACCGCCTGCGGACCGATAACTTCTTTTGTCGATGTTACAGCACGCATCGGCACGAGGTTAGACATGTTGCCTGTTGTTGTGGCGATCGTTCCCCCACCCGAGCCGCTTGCGCTGAAATTGCCGCTGGTGCTGCTGCGAACCCAGAGATCGTCCAAGTCGTCGGGGTGCTCCCGTGCGTTGTCTTTTACTTCGAGGATGACCTGGTATTGGTCATCAGGTTGCTTGATGAGATAGACGTAGTTTTGCGAGTAAGCGTTGCGCATCAGACTTTGGATGGCAGAGGTGGAAACGCCGTACGTCGCGGCGCGGTCGCGGTTGATATCGATCCTAAGGTTCGGCGTGTTGTGGTAATAATCGGAGCGAACGCTGGCGAAACCCTTGAATTGCTGCAGCTTTTCCATCAGTTGATCGGCGACGGCATAGACATCCTGGGGTACGATGCCGCTAATCGTATAGGCGTACTGCCCCTGGGTCTGACTCGTGGCACCGACACTGATTTGCAGCACAGGGCTGGGCGTTAAGACAACGGCGACGCCGGGAATGGAAGCAAGCGATTTTTGCAGTCGCGAAATGATTTGATCGACGGGCGGACGCTCGCTACGCGGCTTCAGAAAAAGAAATAACAGGCCCTGCGACAATGGGGTGCGGGAGGAAAAACCAGCGAGTGTAAAAAATTGCCCGACAGCTGGATCCTCTTGGAATTTCTTATTGACCTCCGCCTGATACGCCCGCATCTGCGCGGGGGACGAGCCTTCCTTCGCGATGAATACACCGCGAATGAAACCGCTATCGCCCGGTGGCAATAGTGTGAACGGCAGATGAGTGAAGAAGAACCAGAGACCAAGAAAACAGGCCAGTACGACCGGCACAGTGAGCCATGCACGATCGAGAAACCAGTCGAGCGCGTGACCATAGGTAGCGATGACGCGTTGAATGAAGTTGCTCGTGTGCCGCTCCATCCAGGCACGTTTGTGGCCGGCTTTGCGCTCGCCCAAAATGCGCGCACACATCAAGGGCGTGAGTGTTAGCGACACCAGACCTGAAGCCAGAATGGCCACGATAATGGTGACCGAGAATTCTCGGAAAATGCGGCCTAGTAGTCCAGGAATAAAGACCAGCGGAATGAAAACGGCGGCCAGCGAAAGCGTCATCGACAGAATGGTGAAGGAAATTTCACCGGCACTGTTGAATGTAGCCTTTAGAATCGACTCACCATGCTCGGCGCGGCGGACTACGTTTTCCAAAAAGACAATGGCATCGTCGACAAGGAACCCAATGGCCAGGGTAAGCGCCATCAAAGTGAGATTGTTGATGGAAAAATTGAGCATGTACATCACCGCGACCGTGAGTAGCAGTGACATAGGTAGTGCCACGGCCGGAATCAGCGTGTCTGTCGCGCGGCCGAGAAAAACATAGATCACCAGTACCACCAACACGAACGCGATGATCAGCGTCCATTTCACTTCGTCGGCAGAATTGACGATGGTCTGCGACCGGTCGAACACCGGGGTAAATTGGATCGATCCCGGCAAGCTCGCGCGCAGCTCCGGGAACAGCGCTTTGACGGAGTTCGCCACTTCAACCGCGTTTGCACCCGCCTGCCGAGAAACCGCAAGCACAACCACAGAACCGGGCGGCTTAAAACCGCGCATCCAGAAAAAGCGTGAGATGCGCTCGTCCTGTACGCTTTGGCGCACATCGGCGACGTCGCGCAGGTAAACCGGGGAGCCGTTTGGGTTGCGCGCCACGATTAACTCCCGATAGCCCTCGGCTTTGTCGATTTGACCGTTGGGTTGTAACACAAAAGTGCGATGTTCGCCGTCGAATTGTCCCGCGCCAGAATAGACCGTGCCCGACTTA
>Ga0306920_100001765_pt1 | contig 26898 bp, 28 predicted proteins | sample flu12Cox44000170_FD_204666 | JGI IMG/M metagenome (GOLD analysis project Ga0306920, IMG submission 204666) | Lab enrichment of tropical soil microbial communities from Luquillo Experimental Forest, Puerto Rico - flux4day.12C.oxic.44.000.170 (v2)... | ecosystem: Environmental > Terrestrial >... | reverse complement strand
AAGATTCATTGGCCGGCTGAGTCATTGCTCCGAGGATCCCACTGCTCACACCGAGCGACACGGCTGGGGGTGCCCAGGATGAACTGGTTTGAGTCCAATCCTCATTCGGGTGCCACACCGTGAGCTGGGTCGCGGTGGCCTACCTGCTGGCGATGGCGGCGTTCTTGCCGATCTTCGGCCGGCTCGCCGACATGGTCGGGCGCAAGCTTCTCTACACCGGCGGCTTTTTGCTGTTCGTGCTGGGCTCGGCGCTTTGCGGTTTTGCTCCAAACCTGCCGGTACTGATCGCGTTCCGCATCATCCAGGGAATCGGCGCGGCGCTACTCTCGTCAAACAGCGTCGCCATCGTGGTGGCTGCCGCCGGCGCGGCGCAACGCGGACGCGCGCTGGGCATCCAGTCGGCCGCGCAAGCGGTCGGGCTCAGCGCAGGCCCGGCGATCGGCGGCCTCATCCTCGACGCGCTCGACTGGCGATGGGTGTTCTTTATCAACGTGCCGGTCGGGCTTGCCGGCACCGTCTTGGGCTGGTTCGTGCTTCCGCCCACCAAAGACTTGCCCGATGACAGCCGCTTCGACTGGAAGGGCGCGGTGCTGATCGCGCCAGCGCTCACCGCGCTTCTGGCCGTGCTGAACGAAGCATATGCGTGGGGAGCAACGTCGCCGGCGCTCATCGGCTGCGCGTTACTGGGGATGATCCTGCTGACATTGTTCATCCGTTGCGAAAAGCGCGCGCAAGCTCCGCTCATCGACCTCACGCTGTTTCGGCAAAGCGCATTCACCGCCGGCAACATCGCCGGCCTCATGTGCTACGCGGCGCTGTTCGGATTGTTTTTTCTCATGCCGTTCATATTCGTACGCGCCTACCGCGACTCGACGTTTGCCGCGGGGCTGCGGCTGACCATCGTCCCGGTGATGCTCGGCGCGGTTGCGCCGCTGGGTGGCGCGCTTTACGACCGGCTCGGCCCGCGTCTCCTCACCGTTTCGGGAATGCTCGTCTGCGCCGCCGCGCTGGCGCTGCTGTTCGGAGTGCTCGACGGCACAGCGGCGAACCTGCCGCTGGTCATGCTCGCGCTCGCGCTGTTCGGGATCGGCCAAGGCTTGTTCATCTCTCCCAACAACAGCGCGATCGTGGCCGCCGCGCCGGCCTCGCTGACCGGGGAAGCCGGCGGCTTGCTCAACGTCATGCGCTCCTGCGGCATCAGCGTGGGCGTCGCAGCCGCGTCCTCGCTGCTCGCCTGGCGGCTCGCGGTGCTCACAGGTTCCGGCCACAACACGCTCCACGCGCAAGCGCAGGAGCTTTTGTCGGCGAGCCGCGACGTGATCATCCTCCTCGGCGGCTTCGCCGCCATTGCCGGCGCCATGTCGCTTGCACGATTGTCGTCGCAGCGAACTTGCAGCGCGAAAGATGCGCCGAAGTAGGCCGGCCGTGAGCTACACCGACAAGGCCGGTGTCTTCGGCGTCGCAAGCGCTGACACCGGCGCCGCGGGCACGTCCACCACCGGCGTCGGCGTATTCGGCCATAGCGGCAATGTCACCGGTCTTGCCGCCGGATTGAGCTGCGGCGTGCTCGGCGCCTCCGCGGCCAAGAACGGCGTCATCGGCTGGTCCAGCAAGAGCGAGGGTGTGCGCGCCTTTTCCGACACGGCCGCCGGCGTCAAGAGCACGTCGAAAAAGGGCGACGGGGTCCACGCCACATCGGTAAAGGGGCACGGCGTCGTTGGCTCCTCGACCGACAACACCGGGGTGCACGGCTTCTCGAGCCAAGGCAGGGGTGTGTTCGGCCAGTCGGGCGCTGCGCCGAAGATCGACCCGATAATAGGCACGGGCATCATCAGCGACGGCGTCGCCGGCGTCTTCGCCATCTCGAGGGATGCGGCCGGGGTCGTTGCCGTTTCGGAGAAACAGCCGGGCCTCATGGCCATCACTGATGGCGCGTTCGACTGGCCTGCCGTCTACGCGGCGACAAGAATAGGCCAAGGCGTTTTGGGCCGATCCTTTGGGGCCGGGGCCGGACCCGGCCCCAGCGTTGGTGTTTGGGGCGATGCCGCCGGCGTCCCCGTCCCCGGGACCGGAGTCTGGGGGACCGCGACCGACAAGGGCATTGGAGTCTTGGGACGCGCGGGCGACGACGGACCAGACCCCGACCCCCAGGTGGCCACCTTCGCCGGCGTGCACGGCACGTCGGACAAAGGAGCCGGCGTGATCGGCACGTCGAACGCGCTCCAGGGCGTCTACGGCTTCTCCACCAGCAACGCCGGCGTGGTCGGCGAGAGCGCCAATCCTCAGTCCTTCGGCGGCTATTTCTACGGCAACGTCCACATGACCGGCACGCTCACGTCGGACAGCGTGAAGGGCGCGGTGGTGCCGTTCCCCGACGGCACGAAGCGCCTGCTCGTTTGCATGGAGAGCCCGGAGCCGTGGTTTGAGGACTTTGGCACCGCGAAGCTCAAGCGCGGACGCGCCGTGGTGAAGATCGATCCCAACTTCGCCAAGGTGATCAAACGCGACTATCGCGTGTTCGTCACGCCCGAGGGCGAGCGCCGCGGCCTCTGCGTGCGCCGCAAGCGCGCCGGGAGCTTCGAGGTGCGCGAGCTCATGGGCGGCACGTCGAATATCGCCTTCTCCTATCGCATCGTCGGCTTGCGCAAGGACATCAAGGGCCACAAACGCTTCGCCAAGATCGACACGCAACTGCCTCTGCCGGCGCGCGCAATCCGCGGACGCAAGCAAGCGCGGTCGCCCTCGGCAATGCGCATGTTATTCGACACGCTGAAGAAACGCCGACGATCGTCAACTCCGGCGCGCGGGCGGCGGCGATCGAAGCAGCGCGCGTAATTCGGGGGCCCGCGACGCTCGCGACATCACCGAGCGCGTTCGGCGCTTGCCGGCGCGCGCCGCGATGTTAACGCGGGCTTAACCATGCCGGCCCATCATCACGGATGCGCGGCCGAACAGCGCTTCGAGCGAATCTTTCGCCGAAGACACGATGGAGCAGCGCAATGCCGGATACGAAAGCCTACAAGCTTCGGGACGCGCCCGAGCCGATCGGCGCCCCTCGCCTGCTCAACGCAGCTGCGTGGCTCGAGAAGCTCGCCGCGCTCGAGAGCGAATTCAAGACGGTGCTCAGCCAAGACGCCGCCGCGAGCGAGCAGACCGTGGAACGACGCCGCGGATCATGAAGCTCGCGCGGTATTTTTGACTGCAGGACGGGTCGGCGCCGCGGGCGCGTAACCCACCAATCAGTCGATGCCGACGGGTGGGTTACCGCGCTTGACGGTGCATCGCATCCTACGCCGTGCCGCCCCCCCACAATTTGCACAGCGTCTCCAAAGCCGCTTTCATCCGCTCGAGCGCGGCGGCACGGGCTTGCGCCCGGTTGCTCCAGCCCAAGGCCCGTCCGACCTGCTCGAGCGGAATTTCCCGGCACACGGCCCATTCCAAAACATGCGAGCCGATCTTGCCGGCGGCTTGCACGGCTTCGCGGTATCGCTGACGGTGAAACAACTGGTTTTCCGTCTTCGCCATCCCCGCATAGCCGCCGAGATCGACGGCAAGGACCCGATTGAGATCAAGCGATCCCAATTGGCCGGCAAGACCGGCGTGATACCAATGATGACGATATTTCTGCCCGGCCGAATATTGCTCCGCCGTGATCGCGTTGCGCGCGAACGCCCGCTCGAGCGGGCTATCCCGCATGGTGATTTGGCCGCTGTCACCGCGCTCGATATCTCTTCCTGCGCGCCGCAGGCGCTCCGGCGTCGGTAGCGCGCGGCGCTCGACCGGCGGCGATTCTTTGCCGCGTTTGCCCGAACTGCGCACGTGCGCGTGTCTTGTTCTCATTTTTTTGCTCTCCGATCGACGTTGAAAACTGTTTCCCGTCAGCAATGGTGGACGTGCCGCCGCCGCGTTTCGCGCCATTTTGACGCGGCCTGGCCGCCTTCCGGGGCGGCGCTCGCGGACGCCAAGCGGCGCGCGCACAGTGCTCGGCACAGTACGGCTTGTTCCGCGCCGCCGGCGCACCGCAAAAGAAGAAGTGAGATGAGCTCGGGTCGCCGACCGGCCATCGGCAGCTCCCGTCGCTCAATTGGAGCAACGAGCGCCGCTGGCGGCGCGGAATTTTCGCGTCGACGCGCGCATCCTCTACATAGGGCTGCGCGTTCACCACCCAGGCGGGCGGCGGGCCGCGCCTGTACCACAACGCGACGCTGGGTCCGGATGCGGGTTTGGGGACGTTGCGAATTGTCTTCGCTGCGTACCGTCGTCCGGGCGCGCCGCCGAAGGGCGACTGTTCGGCAATACCGAGGCGATGAATTTTCGCGATGACGGCGTTCTTGGTGAAGCCGTGGCCGAGTTCGGCGGCAATCTCGCGCACCCGCGCGCCTTGCCGCCAGCGTCGCCGCAGAAGCCGCATGCGCTCCTTGGTCCAACGCGGCGACGTCGGACGCTGCAGCGCTCCCGGCACGCCGATCGACGCTCGCAACATTTCGCCTCCCATGATCCGAGGGCAGGCAGTAAACTACAATTCGTACACGAATGTCAACTACCAAATGTAGCTGCAAAGCAAGTACTGTGGTCATGATGGCGACGACCCGTGGAGAGCGGCTACGTATTGCGCGCGAGAGGCGCTTCAAATCAGCGCGCCTTGCGGCCAAGGCCATGCGCACCCCGGTGTCCACCTACGGCGCCCATGAGCGCGCGCAAACGCCGGGCGGCCGCGACTACGGGCCGGAGGACGCGATAAAGTATGCGCGACGCTTCGGGGTGACGCCGGAATGGCTGCTGACCGGCCGCGAGCCGTTTCCGACGGGAGCGGAGGAGCCTCCCCCGCCCCCCAAGGTGCGCGTCGTGGGCTATGTCGGAGCGGGCGCGACCGCGCATCTTTACGATGTGGCGCAGCCCGATCTCGACGAGGTGAATGGGCCATCCGACGCGTCCGAGGACACGGTGGCGGTCGAGATTCGCGGCGAGAGCCTTGGGCCGTTTTTCAATCGCTGGTACGTTTTTTACGACGACGTGCACCGGCCGATGACGCCGGACCTGATCGGCCAGCTCTGCGTGGTCGGTCTCGCCGACGGCCGGGTCCTCATCAAACAGGTCCAGCGCGGCAGCGCCGAGGGGCTGTACAACCTTCACTCCGCCACCGAGAAACCCATCGCCGACGTCACGATCGATTGGGCGGCGCGCGTCAACAGCATTTCCCGTGGTTGAATTGATTCGGACGCAGCGGCATTCGACTACGAAAAGTAGTTGACACTACCGCCTACATAGTGTAGTCATCTGTCCCGAGCAGCCGGGAAAGGCTGTCGGGAACAGGATGGCGCCGAACCATCGAAACAAGCTCACCGCGAAGCCGGGACCATGCCGTAGCGCAGATCGCGCCAGCCGCTTCATCGCCCGCGTGGACGCGCACCTGCCGACCTTAGCCGATGACGGGGCGCGCCGCGCCTTCCTCGAGCGCCAGCTTGACGGGTGGGAGCATCGCTATGCCCGCTTTATCGCGACGGGAGGGACCTCGGAGTTTGCGGCCAGCGCCGGCGATCCGCCGCACGCGGCCGATTTCCTTCTCACCATCACCGCGCTCGCAGCGCGGCGCCTCGCACTTCGGTAAAGGCGCCCGCCGATGGGACGTTCACTTCGTAATGTTAGGCAGGAAGCTGGAAGTGCCGATCCAACGCCGAGTCTCAAAGCACGGAGCGCTACCCAGCCCGGTCACAACATGAAGTCCCTGTTCTCAAGCCCGAACATCACCCCGCCCCAGCTGCTGCCGACGTATTCGTATTGATTGGAAATATGCTGACGCCCGGCCGTGAGGTCCGCCAGAATCCCGCCGAACGGCAGGTCATCCGAGAGGCCGGCGGCGCCGCTGGCCTTGAAGATGCGCGCGGCGAGCAGCGTGCAGCGCTCGGTGACCTCGGTCGACTGGAATTTGTAGCGCAAGCGCTCTTCGAGCGGCGGCATCTCGCCGGCCCTGGCGTAAGCGTGCAAATTGCGCAGATTACGGTGCAGCGTATTCGTCATTTCGTCGATCGCCGCCGCGGTCTCGGCGCAGACGAGCTGGACGAAAGGATTTTCCGCCGATCGTCCGCCCGCCCGCGTCACGTGGGTCTTGCCGTAGTCCATGAACGCATTGAGCATGCCCTGCAAGGCGCCAAGGGCGGCCGTCGAAATGCCGCGCACGAAAATTTGTCCGAACGGCAACCGGTAAAGGCTCGAGGTGTTCAGGGCCTGGCCGGGACCCTTGAGCCGGAAATTGTCGAGCATGCTCTGCGAGCGGTAAGCCGGAACGAAGACGTCGTCCACGATGACGTCCCAGCTTCCGGTCGCCTGCAGGCCGGACACTTGCCAGGTATCGACGCTCGCATAATCCTTGCGCGGCAGGAGAAAGATGCGACCCTCGGGCGCTCCGCCGTTGCCGCTTGCGACCATGCCGCCGAGCAGCGTCCACTCGCAATGCTCGCAACAACTCGCGTATCTCCAGCGGCCACTGAGACGATAGCCGCCGTCGACCGCAGTCGCCTTGCCGGCAGGCATGAGCGAGGAGCAGATCAAAACGGATGGGTCCTCGCCCCAGACCTCTTGCGCCGCGCGATCTTCGAGCAAGGCCATGAACCAGGGATGCACGCCGGAAACGCCGTAAATCCATGCGGTCGACATGTCGCCCTCGCCGAGCGCAAGCTCGACGTCATAGAAGGTGTGCAGATCCATCTCGTAACCGCCCCAGCGCTTCGGCTGCAACACGCGGAAAAAACCGGCGCGTTGCATGTCGGCCATGGTTTCATCCGCGATCCGGCGGCGACGCCGGCCTTCGCGCGAGCGCTCGATCAGCGTTGGAATAAATGCCCGCGCACGGGCAATGATGTCCGCCGGCTGCGGCGTGGCGGCTGCGATGTGTCTCGCCGGCTCCATGGGCCGTCAGTAGCCGGCCTGCCTCAAGCGCTACTCGGCGGCCGCCAGATTGCTGGGGGCATTGCGCGTGAGGCAGGTGACGAGCATGTCCGTCGACATGATATCGCCGAAGGTGAGATAGAACGCGCACAGCGATGCGTTGTGGTCTTGATCGGTCACGGCGGCATTGCCGTCGGTCACCATAATCGTCTTGAAATTGAGCATCATGGCGTCGCGCGCCGTCGACTCGCAGCACACATTCGTCACCGTGCCGGTGATGAGGATCGTGTCGATTCCGCGCTGGCGGAGGATTTCGGCCAGATTCGAGGAGCCCTGAATGAAAGCGCTGAAGCGGTTCTTCTCGACGATGACATCTTCCGCACCCACATCGAGATCGGCCCAGAGCTGATGTCCTTTGCTATTGGCGGTGAGCGCTTCCACTCGCTTGGCGCCGTGCTGCGGCGTCACCATCTCGAAATACGCCGACCAGTCCCGCAGCGCATCGTCCGTGAAGGTGGTCTTGATCCACACCACGGTTCCGCCGGTCTCACGCACCGCCTGAGCGAGACGGTTGATGTTGGGCACGATCTTTTCCGCCATCGGGCAGAGCGCATGGGCAACGCCCGGCAACATGAAGGCGTTCTGCATGTCGACCACCACCAGTGCGGTCTTGGCAGGGTCGAGGTTGTCGTAGATGTGCTCGCGGCCGCGGCGCTCGATGACGCGGTCAACGACGGATTGCGGGATGGACAGCGTATGCATCGAAGGCTCCCCGTGTCAGGACTGGATGCAGATTATCATGCCGGCTGCAGCGCGGGGCAACCGTGCCGTCGGCCGACAAAGGCATCGGCGATGAAGGCATGGGCAAGCGCGTAGCCGTGGCGCGTCGCAGGCTCGTCGTAGACCGCCACGCCAGGCGTGTTGGCGTGGGGGTCGGTGAAGGCGTGGCAGATGTCGCCGAACGTGAGCAGCGCCCAGCAGGCTCCGGCCTCGGTCATCTCCGTCTCGAAGGCGTCACGCTCGGCCTTCGGCGCAACCGGGTCGGCGGCGCCATGCACGGCGAGGACTGCCGCCTTGACCTCACCGCGCCTGGCCGGCTGCGGAGTCGTCAGTGTCCCGTGCATGGAGACAACCGCCTGCACGTCCGCGCCGGTGCGGGCGAGATCAAGGACATTGAGCCCGCCGAAGCAGAAGCCGATTGCCGCGCGGCGGGTGATATCGCCGATGGCGCGGCGGTCGGCCTCCCGCGTCAGCGTATCGAGGGCGGCGGCGATGCGCCGGCGCATACCCGCCACATCCGACATGAACGGCCGCAGAAACTCCATTGGATTTTCCGTTCCGACCGGCCCGTTGCCTTCGCCGAACATGTCGGCGACGAAGACGACGTATCCTCCCTGGGCGAGCATCAGGCCGGTTTCGATGGCCGGCTTGATCACGCCCCTCCAGTTGGGTGCCATCAGTAACAGCGGCCGCGGCGTCTTGACGGCTTCGTCCCATACCAGGGCGCCGCGACAACTCAGGCCGGATACCGAATAGAAGATGCTCTCGACCGCCATCGGTTTTCCTCCTTATGCGGACAGTACAACAGCAGGCGCAGCAGCGAAATCGGTTCGAAGACGGCGCTGCTGACACGGCCACGCCAAATTGCCGGTCATGGCGTCACTTTGTGGCTGCGAGCGGGCGCAGGAAGGCGAAGTCGCAGCCCTCGTCCGCCCCGAGAATTTCCTGCGCATAGAGCTTGGCATAGCCGCGCTCGGGTTGTGTCTGCGCCGGCTTCACCGCGGCGGCGCGGGCTTTCAGTTCGCCCGCTTCGACGAGGAGATCGATGCGCCGTTCTTTCACCGAAAGACGAATGCGGTCGCCGCTGCGGACGAGGCCGAGCGGGCCACCCGAGGCCGCATCCGGCGTGACATGCAGCACGATGGTGCCAAAGGCGGTGCCGCTCATGCGCGCGTCGGAGATACGGATCATGTCCTTGATCCCGCGCTGCGCCAGTTTCTTGGGAATCGGCAGATAACCGGCTTCAGGCATGCATTCGCCGGCATGCGGGCCGGCATTCTGCAACACGAGCACGTCCTGCGGCGTGACCTCGAGTGCGGGATCGTCGATGCGCGCGGCAAGATCGGCAAGCGAGGAGAACACCACCGCCCTGCCCTCGTGCTCGAACAGCTTGGCATCGGCCGCCGAGCGCTTGAGAATGGCGCCCTTGGGAGCGAGGTTGCCGAACAGAGCAATCAGGCCCCCTTGGGGTTCGAACGGCTTGTCGCGTTGGGCAATGATCGAGCGGTCGACATAAGCGGCATCGGACGCAAGTCGCTCGCCCAGCGTCTCGCCGGTCACGGTCATACAATCGAGATGAAGGAGCGGCTTGAGCTCGCGCAGAAGCGCGCCCATCCCGCCGGCGGCGAAAAAATCCTCCATATAGCCATTGCCGACCGGCTTGAGATTGACCAGCACCGGGGTCGACTCCGAGAGCCGATTGAGCTGTTCGAGCGAAACCTTGACGCCGGCGCGCCCGGCGATCGCAGTCAGGTGGATCACCGCGTTGGTCGAGCCGCCGAGCGCAAGAAGCGCACGCAGCGCGTTCTCGACTGAGTTCGAGTCGACCATCCGATCAGGCGTGCGGCCGGAGCCGATAAGCGCCACAGCCGCGGCACCGGTTGCTTCCGCTGCGCGCAGGCGGTCGGCATGTACGGCCGGAATTGCCGCTGTGCCCGGCAGGATGAGCCCGAGCGCTTCGGCGATGCAGGCCATGGTCGACGCCGTGCCCATGACCGCGCAGGTGCCGGCGGTGACCGCGAGCCGGCCTTCGACCTCTGAAATTTCCTGTTCGCCGACCTCGCCGGCGCGATAGCGCGCCCAAAAACGGCGGCAGTCGGTGCAGGCGCCGAGCCGTTCGCCGCGGTGGCGGCCGGTCATCATCGGTCCCGCCACTAACATGATCGCCGGGCGACCGGCGGATATGGCGCCCATGAGCTGCGCCGGTACGGTCTTGTCGCACCCGCCCATGAGCACGACCGCGTCCATGGGCTGCGCGCGGATCATCTCTTCGGTATCGATCGACATCAGGTTCCGGTATTTGAGACTCGTGGGGCTGAGAAAGACCTCCCCGAGCGAGATGGTGGGAAAGTCGATCGGCAGCGCCCCGGCCGCGAGCACGCCGCGCCGCACTGCCTCCAGCAGTTCCGGGAAGTGACGGTGGCAATTGTTGAAGCCCGAGGGTGTATAGGCGATGCCGACCACGGGCTTCGCCAGGAATTCGCGCGAATAGCCCATGGACTGCGCGAACGAACGCCGCAAATAGAGTGAAAAGTCGCGGTCGCCGTAATTGGTGAGACCGTGCTCGAGACCCTGCGTGTATTTGCTCACTCTATCCCTCGCCAGGCGCCCCGCTTGGCTCGCCGGCCATGGCGGCAATGCGCGACAGTTTATAGCAGTCCGCATCAATTTCTGACCGGGTCATCCGGGCTGCGGCGCGAATTACCGCCTCGACAAGGACCCTGAAACGCCTCTAAAAAGACTTTGGGAGCGTTCCAAGGTGGGCTCGGCTCGCCGGGAGAAACAATGAATTACGACGCGTATTTTGCCGACGCCCTTGCCCGGCTCAGGGACGAGCGCCGCTACCGGGTCTTTGCCGATCTCGAACGCCTTGCCGGCCGTTTCCCGCACGCGATCTGGCATTCCCCGCAAGGGCCTCGTGACGTGATCGTGTGGTGCTCGAACGATTATCTCGGAATGGGCCAACATCCCAAGGTGATCGGGGCGATGGTGGAAACCGCAACCCGCATGGGCACGGGTGCGGGCGGCACTCGCAACATCGCCGGCAACAATCACCCGCTGGTCGATCTCGAGCGCGAACTCGCCGATCTCCACCGCAAAGAAGCCGCCCTCGTCTTCACCTCGGGCTACGTGTCCAACGAAACCGGCATTTCGACCATCGCCAAGCTTTTATCGAATTGTCTGATCCTGTCGGATGCATCCAATCACAATTCCATGATCGAGGGCGTACGCCAGTCGAAGTGCGAGAAGCAGATCTTCCGCCACAACGATATGGCGCATCTCGAGCAACTGTTGCAGGCGGCCGATCCGGACCGGCCGAAACTGATCGTGTTCGAGACGCTCTATTCCATGGATGGCGACGTGGCGCCGATCAATCGCATCTGCGACCTCGCCGCGCGCTACCGCGCCATGACCTATGCCGATGAGGTGCACGCGGTCGGCATGTACGGGCCGCGCGGCGGCGGCCAAGCGGAGCAACAGGACGCGATGGCGCGCATCGATGTCATCGAAGGTACCCTCGCAAAGGCCTTCGGCTGTCTCGGGGGCTACATCACAGCCAGCGCAACGCTCTGCGACGCGGTGCGCAGCTATGCCCCCGGCTTCATTTTCACCACCGCGCTTCCGCCAGCGGTCTGCGCCGCGGCAACGGCCGCCATTCGCCATCTGAAATCATCGAGCTTCGAGCGCGAGCGCCATCAAGAGCGAGCCGCACGGGTCAAGGCGGTGCTCAACGCCGCCGGTCTCCCGGTCATGCCGAACAATACGCACATCGTGCCCGTGTTCGTGGGCGATCCCCAGAAATGCAAGCACGCGACCGATCTTCTGTTGGCGGAACACGGAATTTACATTCAGCCGATCAACTATCCGACCGTGCCCAAGGGGACGGAGCGGCTGCGCATCACTCCTACGCCCTATCACGAGGATGCACTGATTGATGCCTTGGCCGAGGCACTGCTCGAGGTCTGGGAAGAGCTTCGCCTGCCGCTCAAGGACCGCGCGCTAGCGGCCGAGTGACGTTCAAGAGCCGCCGAGTTCCAAACGCAATCGGCGAGCCTTCTGCCGCTGCCGCGCCGGCGGGCCCTCGACCATCGGTCTGCATACGCTTAAGGGCCTCTGTTCGACCTGACGTCAGCCCGGCAGCGATATTCTCGCTCGCCCGCGCGTGCGATAGAATGCAATCCTCGGGCTTTGGGTCCACGGACCGCGAACCGTCATGCTGCAAGGCTGGATCGTTATCGCCGTTGCGCTCGGCTACATCGGGCTGTTGTTCGTGGTCGCGAGCTACGGCGACCGCACTCGGCGGTTTGGCCGCGAAGGGCGCTGGCGACACTTCATCTACCCGCTCTCACTGGCGATCTACTGCACCTCTTGGACGTTCTTTGGCTCGGTCGGCCTCGCCTCGCGCACCGGCTTCGATTTTTTGACCATTTACATCGGCCCGATTCTTTTGATTGGACTGTGCTCGCCATTGATCATGCGCATCGTGCGCTTGGCCAAGGCTCAGAATATCACCTCGATTGCCGACTTCATCGCCGCCCGTTACGGCAAAGCGCAAACCGTCGCTGCCGCCGTGGCGCTGATCGCGATCATCGGCACGATTCCGTACATAGCGCTGCAGCTGAAAGCGGTTTCCTCGTCACTGACGACCATCCTGTTGCCCATCGGACCAGCCAGCGGAGCGATGCAGCCGGTGCTGGGCGACATTGCCCTATACGTAGCCGTTGCAATGGCGATTTTTGCCGTCTTGTTCGGAACACGGCACATCGATGCCACCGAGCATCAGGACGGATTGATGCTGGCGATTGCAACCGAATCGATCGTCAAGCTCGTTGCCTTCGTCGGCGTCGGCGTATTCGTCACCTTCTGGATGTTCGAGGGGCCGTTCTCGGTTTTTGCTCAAGCCTTGGAACGACCGGACACCGCTGCCGTTCTCACTCGCGAGCCGGTGCTGGGCACCCTTCTCGCGATGACGCTGCTGTCGCTATTCGCCATCGTATTGCTGCCGCGCCAGTTCCACGTCACGGTGGTCGAAAACAACAACGAGGACGAGATCAAGCGCGCCTCTTGGCTGTTCCCGCTTTATCTTGTTCTGATCAATCTATTCGTCGTACCGATTGCATTGGCCGGCCTGCTGACTTTCAGGGCCGGACAGGTCGACAGCGATATGTTCGTGCTTGCCTTGCCGCTCGCCGCGCATTCCGACCTGTTTACGATTGCAGCATTTGTCGGCGGTCTCTCGGCGGCGACCGCGATGGTGATCGTGGAATCGGTTGCGCTTGCGATCATGGTCTCGAACGACATTCTGATGCCGCTCGTACTGCAACGGCGCGAGACACTGATCACCGGCCGAGGCAATGTCGGGGGCTTGCTGCTCGTCGTGCGGCGAGTGGCGATCTTCGTCATCTTGTTTCTGGCCTACGTGTACTACCGCCTGGCGGGTCATGCGCAGCTTGCCTCGATCGGGTTATTGTCGTTTGCGGCGGTTGCCCAGCTCGCGCCTGCTTTTTTCGGCGGATTGATCTGGCGGCGCGGAACCGCACGCGGCGCGTTGGCCGGAATGACGGTGGGAATCCTGGCCTGGGCCTATACGCTATTGCTGCCGAGCCTGGCGGGCGCCGGCCTGGGGGAGCAAAGCCTGCTGTCGCAAGGGCCGTGGGGAATCACGCTGCTTCGCCCGCAGGCACTCGTCGGGCTCGACCTGCCGCCACTCGCTCAGGGCGTGATCTGGAGCCTTTCACTCAACGTCCTTGCCTATGTGGCGTTCTCGCTGGGGCGAGCACCGACTTCGATCGAACGGCTCCAGGCTGACTTGTTCGTTCCTTCTGATCTGGCGCCGATCGTCGCTCCGAGCTTCCGGCTGTGGCGGTCCTCGGTAACGGTCGAGGAATTGACCACGACCGTAGCGCGCTATCTGGGTGAGGAGCGCACACGCAGCTCGTTTGACAGCTATGCCCTGACACGCGGAATCCGCATTGATCCGAAGACCGAGGCGGACTTCCAGCTCTTGCGCTATGCCGAGCACTTGCTCGCCTCCGCAATCGGCGCGGCATCGTCGCGCCTTGTGCTCTCGCTTCTGCTGCGCAAGCGCACCGTATCCACAAAAGCGGCGCTCAAACTCCTCGACGACGCCAATGCCGCCATTCATTACAACCGCGAGATCTTACAAACAGCCCTCGACCACGTGCGCCAGGGCATTGCGGTGTTCGACAAGGATCTGCACCTCGTCTGCTGGAATCGCCAATTCGGCGAGATCCTGGCATTACCGCCGCAGCTTACCCGCGTCGGCACCCCGCTCGACCACATCGTGCGCTTCCATGCCGAACAAAGCACCGTCGGTAAGGATACGGCTGACGTGCTCGTGCGCGAGCGCCTCGTCCGTTATGTCACCAGCAGCGAGCCTTTCCTTGAGCGCTTTGCCGGGCGTGATCTGGTCATGGAGGTGCGTGCCAATCCCATGCCGGACGGTGGCATTGTCACCACGTTCACCGATATCACCCCCAGCGTGAAGGCGGCGGAAGAACTCGAGCGCGCCAATGAATCGCTCGAGCGGCGGGTACAGGAGCGCACCGAAGAATTGACCCGTCTCAATACCGAGCTCAACCGTGCCAAGGGCGAGGCCGAGCAGGCCAATATTTCCAAGACACGCTTTCTCGCTGCGGCGAGCCACGACATCCTGCAACCGCTCAATGCCGCTCGCCTCTACGTGACTAGCCTCATCGAGCGGCAAGGCGGGCGTGAGAACGCCCAGCTCATCACCAGTGTCGACGCGTCACTCGACGCGGTGGAAGAAATATTCGGGGCGCTGCTCGACATTTCTCGGCTCGATACCGGCGCAATGAAGCCGGAAATCAGCGGTTTTCGCATCGATGAGTTGTTGCGGCAACTCGAGGTGGAGTTCACGCCGCTCGCGCAGGAGAAGGGACTAAGCCTCAAGTTCATGCCCTGCTCGCTGGGGGTCCAATCCGATCGGCGTCTGTTGCGGCGGCTGCTGCAGAATCTCGTCTCGAACGCGATCAAATACACGCCCAAGGGCCGCGTGCTTGTGGGCTGCCGGCGCCGCGACCGACGGCTGCGCATCGATGTGTACGATACCGGGCTCGGCATTCCGGCTTCGAAGAAGCAGGCAATTTTTCAGGAATTTCATCGTCTCGATCAGGGGGCCAAGGCTGCACGCGGCTTGGGATTAGGCCTTTCGATCGTGGAGCGCATCGCCCGCGTTCTCGACTACAAAATTATCGTCAGCTCGGCGGTCGGTCGCGGATCCCTGTTCTCGGTCGAGGTCCCGCTGTCGGCGGTCGTACCGCCGCGTCAGCAACAACACATGGCACGGGAGGCTGACCGCGTGCAGCTTTCCGGAATCACGGTGTTGTGCATCGACAACGACCTGGCGATTCTGGATGGAATGGAGACCCTGCTCGGAGGCTGGGGCTGTCGCGTTCTCAAGGCTACGGAGCTTGAAGCGGCGATCGCGCTCGTCGCGCGTGCGAAGACAGCGCCTGATGGGCTGCTGGTCGATTATCACCTCGACGACGGAAATGGCATCGGCGCGATTACGGAGCTGCGCCGCCGTTTCGGCGTCGACCTCCCGGCCATCCTGATTACCGCCGATCGCAGCCCCCACGTACGCGAGGACGCCCGTAGCAACGGCATTCAGCTGCTCAACAAGCCGATCAAGCCGGCGGCACTGCGTGCGCTTTTGACGCAATGGCGCAGTCAGCGGCTGGCGGCAGCGGAATAAGAGCGGCGCATGACCTGCACGGATCGCGCACGGCCAATCAATGCGCCGCGCCCACCGTCAGCGGCCACTGGCCGAGCTCGATTTTGGAGGCAGCTATCACCGCTTGCGTGCGGCTTTCGACCCCAAGCTTTTGCAGGATGGCGGAGACGTGCGCCTTGACGGTCGCTTCGGAGACGCCGAGCTCGTAAGCGATCTGTTTGTTGAGCAGGCCCTCGGACAGCATCATTAAGACGCGCACCTGCTGCGGCGTCAAAGATGTAAGCCGCGTCAACAGGTCGGCGGTGTTGGCATCCGAGCCGGTCCCGAGATCGATATCGGGCGGGGTCCAAACGCCGCCTTCAAATACCCGCATTATCGCATCTCGCATGGCCTCGATTCCGAGGGTCTTGGGGATGAAACCCAAGGCTCCGAAATCCATGCAACGACGGATCACTCCGGGATCGTCGTTAGCCGATACAACAACGATCGGCACGCTCGGATACTGGGCGCGCAGATACATGAGGCCGGAGAATCCGCGCACGCCCGGCATAGTCAAATCGAGGAGGATGAGATCGATCTCCGTGCCGCGCTCCAGCAGCTTCGTTACATCCTCAAAGGAACCTGCTTCCGCAATCTCGACATGCTCGAACAGACCTGAGACTGCCTCGCGCAAAGCCCCGCGAAACAGCGGATGATCGTCCGCGATGACCAAGCGTATCGACTCGCTCATCCGCCTCATCTCCCGCTCAACCTCTGAGTTCTGAGCTCGCACGCGTCTGCTTCCGAAATCATAGCACAAGTTCAAGATCGGCGTTCACGCACTGCCGGCCGGGTTGGTCATTCTCGCAAACCAAGACCAGCCGATTACCGCCTGGTTCCGATGAATTGCAGCACGACTTCGCGCCGGTGCGGCCGGGCACGGTGCTCCACAACGTAGATGCCTTGCCATGTGCCAAGCGCGAGGGCGCCATCAATCACCGGCACGTGCAGTGACACGCCGGTGAGCATCGTCTTTACGTGCGCCGGCATATCGTCCGGCCCTTCGACATCATGAATCCAGCGAGCATCGGCGGGCGCAAGGCGATCGAGCGCGCTCGCAAGATCGCTGCGTACGTCAGGATCGGCATTTTCCTGGATAACGAGAGAGGCCGACGTATGTCGCATGAAAAGGAACAGCGCTCCATCCTTCGCGCCGCTTTCGGTAACAAACCGGGCCGCCTCGTCTGTGATCTCGGTGAAGGACTGCCCACTGCTGCCGACCACGAGCGTCGCAGTCGCAATGATCTCAGGCGTGAAATTGGCGATGGAACTGAATGAGCCCTTCATGGTCCCTGAGCCGGCGACCGTCAGGTTTTTTTCAGCATATCCTTGTGCAGCGTCGTGACCATCTCGACCAACCGACGCCAGACCTTCTCGATGAAATTCATGACCCTGTCGAGATCCGCATCGTTGGGCAATTGCAGACGAGGCCCCTCCGGCTTGCTGGCCGGCGGCTCCGGCTTGACGGTGCCAGGCAGTGGCAAATTGTGCGCCACGAGCTCTTTCTTCACCGCGGCGTTCTCGGCCTGCAGGCGCGCAATTTCGGCCTCGAGCGCCGCACGCTCGTCCGGCACCGGCTGGCATGCCCATCCCGGCGGCCGCTGCGTGCACACCGATACTTGGCCGGTGCGGCCATCAAGGCGCAGATAGCCGTCGTTGGTGCGGTTGAAGGTGTAGCGGGCGTCGCCCTCGGGCGCAGTGCTTTGCGCCCAAGCCGCGAGCGATCCCGCGAATTGCATTGCGGCGACGATCAATGGAACCAAACGGATCATGCTATTTCTCCTTGGTTCGTCGTCCATAGACGATGGCTTGGGCCCGCTGCAATGCTGCCACGGGTGGCATATTCCAGCATGACAAAGCCTAACGAAGAAGCCGCGGACAAGGCTGCCACTCCTGCGCTGCTCGGCGCGTCCGATCTGCTGCAAGAGCGCCGGCTCTGTTGCGCCCAGCGTCCCCTTCTCTTTTGTGTTTCAAGCATTTAGCTCAAAGGCTGATTCTTGACTCGAGTAGACCCAATCAGTATGGTCCGCGCGGCTTCGGGGGCGGAATTGTCGTGATCTTGCGAAGACCGGTGCGGGTGTCGAAAGCATGGCCGACGACGCACAAAAAAAAGACGATCGCGCACAACCCTCGGCCGATGAGGCTGCCCTTTCCGCGAGACTTAAGCGTCTGGGCGAGCAGCTCGGCCACGCCCACGCCGATCGTCATTCGGAAGGGAGCTCCGATCGATCTCCTACTTCCAATCCGTCGGCGATGGCCCGAGGTTTTCGGCTCTCGACCGAGCTCGTCGCCGGGGTTCTGGTCGGCGCGGCGTTCGGTTGGGTGCTCGATTACTTGCTAGGAATTTCGCCCTGGGGACTGATCGTGTTTCTGCTTCTCGGCTTCGCGGCCGGCATACTCAACGTAATGCGGGCTGCGGGCGTGGTTGCCAGCGGCCCATTGGACCCGAAACGATGAACACCGCCGCGCGCCGGGGTCCTATGCAGCGGCAATGAGGATTTGATCCCGCATGGATCCCATCCATCAGTTCGAGATCAAGAATCTGTTTCCGATCTTTCACATCGGCGGCACCGAGATTTACTTCACCAATTCGGCACTGTTCATGCTGATCGCGCTCGCTCTGATCCTCGCCCTGATGCTCGGCGGCACGCGCTCGCGCGCCCTGGTGCCCGGAAGGCTGCAGGCGGTCGCTGAAATGTCCTACGAGTTCGTCGCGGATACACTGCGGAGCTCCACGGGCCCGGAAGGCATGAAATTCTTCCCGCTGGTGTTCTCGATCTTCATGTTCATTCTGGTGCTCAACGTGATAGGCATTATTCCGTATGCCTTCACAGTCACGAGCCACATCATCATCACCGTTGCGTTCGCGCTGCTAGTCTTCCTCACGGTCGTGATCTACGGTTTCTGGCGGAACGGATTGCGCTTCTTCAAGCTGTTCGTGCCAAGCGGGATACCCATCTACATTCTGCCGCTGGTGACGGCGATTGAGGTGTTGTCATTCTTTTCACGGCCGGTCTCCCATAGCGTGCGGCTGTTTGCCAACATGCTTGCCGGTCACATCACCTTGAAGGTGTTCGGCGGGTTCGTCGTGATGCTCGGCGGTTTTGGATTTCTAGGATGGCTTGGCGCCGCTTTGCCGCTGGCTCTAACGACGGCGCTCACGGCGCTCGAGCTGCTGGTGGCGTTGTTGCAGGCCTACGTCTTCGCCATTCTGACTTGCATCTACCTCAACGATGCGATTCATGCTGGCCATTGAATACCGATCCTTCAAACAACCTCGAACAGGAGCTTTCTCATGGACCCGACGGCCGCGAAATACATTGGTGCTGGTATTGCCTGCATCGGCATGGGCGGCGCCGGCGTCGGCGTCGGCATCATCTTCGGCAACTATTTGGCCGCAGCGATCCGAAACCCCTCTGCCGCGCCCGGACAGTTCGCCAACTTGATTTTCGGCTTCGCCATCACCGAGGCGCTCGGCATCTTCTCGCTGCTGATCGCGCTGCTTCTGCTGTTTGCCCTCGGCTGAGCCCAACTATTGAACGCGTGGGCAGTGCCGACGGCGGCGCAGCCCATGGAGACCGCCATGGCGCAAGGTAGTGCAGAGCCGGTAGGGTCCGTCGAAGTTCCCGCAAGCAACCACGGTAGCGGATTTCCGCCGTTTAATGCCCACACGTTCCCCTCTCAGCTCGTGTGGTTGGCGCTCATCTTCGTTGCCCTTTATCTCTTGATGTCGCGAATTGCGCTGCCCCGCGTCGGCTCCATTCTCGACGCGCGGCGCCAGCGTATCGAGGCCGACCTCGCCGAGGCGCAACGCTTCAAGGACGCATCGGATGCCGCCATTGCGGCGCACGAGAACGCGTTGGCAGAGGCGCGCGGCCGCGCGCAAGCACTCGCCAACGAGACGCGGGCGAAGGCAGCAGCGGCAGCCGAGGCCCGCCGCAAGGAAGTAGACGGGAAGCTCCACGCTCGGATCGCCGAAGCAGAGAAGTCCATTGCCGAAAAACGATCGGCGGCGATGGCGAATGTGCGCAGCATCGCCAGCGAGACTGCGGGCGCCATTGTCGAGCGGCTGACGGGCACGGCGCCCGCGAGCGAAGAGGTCAGCCAAGCGGTCAGCAAAGCGATCGAGCGCTGAGAAAGCCCATGTTTGAAGCCGAGTTCTGGGTCGCCGTCGCCTTCGTCATCTTTGTTGGCGTGCTCGGCTATGTGCAGGCGCACAAGCGGTTGATCGGGAGCATTGACGACCGGCGGGAGCGCATCAAGTCAGAACTCGAGGAGGCGCGCAGGCTCAAAGTGGAAGCCGAGGCTCTGCTTGCTACCTATCGACGCAAGCAGCAGGAAGCCGAGAGCGAGGCGCAAACGATTATCGCCAGCGCAAAGGCTGAGGCCGAGCGGCTTGCCGCCGAAGCCGAGGCCAAAATCGAGGAATTCGTCGCGCGGCACACCAAGATGGCGGAAAGCAAAATCGCTCAGGCCGAAGCTCAGGCCGTGGCCGACGTCCGCTCCGCCGCCGCCGAGGTCGCAGTCGCGGCGGCGGAAACGATCCTTGCCCGTACCGTCAAGGACAAGGTGGCGGACGACCTTCTGACCAAAGGCATCGCCGACATTAAAGCCAAGCTAAATTAGGGTCTTTTTTCCGCCACGGTCGGCGTCCGCAACAAGAAATTGTGCAAAAATATCCCCGAGCCGCACGGCGCCCGACTTTTGCCACGGCCACGATTCTTATTGTTCAGTGGCGATTCGTGGAACAGCATGCGAGCAGCGCGCCCCCGCAGTGAGCGCGCGGGTGCGAGACTCCCGTGATCATCTTTGATTATATCGCAGCTTTGAAAATTTCGTTGCTGCCATAAGGCCTTACTCCAACTCTGTTAGCTGCTTAGGTTCATCTTAGGTACGGCGCTGTGGCCTTCGGAGCGCGGAGGGCTTCAAATTACAACAATGAATTGGCGACCTGGGCTCTTTCGATTGTGGATCGTCGGTTCAGTGCTGTTCGTGATCGCCGTTGCATTCATCAGCTACAGCAAAATCAAGGCAGAGTTCGCTAGCGCCGCCGCCATATGGCCAGGTGAGATAGTCGTGCCGGTGCTATGTGCAGATGCTAGGGGCGTTGCCGAGGCAGACTATATCAAGATGGGGGACTATTGCTGGTATGCGATGTCGATAGTCCGACGGCTCTACCCTGAATACAAAGACTTGTCGGATAACGTGCTCATGCGGAAGGCCTATGCGGTTCGTGGGATCGCTGTCCCGACGCCGAACCCATGGGCGACCCTTGGAATGTGGGTAGCCGTTGCACTCGGAATTCCGCTGGCGGTGCTAATTATCGGATCATCCCTGGTGTGGGCTTTCTCCGGGTTCGCTGCCAAGCGGCCTTGAATGTCCGATGGCGTCGGCCCCATGTATGCGGGATGAACTTGCTGTCGGTGTGGCCCAAGTTAACGAGCAGAGAACGTAAGCTTCGGACTACTTGGCCTTGCGGACCTTGACACACGTCACAAGCACGAGAGCGAGAGCGAATGGTGTCAGGCACATCATGTTCGGAACCCAAATGACGGCGCAAGGCCGTGATCCAAGGTAAGCCGACTGGTTGAATTTAGCCAACAACTTCTTCGCTTCGGGCTATGGTAGGGCCTCCACTCCGGGAATAACCTGTTTGATTGCAGAGGGCTGGCCATGAGTAGCCACGACAAAGTCCTTGGATGGTTTCCTCACAGTTCTAAGGAATGGATCGAGTTCATCATAGTGGCTGTGCTGCTGTGGCTGCTGATGGTAGTGGCCATATCGGAGCTTGAGGTCATTCCAATCTAGGGACGGATGGACAAACTCCTCTTCTGGTTAGGTCTTGGAGCAGCGCAGAAAGGCGCTGGATCGAAGCCTACCAAGCCTCGGAATTGGGTTGTCTCGTTGGTCGTCGGTATTCTGGCTGCGGCGTTGGTAGCTGTCGGAATGTTTTTTCTGTTGGTCAGCCAACGATGAAGTTCGGTCTGGTCGCCGTTAGCTCCTGACTGATCCTCGCTAATTCGATATGCTGCAATTCGGCCCTGGCTGGCGGGGAGACCGAATGCAACTCGATCAACTGAAACGGCGCGACTTCATCACGCTGCTCGGCGGCGCGGCAGCATGGCCGCTCGCGGCGCGGGCGCAGCAGCCGGGGATGCCGGTGATCGGTGTCCTCAGTGGTCGCTCACCCTCGACCGACATTCCGCTGATGGCCGTGATCCGGCGGGGTTTGAGCGAAACCGGCTTCGTCGAAGGCCAAGGCGTCGTCTTCGATTACCGCCATGCTGATGGCCAACTTGACCGATTGCCGGCACTTGCGGCCGACCTCGTGCACGGTCGGGTGACGGTCCTGCTTACCCTGGGCGGCGAGTCGCCGGCGTTAGCGGCCAAGGCAGCAACCGCGACCGTACCGATCGTGTCTATACTCGGCACAGATGGAGTTCAGGTCGGGCTGGTCGCCAGCGTCGCTCGCCCCGGCGGCAACCTGACGGGAGTCAGCTCATCTTTTGTCGAGCTTGAGCCGAAGCGGCTGGAGCTCATACGTGAACTCTTACCCAAGGCCAACACGATCGCTCTGCTCGTGAACCCGAACGAGCCGTTCGCTGGAATACAGGTTAGCGATGTGCAGGCCGCTGCTCGCGCCACAGGACACAACGTCACTATCTTGAAAGCCAGCACTGCTCGCGACATTGACGCAGCCTTTGCCAGCCTCGCCGAAATGCGTGCCGATGCGCTGCTCGTCGCAACCAACCCGTTTTTCTTTATCCGCGTGGCTCAGCTCGTTGTGCTGGCAGTACGCTATGCAATACCGACACTGTCCTTTCGCCGCGAGTTCGTCGTTGCCGGCGGTCTGATAAGTTATGGATCGAATCCCGACGAGACCTATCGCGTGGCCGGCACCTACGTAGGCCGGATTCTCAAGGGTGAGAAGCCCGCCGATCTGCCAATCCAGCTTCCGACCAAGTTCGAGCTGGCGATCAACATCTCGACGGCCAAAGCATTTGGCATAGACCTTCCGCCGACGCTGCTCGCTCGCGCCGACGAGGTGATCGAGTAAAGATGCTAATCAGAGGCGCGCTGCCGACCCATGTGGCGGGCGACCTCATTCAATCTTACCCAACAATCTCTTCGCTTCCTGCTGCGACAACCGGCGTCCTATCATCGCCTTCGGCACTTGCCACTTGCGATCAAGCTCGTGGCCTTCGGTGAAAATGCCTTCGTCTAATCCGGCAAAAGCAGCACGCATACAGCATGAATGGGCACGTCTGTCTCAATCTCTAAGAGACAGCCCGATGAGGTTCGCTTGCATTTCTGCTGAAAAGAGATCGGAGAAAGGATTTCTTCCGCTTCCCCGTCAGCGGCCTCTTCGATGGCTCTATGAAGCTCTGGTTTTTGAGGCGCCGTTCCGTTCGCTGCCGCCTTAGACGTTTGTAAGCTTTAGCCATCGCTTTCTTCCTTTCGCTTTGGCCGCCGGCATAACTGTTGGGGGAACTGGCGTCCGCTTTGTGATGGATCGGACGCCGGTTCCGTAGCGTTTAGTAATAGCCCCTGCGGTACGCTCTGCGGGCCATTCGGCGGGTATGACGTATGGTGCTTCTGGCCACGCAGACACCATTAACTCTGGTCCTAAACGGACCGCATCCCAAGCGAACTTGCGTGATCATGCCGTCCGGTTGAGGAATTGGCGCTGGCGTTATTGCTTGCGCCGAAGTTGCGACGACTAAGGCGAAGCCAGCAGCAGCAATCAACCTGATCATCTTGTCCTCCCTTGTTTACGGTACTCTTTCCCAAGGAGGAAAGGGCAATCTATCAGTAATGCAGGCCAAATCTGGCTACAAGTCTTAGGGCGTGTACCCATAAATCGCCCAGCCGTGTCCGCTTTCGGGCAAACCGGACATCGATGACATCGCCGAATGATCGAGTTTGACCCGGAGCAGTCATTCGCCGGATAGAAAACCCGTACTGCAGCAGGGTATCGGAGGGCCTGCCCCGCGTTTCGCGTACGGCGTGGGTACTTTGAACGGTATTGCAGTATTAGTTGACCGTCACGGACTTGTTACTTCGGGGCGGGGCACCATTCGGTTTCATTTTGGCTCGTAGGGAAGCAGCCAACTCCGGGGCGTGAGGTCACAAAGGTTTCTGAATAATTCCGAGCCTACAGGAGGAGCGAAATGTACAAGAGCACGATTGCGCTGACGCTGAGCTTGTTGGTTGCTCCCGCACTGCCCGCGATGGCCCAGGGTGGTCCCCCGGCGATCACGGAGGCGGAAGCACAGGCGATCGCCATCGAGGCGTACGTCTACTTCTACCCGCTCGTGACGATGGATGTGACCCGAAAGCAATTCACCAACATCGAACCGGGGAAAGAGTTGGGCAAAGGTCCGATGAATATGTTCAACAATGTGCCCGAATATCCACCCGCGAATTTCAAAGGTGTCGTGCGGCCCAACTTCGACACTCTCTACTCCATTTCATATCTCGATATGACGAAAGAACCGGTGGTGGTCTCGGTCCCGGATACCAATGGACGATACTGTCTACTGCCGATGCTCGACATGTGGTCCGATGTCTTCGCTTCGCCGGGCTGGCGCACCACGGGCACGCAAGCAGGCAATTTTCTAGTTGCTCCACCCGGATGGAACGGGGCCATCCCCTCAGGAATGACGCGCATCAGCGCACCAACGCCATTCGTTTGGATCATTGCCCGCACCAAGACTGACGGTCCGCAGGACTACGATGCAGTGCATAAAATACAGGCGGGCTACAAAGTCACCCTGCTGTCGCAGTGGGGGAAGCCTCCTGTGCCGCCTACGGTGACCATTGATCCTACCGTGGACATGAAAACGCCGCCAAAGGTGCAGGTTGATACGATGCCCGCTGGCAAGTTCTTCGCCTATGCGGCTGAATTGCTAAAGGTGAATCCGCCGCACATAACTGACGAGCCGATCATTGCGCAAATGAAGAAAATTGGCGTCCAGATCGGCAGTAGCTTCGATATCGACAGGGTCTCGCCTGCGGTGCGTAAAGCGATCGAGAGCGCGCCGGAGGCAGGCCAGAAACTCATGGAATGGAAGCTCGGGACTCTTGCCCGGATCGCGAATGGCTGGTCCATGAACACCGACACGATGGGCGTCTATGGCAACTATTATCTCAAGCGCGCCATCGTCGCGCAGATCGGCCTCGGGGCCAACCTGCCAGAGGATGCGATTTACCCGCTTAACCTTGGCGACGAGACCGGCAAGCCGCTCGACGGCAGCAACAAATACATGCTGCACTTCGAGAAAGGCGCTGCGCCGCCAGTGGACGCCTTCTGGTCAATCACTCTCTATGACCCGGAAGGTTTCCAAGTTCCCAATAGCCTTAACCGCTTTGCGGTAAGCAGTTGGATGCCGTTCAAGTACAACGCTGACGGCTCGCTCGACATTTATTTCCAGAACGAGAGCCCAGGGAAGGACAAAGAAGCCAACTGGCTTCCCGCACCGAAAGGTCCATTCAACCTGACCATGCGTCTCTATGCTCCGAAGTCTGATGCTCTTACTGGCAAATGGAACCCGCCGCCCGTCATGCGCGCGCAAGGCCTTCCCAGCTTAGTTGCTCAATGACGCCCTTCGGCTTGCAATCGGCGGGCTCATAAAGTGCAGTTTGCTGCGACTGCAAATGTCCGCCTCTGGCACTTCTCGGACCTCGGGAGATGTCCGACTTGAGTCCGCGTAGTGGGCCAAAGCAGACATTGATCAGGTCGCCGTCACCAGAGGGAAGGATCGGCACTAAGATCGGTTTGACCGACTATCTCCACTTCGGCTATGCCGCCAATTGCACTGGGTCGGACTTTACTGGCTATCGGCCCTATGTGTGCGCTGGGAGATTTGTGATGAGGCCCTCCACAACGCATGGCCATGTAAGTCAGGTTAAGTCAGGTCGTTGTTATTCTCCGGGATCATCCGTTCCAACTTGGATATCTCTCAGCCTGAACAATGCCGCTGTTCTGCCATCAGCCATGAAGATCGTATGATCGCCGAGTAGAGCCTCGATCTTCTGCTTCCACGTTCTAATGTCCTCAATACCAGCATCCGCATATCGATCACGAGACCATAGTGTCTGGAAGGTTCCCCGGTGAAGCATATCGCCGCACTTCCAGTAGAGCTTCATAAGCTCTTCCTTCGTGAAGACGTTGTCTGTTGCTGAATGTGGATAGAACTCGGGATGAAGCCCTTGAAGGTCATTGATTATCTGGTCTGCCTTCCAGGCCTTCTTCAACTTACCTGTTACAAGGTCACCATGCGCTGTTAAACATCCGAGTGCGATCAACTCACACAGCATCCGGAGTTGCAGGAAGCAATACTCACGGATCGCTACCTTTGGTAATCCTGTCTTCCCTTCCAGCGCCTTATCCATAAACAAGAGACGCTGCTTGGCCTCCTGCATCAATATTGAATAGGCGTCCATCGCCTCTTCGTATTTCGACAGTGACATACCGTGCTCATATCACGTTGTTGGCAGGTAGATAGGCCCATATCAATAGAATTTTCACATAATGCTCGGGGACCCTCTCGCCCTCGCCAAGCCGCTGACTTTGGGCCCCCACCCCCGTCACGCTGATGACCATGGCGAATTCTATTGCCTTGAGCAACGAAACTGGAAGCAAACTGAACACGAAATAACTCGTTCGCTGTCCATCATTGTGGTACAATCGACGTGCGGTCACCCCCACATCGGAGCTATCGACATGACGCCAAGTGAAGTAGCAGACAGCGGCAAAGTTATCGACATATACGAGTGGCGACCCAAACCGAAACCCGGAGAACTTCCTAGGCCCTGCGTTCTTACCGAGTTGCCAACGCCACCTGAAACCAAAACGAAACGCAAAGTGAGGCTAACCGAGCTAGGGCTACTCGCTATGCTGGTTTCCATGTGCAGAAATCTCAACATCTGAACGGCAAGAGAAGCCCTGATAAATCGGGGCTTCTCTCTTGTGCATATGTCAGGCGCAAAACCAGCAACGGAGAACAGGAATGATCGTCGGCTATGCCCGTGTCTCGACAGATGGGCAATCGCTAGAAGCTCAGCAAGCATCGCTGAAGGCCGCTGGTGCTGAGCGGATATTCAGCGAGAAGATTAGCGGCGCAATCAGCGACAGGAAGGCGCTAGCCAAAGCGATAGCTGCTCTTGGGGCTGGCGACATCCTGCTAGTCACTCGCCTAGATCGGCTAGCCCGCTCTACCAGGGACCTTCTAAATGTCCTGGACACCGTGTCTAGGGCTGGCGCTAAGTTCCGTTCGCTCGCTGATAGTTGGGCCGATACCACAACGCCACATGGCGAACTAGAGCGGATTCCACTCAGATTTGAACATAGCCTGCATGGCGAAAGAAGTTCCTGCACTCTTTTGCCGAGAAATCGGCCACGATCCGTCCGATCCGGCGCGATAGGCGCGGAATGGTGCGCTCGCAGGCCTTGCGCAGGTCAGCCTTTACTTTGC
>Ga0306920_100001764_pt1 | contig 26905 bp, 26 predicted proteins | sample flu12Cox44000170_FD_204666 | JGI IMG/M metagenome (GOLD analysis project Ga0306920, IMG submission 204666) | Lab enrichment of tropical soil microbial communities from Luquillo Experimental Forest, Puerto Rico - flux4day.12C.oxic.44.000.170 (v2)... | ecosystem: Environmental > Terrestrial >... | reverse complement strand
AAATAATGGCCGCGTTTATTTCATCAAAAACATAATAGCTGCTTCGCGCGTAATCAAAAATGATCATCATTCGCTATTCATATTGGATGAATCATTCAATCGACGGTGCGGGCCAAGACCGCGAACATAAAGAAAACGTTCGCAAATATCCCGTGAGAATCGTCGGTCTATATCCGGCGGCGCGTGCGCCCGAAAGCCGCTTGCCGCATTGGGAACCCGGCGCGCGGAAAGAATTATCGAAAACAATTGCGCGCGAGAGCAAGCATCTGGAATTTCTTTCATATAATTTACTCGCGGAGGAAGCGAACAGCCATGCTTGTATGGATCGCTGATTCCCTACATTCGTTTCTTCAGTAATTGACTCATTCTCCGCAACGGCAGGATCGTCTTTGGTTGATTCAACTGCAGGCGGCAGTCGGCATTGGGGCGCAGCTGGTCCCGCATACGACCGGAATACTGGTGCTCGTCAAACCCGCCCCGTTCGGCGTCGAAGCGTGATGAACGCTCCTCGGGCTGGAGTGGGGCAGTAGTCGGAGGACACCGTGATCAGGGCGCACATGGGGAACGAAAAACTAAGACTGAGCAGATCGAAAGCAGAGCACGCAGCGGCCAGCCTGTTGGCGTGGCTGGACAGGGTCAGGCCGCACGGTTTCCCGAACGGGAAGGCGTTTGCATTGCCGCAACGCAGCCGGGCATGGTCACAATCCGCGGAAGGGATGGCGCAAAGTCTGCAAAGCGTCCTTGAAGTCGTGCCCGCGGCCGCCCTGGTGATCGACGAAGCAGGACGCATCGCCTGGGCAAACGGCAGGGCTACGCGGGTACTCGGCTACGCGTTGGGCGAAATGATGGGCATGCGTGTCGAAGACGTGCTCGTAGCCTGGCGCGGCGACGAACGTCCCTTCTCGTTCGCTGCACTGAAGACCGCGCAGGGACCGACGCAGAGCGTCACGCGCGTCGCCGTTGCGCGTGCGAAGGATGGCGCAGGCATCGACGTGCATGTGACGGCTTCGGCGTCGCTGGCGGCGGGCGCTGCGGCGCGAATGGTGGTCGTCATCGAGCCGGATGACGATGCCGCGGGCGCGGCGCACGGCAACGAGCCACGCCGCTTGCAGCGGGAACGGGCCTCCGAGATCGGCGACATGGCGGCCGCGCTCGCGCATGAAGTCGATCAGCCGCTCACGGCCATTCTCAGCAACGCCCAGGCGGCGCAGCGCTTTCTCGCGCAGAACCCGCCGGCGCTGAGCGACTTGCGTGAGCTGCTGGGCGAAGTCGTGGCCGACAGCACGCGCGCGCACGCGATCATTCGCAAGATGCGCCAGTCCGCGAAATGCGAGCCCGCCGAAATGGGCGCTGTGGACGTTGGCAGCCTCGTGCGCGACGTCATTCGCCTCGTGCGGCGCGAAACGCAAACCTGCGGCGCGGCGGTGGGAGCGCGCATCGAAGACGGACTGCCGCAATTGCGCGGCGACGCGGTGCAGCTGCAGCAGGTGCTCGTCAATCTGCTGCTGAATGCGCTCGACGCCGTGCATGAATGCCGCGCCGAAGAGCGTGCGGTTTGCATCGCCGTCACCGCCACCGAGGATCGCGCCAAGGTGCACATCGCCCTGCGCGACCACGGACCGGGCGTCGATGCCGACCGGCTCGTCACGCTGTTCAAGCCTTTCGTGACTTCCAAGCCGCAAGGGCTGGGTCTGGGTCTGTCCATCAGCCGCACCATCGTCATGGCGCACGGCGGCCAGCTATGGGCCGAGCGCAACGCCGATCGCGGCCTGACGTTCCATATCGAACTTCCTGCGGAGGGCGCGTCCGTGCAGACGGCTACGCGTTTATCACCATGAATTCGTCCACTTCCACCGTGTTCGTCGTGGACGACGACGAACACGTGCGCAACGCGTTGTGCCGGTTGCTGCGATCCGGCGGTTACACCGTCGAGGCGTATGGCAGCGCGAGCGCGTTCCTCGAAGGAGCGGATCTGGCGCGCGGGCCTGCCTGCCTGCTGCTCGATCTCCAGCTGCCCGACCTGAGCGGTATCGAATTGCAGCGGCGGCTCGATGGCATGGTGCCGATCGTGTTCGTCTCCGCCCACGGCGACATGACGACGGCGGTGGAAGCGATGAAGGCAGGCGCATCCGATTTTCTGACGAAGCCGATCGATGCGCGCGTGCTATTCGACGCCACGTCGTGCGCGCTCGAACGCGCGCGCCATCTGTTCGAACAGCGCGAGCAGCGTGCGGAGATCCAGCGCCGCGTCGAAAAGCTGACGCCGCGTGAGCGCGAGGTCATGGCGCTCGTGGTGACAGGCCGGCCGAACAAGCTCGTTGCCGACGAACTGGGCGCGGCGGAGAAAACGATCAAGATTCACCGGGCGCGCGTCATGGAAAAGATGAAAGCGAACTCGCTTGCCGACCTGGTGCGGCTCATGACCACGTTCGATTTCGAGTTGCCGGAACTGCTGTCGCTGGAGTCGTCGCGAACGCGCGGCGCACAACGACACACTGAGCCTCATCCGCTTCCGCATACAGGCTGATGGGGCGCGCGGGCCGCATGGGCCGTAGCACGGCCCCCGAAGCCGCAAAGCGGGCTCAGGACCCACGCCTTGCGCGTCCCGCCGCCGCGGCTACGTCACTTCAAATGACTGGTGCGCCAGTCGCGCGGCGTCATGCCAAAGCGTGCGCTGAACCAGTTCGTGAACGAGCCCTGCTGCGCATAGCCGAGCAAGTCGGAAACCCGCCCGATCGGATAGCGGGGGTTGTTCATGTAGCGCACGGCAAGCTCGCCCCGCACTTCTTCCACGAGCCGCGTGAAGCTCGTGTCGGCGAGCCCGAGCTGGCGCTGCATGGTGCGAACGCTCATCCGCAGATGCGCGGCCACCTGCTCGACGGTGGCCTGCTCGAGCGGCAGCAGCAGGTAGATCGCCTTGCGCACCTCGAGCGCGGTGGAATCGACGCCCGCGGCGTTGAGCGAATCGGCGAGGCTTTCCGCGTAGCGCACCAGTTCCGGGTCGGCGGCGGGGTTCGGGTAGTCGAGATCGGCGGCCGTGCATACGAAGCCGTTGAAGTCGCTGCCGAATTCCAGCGGACAGCCGAAGAAGCGCCGGTGAAACGTGAGGCTTGGCGGCCCGCGATGAACGAAGTGCACGGCGCGCGGTTTCCAGTGTTCGCCGAGGAGCGCGCTGGAGTGGCGCGCGAGCACGCCGACCGCGAGTTCGATGGCCTGGTTCGTGGGAATGCCCGGATCGACCACCAGTTCCTCGCGGATGGTGACCGTCGCGCCCGCGTCCTCGACATACACCGCGAGCGCTTCGTTGAGCAGGTGCCGGTATTCGGCGGCGGCGAGCAGCACCTCGCGTAGCGTGCGCTTGTGCGCAAGCAGGATGTTGACCACGCCGCTGCCGAACTTGTGCCGGGTCTCGGCCATTTGCAGCGCGAAAGTCGGGCACGACGCCTTTTCGGCCGAGCGCTCCAGTAGCAGGCAAGCGGCGGCGGCGGGAATGCGGTCGTCCGGGTTCGCGAGCGACGCGGCGTCGAGTCCCACCTCGTGCACGAGTTCGACCGGGTTCAGGCCCACGCGCTTCGCCACGTCGAAATAGCCGCTCATCGAGACCGAGCTAATAGTCGTTTCCATTGTCGTGTCTCCTTCATGCCGCTGCCTTGCCGCGCCTCGTCAGCCCGCAGGCATATGGGTTTGCGCTTATATCGGTGTTAACGCTTGGTGGCGCGAAAAACTAAAACGATGGCGCTCAATCAGAAAAGTGTAGCTCAGGATTGCCGTATCGTGCATCTCAACGGATCAACCATGTTCCGAACGGTATTTCAGGCGACGGGCCGCGTCGCCAAACATCGCAGTACCGTCACCTATATTGGAGAACACGATGCAATTCCTCGACGATTCGCTGCACCCCGAGAACCAGGACAAGGTTGTGATTACCACCGCGCCGTACGGCCCGGAATGGATGCCCGAAGATTTCCCGGAAGACATTGCGGTGACCATGGAAGAACAGATCCAGAAGGCCGTGGACTGCTACAACGCAGGCGCAACGGTGCTGCACCTGCACGTGCGCGAACTCGACGGCAAGGGCTCCAAGCGCCTCTCGAAGTTCAACGAGCTGATCGCGGGCGTGCGCGCCGCGGTGCCGGACATGATCATCCAGGTGGGCGGCTCGATCTCGTTCGCGCCGGAAGACGAAGGCGAGGCCGCGAAGTGGCTCTCGGACGACACGCGCCACATGCTGGCCGACCTCGAACCGAAGCCGGACCAGGTGACCGTGGCGATCAACACCACGCAGATGAACATCATGGAGCTGCTTTACCCGGAATACCTTGCGGGCACGTCGCTCTCCAACCCGGCGTTCATGGCCGCGTATAGCGAAATGACGGTGCCGGCCGGCCCGGCATGGGTTGAGGAGCACCTGCGTCGCCTGCAGGCTTCGGGCATCCAGCCGCACTTCCAGCTCACAGGCATCCACGCGCTCGAAACGCTCGACCGCCTCGTGCGCAAGGGCGTCTACAAGGGCCCGCTGAACCTCACGTGGATTGGCATTGGCGGCGGCTTCGACGGTCCGAACCCGTTCAACTTCTTCAACTTCGTGCACCGTGCTCCCGATGGCTGCACGGTCACGGCCGAGTCGCTGCTCAAGAACGTGCTGCCGTTCAACATGATGGCCATGTCCATGGGTCTGCACCCGCGCTGCGGCATTGAAGACACGATCATCGATCAACACGGCAACCGCTTCACCTCGGTGCAGCAGATCGAGCAGTGCGTGCGCGTGGCGCGCGAGCTGGGCCGCGAGATCGCCACCGGCAAGGAAGCGCGCGAGATCTACCGCATTGGCGTGCAGTACGAAACGGTCGACGAGACGCTTGCAGCGAACGGCATGGCGCCGAACCGTGCGGCTGGCGTGAAGAACCTGCCGCTGCGCGCGGCGTAATGACGAAGGAGCCCGGCGCGCGTTCGCGCGCGTGCCGGGTCTCGAAACGGGTGTTTGGCGCTTGCCGGCAGACCTGAGAGAACAACGAACCCGACGCAGAGCGGGATGCCAAGGAGACAAGTCATGCTTACGCATGCCGCGCCCACGACGGGCGAATTGACGAAAACCGAATCGAACGTGCGCGTGTATGCGTGGGTCGTGTTCGCCTTGACGGTGGGCTTGCTGCTGTCGGACTACATGTCGCGACAGGTCCTGAATGCGGTTTTTCCGCTGCTCAAGACCACATGGAATCTTTCCGACACGCAGCTCGGCTCGCTGAGCAGTGTGGTTGCGCTGATGGTGGGCGTGCTCACGTTCCCGCTCTCGGTGCTCGCCGACCGCTGGGGCCGCGTGAAGAGCATCGTCCTGATGGCGGCGATGTGGAGCATCGCCACGCTGGGCTGCGCGCTCTCGACGAACTACGGCGAAATGCTGCTCGCACGCGCCTTCGTCGGGATCGGTGAAGCCGCCTACGGCAGTGTGGGCATTGCCGTTGTCCTGAGCATTTTCCCGGTGCGGCTGCGCTCCACGATCACCGGCGCCTTCATGGCGGGCGGCGCGTTCGGCTCGGTGCTGGGCATGGCGCTGGGCGGCGCGGTGGCGGCGCACCTCGGCTGGCGCGCGGCGTTCGGCGCGATGGCGGTCATGGGGATCGTGCTGGTCGTGATCTATCGCATCGTCGTCACCGAAAAGCGGATTGCGCGGCTCCAGCCGGCAAGCGCGAGCCGTGAGGCGCAGGGCCTCGGGGTGTGCATGAGCCTGCGCGCGCTGCTGAAGGGGCTCTTTTCGACGCGCTCAGTGGTGTGCTCGTATGTGGGCAGCGGCCTGCATCTGCTCGTGCCGGCGGCCGTGTGGAGCTGGCTGCCGAGCTTCCTGAACCGTTACTACGGCATGGCCACCGGCAAGGCCGCCGTGACCGCAGCGTTGTTTGTCCTGGTGACGGGCGTGGGCATGGTGGTGTGCGGCAACCTCGCGGACCGCCTCAGCAAGGACAACGGCGCACGGAAATGGAGCATCGCGATCGCGTACTGCCTGCTCTGCTTCGTGTTCCTCGCGATCGGCTTGCGCATGCCTGCGGGCCCGGCGCAACTCGTCATGATCGGCGCGGGCATGTTCTTCTGCGCAGGCGCGGCGGGCCCCTCGGGCGCGATGGTGGCGAACCTCACGCCGCCCGCGATCCACGCTTCGGCGTTCGCCACGCTCACGCTGGCGAACAACCTGCTCGGCCTCGCCCCCGCTGCGGTGCTGACGGGTGTGCTCGCCGACCGCATCGGCCTGCTCGGCGCGCTGCAACTGGTGCCGTTCGCGTCGCTGCTGGCCGCCATCGTCTTCCTGGTCGGCAAGCGCAATTACGCCGCTGATCTGGACCGTGTGAACGCACTGCGCGAAGAAGCGGGCACGCCAGTGCAACGATGAATCTGATTTAGCTGTCTGAGCGAGTCTCGCTCAGTTTGAGTAAAGGATAGGAGATTGAACATGGCCAAAGCAGTGCGCTTCCACGAAACCGGCGGTCCCGAAGTCATGCGCTACGAAAGCGTGGAAGTGGGCGAGCCGGGCCCCGGTCAGGTCCGCCTGCGCCATGAGGCAGTCGGTCTGAATTTCGCGGACACCTACTTCCGCTCGGGCCTGTACCCCGTGCCGCTGCCTGCGGGCATGGGCGTGGAGGCCGCGGGCGTGGTCGAGGCAGTTGGCGCGGACGTGACCAACGTCGCAGTGGGCGACCGCGTGACCTACACCGGCTTCATCAACACGCTCGGCGCGTACAGCACCGAACGCCTGATCCCGGCGGCGCCGCTCATCAAGCTGCCCGACGCGATTTCATGCGAAACGGCGGCCGGCATGACGATGCGCGGTCTCACCTCGTCGTACCTGATGCGCCGCATCCACGACTTCAAGGCCGGCGACACGATCCTGTTGCACGCGGCGGCGGGCGGTGTCGGCCTGATCGTCTCGCAGTGGGCGAAGCTGCTGGGCCTCACGGTGATCGGCACGGTGTCGAGCGAGGCCAAGGGCGAAATTGCTCGCGCACATGGTTGCGACCACATCGTCTACTACAACCGCGAAGACGTGGCGAAGCGCGTGCGCGAGCTCACGAACGGCGTGGGCGTGAACGTGGTGTTCGACAGCGTGGGCAAGGACACCTTCGAGGCGTCGCTCGATTCGCTCAAGCGCCGCGGCTTGATGGTTTGCGTGGGCACGGCTTCCGGTCCGATCCCGCCGTTCAATCCGCAGATTCTCGCGATGAAGGGCTCGCTCTATCTCACGCGCCCGGCGCTGGCGGACTATATCGCCGACCCCGCCGAGAAAAACGAGCTTGCGGGCGAACTCTTCGGGCACGTCGCCGCGGGCCGCATCAAGATCGAACTGAACCAGCGCTACGCGCTGGAAGACGCGGTGCAGGCGCACCGCGACCTGGAATCGCGCAAGACGACGGGATCGTCGGTCTTCGTCATCTGAGGAGCGCAGCATGCAAGTCGAACAACTGACCTATGCCATCGGCGCCGAGCTGACCGGCGTGAATCTCGCCGATGCCGTTCACGACGACGGGCTCTTTGCCGAGATTCGCGCGGCGCTGCTCAAGCACCGCGTGCTGTTCCTGCGCGACCAGAACATCACGCGCGCCCAGCATGTGGCGTTTGCGCGCCGTTTCGGCGAGCTGGAAGACCATCCGGTTGCGGGCAGCGACCCGGAGCATCCGGGCCTCGTGCGCATCTACAAGAACCCGGAGCAGCCCAACGACCGTTACGAGAACGCGTGGCACGCGGACGCCACGTGGCGCGAGGCGCCGCAGTTCGGCGCGGTGCTGCGCTGCGTGGAGTGCCCGCCCGTGGGCGGCGACACGATGTGGGCGAACATGGTGCTCGCCTACGAGAAGCTGCCGGAGTACGTGAAGGCGCAGATCGCCGATCTGCGCGCGCGCCACAGCATCGAAGCGAGCTTTGGCGCGGCCATGCCGATCGAGAAGCGTCTCGCGCTCAAGGCGCAGTTCCCGGACGCGGAGCACCCGGTCGTGCGCACGCACCCGGAGACGGGCGAGAAGGTGCTGTTCGTGAGCGCATTCACTACGCACTTCACGAACTTTCATACGCCGGAGCGCGTGCGCTACGGTCAGGACGCCAACCCGGGCGCGGGCGACCTGCTGCGCTATCTCGTGAGCCAGGCCTATATTCCGGAGTACCAGGTGCGCTGGCGCTGGAAGCCGAACAGCATCGCGATCTGGGACAACCGCAGCACGCAGCACTATGCGGTGATGGACTACCCGCCATGCCACCGCAAGATGGAACGCGCCGGCATTATCGGCGACAAGCCGTACTGAAGCGCGCAGGAGACCAAAGTAAATGACGGACAAGACCACACCGACCATCCTGATGGTCCCGGGGTTGCGCGATCATGTGGCGGAACACTGGCAAACGCTGCTGCAGCAAAAGCTGCCCAATGCTGCCTCGGTGCCGCCGCTCGAGCACGACAAGCTCAGCTGCGCGGCACGCGTGGCCGCGCTCGACGCCGCGCTCGCGAAAATCGACGGTCCCGTGATTCTCGTGGCGCACAGCGCGGGCGTGATGATCACCGTGCAGTGGGCGCAGCGGCATAGCCGCAAGATTCACGGCGCGCTGCTCGCCGCGCCTGCCGACCTCGAAACGCCGCTGCCGGCGGGTTACCCGGGCTTCGAATCGCTGGTCGAGAACGGCTGGCATCCGATTCCGCGCAAGCCGCTGCCGTTCCCGAGCATCGTGGGCGCGAGCCGCAATGATCCGCTTGCGCGCTTCGAGCGCGTGGAGGCGATGGCGAAGGACTGGGGCGGCCGTCTCGTCGACCTGGGAGATGTCGGTCACCTGAACCCTGCGGCGGGCTTTGGGGAATGGCCCATGGCCGAGATGTTGATTCATGAACTTGTCTGATCAAAAGTGCGTGGCGCAGGCGAGCGACGCGAGCGAGCAGCCCGTGCTGACGATCGAAGCCTTCTTCGACTTCATCTGCCCGTGGTGCCTGATCGGCAAGCGCAATCTGGATGCAGCCGTGTCGCGCTTCGCCCGTTCGCGGCCCGATGTGCAGGTGAGCGTGCAGTGGCGCTCGCGGCAACTGCTGCCGTGGACGCCGCTCGAGGGCATGCCGTATCAGGCGTTCTATCGCGACCGGCTGGGCAGCGCCGAGGCGGTGGCCGCAAGGCGCGCACAAGTGCAGCAAGCGGGCCGCGACGCGGGCGTGGCATTCGCCTTCGACCGTATCCAGGTGCTGCCGAACACCGCCGCCGCGCATGATCTCGTCACGTTCGCCGCGAGCCGCGGCACGAACGTGCAGAGCGCGGCGCTGATCGACCGCCTGCTCACCGCCTACTTCATGGAAGGCGAGAACATAGGCGATTACGCGGTACTCGAGCGCCTTGGCCTGGAATGCGGCCTCGAGCGCGAAGGCCTCGTGGCGCACCTGAGCGCGTCGAGCCGTCTTGCTGACCCGACGGGCCAGCGCGTGCGAAATGCCAATCGCGCCGACGCGCAGGTGAGCGGCGTGCCGTATTTCGTGTTCAACGCGGCTTATTCGCTTTCGGGCGTGTATTCGCCCGTGGCGATCGCGAGTGCGATGGCGCTGGCGGTCGACAAGTGAAGCGAATAGAAGTGAATTGATGGAACTAGAGGGGAAAGGGAATGTCACGTGAAGTACCGGTCGCCACGGTGGATGAACTCGCGCCGGGCCAACGCAAGCTGGTTTTCGTCGATGGCCGCAGCATCGTGCTGTTCAACGTCGCGGGCGAGATTCACGCGGTCGACAACTCGTGCCCCCACAACGGCGCCTCGCTCGCGAGCGGCGCGCTCGAAGGTTGCATGCTGCGCTGCCCGGCGCACGGACTGCGCTTCGATGTGCGCACCGGATGCATGCCCGGCGCCGGCGGGCTCAGCCTGACGACATTCCCGGTGCGGGCCGAGGGCGGCAAGCTGGTCGTGAGCGTCGTGGATTCGGCGGCTTCCAGCCAGGTGTAGTACGGTATTGAATTCGGGTTCCTGATCGAACCAAGTCATTTAGGATAGCAAACCATGCAAGGTCTGATGATGGAGCAGCCGCTCCTGGTCGCTTCGCTGCTCAAGCATGCAGAACGCCATCACGGCACGCGGGAAATCGTCTCGCGCCGGGTGGAAGGCGACATTCACCGCTACCGCTACCAGGACCTCGCGCAGCGCGCGCGCCGCATGGCGAATGCGCTTTCAAGCCTGTCGATCGCGCCGGGCGAGCGCGTGGGTACGCTGGCGTGGAACGGCTACCGGCACATGGAGCTGTACTTCGCCGTGTCGGGCTCCGGCGCCGTGCTCCACACGCTGAATCCCCGGCTGCACGCCGATCAGCTCGTGTACATCATCGAGCATGCGCAGGATCGCGTGGTCTTCTTCGACCTCACGTTCCTGCCGTTGATCGAGAGCGTCGCGCCGCGCCTGACCTGCCCGAGATACTTCGTCGCGATGACCGATCGCGCGCACATGCCGCTCAACCATGGCCTCGGCGCGCGGCTGCTTTGCTACGAAGACCTGATCGAAGGACACAAGGCCGATTTCGAGTGGCCGCTGCTCGACGAAAGCAGTGCCTCTTCGCTCTGCTATACGTCCGGCACGACCGGCAACCCGAAAGGCGTGCTCTACAGCCACCGCTCGACACTGCTGCACACCTACGCGGCGGCGCTGCCCGATTCGCTGAACTGCTCGGCGCGCGACGCGATCCTGCCGGTCGTGCCGATGTTCCATGTGAACGCCTGGGGGCTGCCGTATATCGCCTGCATGGTGGGCGCGAAACTCGTGTTTCCGGGCCCGGCGCTGGATGGGAAGTCGCTGTATCAGTTGATCGAGCAAGAGCAGGTCACGCTTTCGGCCGGTGTGCCGACAGTCTGGCAGGGGCTCCTCTCGCACGTCGAATCGGTCGAGGGGGCGTTCTCCTCGATGCGGCGCACCATCATCGGCGGCGCTCCTTGCCCGACCGCGATGACGCAGGCATTCCAGAAGCGCCATCACGTCGACGTGCTGCACGCATGGGGCATGACGGAGCTGAGCCCGGTTGGCACGGTATGCAGTTTCAAGGCGCACCAGTCCGGATTGCCCGAAGCTGAGCGCTATGCGCTTCAGGCGAAGCAGGGGCGCTCGGTGTTCGGCATCGACATGAAGATCGTCGACGCGGCGGGCAAGGAACTGCCGTGGGACGGCAACGCGGCTGGCGACCTGCTGGTGCGCGGCCATTGGGTCACGCGCAACTACTTCGGCGGCGACGTTGGCAGCAACGGCGCATCGCCGCTGCAGGATGGCTGGTTCCCGACCGGCGACGTGTCGAAGATCGACCCGGACGGTTTCATGCAGATCGTGGATCGCAGCAAGGACGTCATCAAGTCAGGCGGCGAGTGGATCAGTTCAGCCGACATTGAAAACGTTGCGGGCCTGCACCCCGACGTCGCGACGGCCGTGTGCATTGCCGCGCGCCACCCGAAGTGGGACGAGCGCCCGCTGCTGCTGATCGTGAAGAAGCCGGGCGCAGCGCTCGAGGCGAACGAACTGCTAGCGTTTTTCGAGGGCCGCGTGGCGAAATGGTGGACGCCGGACGCCGTGCTGTTCATCGAGGCGGTGCCGATCGGCGCGACGGGCAAGGTGCTCAAGAACCAGTTGCGCGATCAATTCGGCGGCCACTACATGCGGGCTTGCTGAAACGGCAACCCGGACACAGAGTTACATTCAGGTAACACCCAACAGGTAACACCAAAAGCCGACGGGACCACCCGGCAGGCACCACACGGAGAGAGACAATGAAACTGAAGTTCGGTAGCCTGGCAGCGTTGGTCCTGTTCGCCAGCGCAGCTCATGCACAATCGTCGGTCACGCTTTATGGCGTGGTTGACAGCGGTATCCTGTACCAAAACACCTCGGCGGCAAACTTCTCAGGGACTGCGAAGAATCTGGGAAGCGTGTGGCAGCTCAAGGACGGCGGCATTTACTCGAGCATCTGGGGTTTGAGGGGAACCGAGGACATCGGCGGCGGCTACAAGATCAACTTCAAGCTGCAAGGGTCGTTCACCACGAATAACGGCAAGCCGGGCCTGTCCGACACGCCGGGCGCGACCGCGCTCTTCAACCAGTTCGCGACCATCGGTGGGTCGGGTTGGTTCGGCTCGATCGACGCGGGCCGGCAGATCGTCCCGATGATCTACGCGATGTCGGACACCGATGTGCGCGGCGCGCAATACTTCGGCAGTATCCTGACTGCGTGGCTGGGTCTGAACCAGGCGGCCGGCTGGCCCGGCACCAGCACGAACGCCCCGATCGGCGCGCTCTATGACAGCAACGCGATCGTCTATAACTCGCCGAAATTCTATGGTGCGTCGCTCGCGCTCGAGTATGCGCCGGGTGGCACGCCGGGGCAGTTCCAGGGCGGTACGCGAGAGTCGGCCGTGCTCAAGTACTCGAACTACGGCCTGAACCTGGCCGGGGTCTATTACAACGGCCACGACACCAACCCGTTCCCGGCCAACTATCCGACGGCGCCGGCCGCGCCGGCGACGGGCCGCAACAACAACAACTTCTACTACGTCGGCGCGATGTATACGATCAGCGGATTCTCGATATCCGGCTCGTTCAGCTCGTCCAACGCGCAGAGCTTGCTCAGCAAGGCGACCTATAACTTCGAAATGATCTCGGCTGGCCTGGGTTACCAGTTCAGCCCGGCATTCAAGGTCACGTCCGGCTACTACTATCTGAAGGACCGCAACAACTCGGCGAATCACTCGAGCGAAGTCGCAGTGGGCGCCGAATACAACCTCTCGAAAGCGACCAAGACTTATGCCCAGGTCGGCTACGTCAGCAACAAGGGGACCATGAACCAGACGATCATCTACGGTGCGCCGGTCGCGCCGGGCCGATCGACGACTGCGGCGATGGTCGGCATTCGTCACGCGTTCTGATCCTCACAACCTGAAGAAGAAACGGAGTCATCGATGAAGAAAATCACGGTAGCTGGGTTGACGATCGCGGCGCTGGCCGCGATGGTTTCCATGAGTGCGTGGGCGCAGCCCCAGGGCGCTGCGAGCGCGCCCGCGGAAGCGCAAGCGGCGTCCGCGATGGCGGCCCCCGCCGCTGCGGCGCCCACGAGCAAGCAGGCGAATCGCGCGCTGCGCCGCAAGGTGTATGCGGCCATCAGCAAGGATAAGGCGATCAACGCGGGCAACATCAGCGTGCGCGCGAAGGGTGGCGCGGTGACGCTCACTGGCACGGTTTCGGACGCCGCGCAGATCGGCAAGGTCGAGGAGATCGCGAAGGGCGTTCCCGGTGTGACGTCGGTGACGAACAAGCTGACGGTGCAAAAGTCTTTCGGCGGCATGTGAGCTGCCACGGGAGGCGCGGGGCGCGGTGAGGCCAGGGCTGTGGTCAAACCGTGTTCCGCGTAGCAGTGCTGAGGCTTCATCCAGTAGGCCTCTCGCTGTTTTATCCGGACTGCTAATCACAGTCCGGAGCGTCGGTCGGGCTCGTGAGCAGGGGCGAGTCTGGAGGCGTGAGCTCGACTTTCCAGTCGGAGTGTTTTATCGCCGTTTCGAGGGTGCGGAACGGCGATTTTTTTTTATTCCGCCACCGCCCGCGCAACCATCACCAGCCCCACCGCAATCGCAGCAAACCCGATCCCCCGCGCGAGCCGCCCGCCAACGCGCACAGGCACCCACCTCTCCGCAGCAATAGCTGCGGCGACCAAAGCCATCGCAGGCCGATCCATCACGCCCGCTGCAAGCAGCGCCGCCATCAAGTTCCCGCAGCAGAACAGGCAATGCCGACCGAGCTTCAACCCGTGATGCAACGCAGCCTGCACATCGAACCGCGCATGCCCGCACGACGGCACGTTCCCGCAGCACGCAAGCCACCGCGCTTTCCACGCAGAGAACTGCAACACGCCCGCAAACGCGACGACAACACCCGCCACAACTGGCGCGGTATGCACCAACGCAGGCGCCTCGACGGCTAGCGCGGCAAGTTGCGCCCCCGCCGCGAACACGAGCACCCCAACCACAAGCCACACAAGGAAATACCCCGCCCCAGCCATCGCGGTCATCCCGCTCGCCCGCGCCGCGTGTCCATCGTCCACCGCCTCGAAATACCGCCACAACGCCGGCGCGACCGCAGGCAGCATCATCGCGACCATCATCACATTCCACATGCCGGCAAACGATACGGCGGCGTCGAACCAGGTGCGTCCGCACATCGGCGCCCAGAGCGCGGACATCGTCCAGCCGCCGGGCATTGGCGTGCCGCCCATCGCCTGCATCGAAGCGCACCAGACGAACGTTGCCGCCGCGCTCGCTGCAAAGACCAGCGACGAAACACCGAAGAAAATCGCGCGCGGCGCACCGCTGTGCCGCCGTACCGCCATGCCGACGTTATCCATGATGCGCCTCAGCTTTGCGCGTACTCATCGTGCCGGTGCCACCAGATACCGGCCTCGTTGCGACCCTTCGGCGCGCGGTCGAGCCACTGATACATGCCCCAGAGACCATCCAGGCCGCGCGCATAGGTCGAGTACGTGTGATAGACCACGCCGTCCTCGAGCACGAATGCGCTCAGGCCCGGACGGTCGCGCGTATACGTGGCCGCGTCGGTGCCGCAACTCGCCGCGAACTCGGCAACGGGCGCGGGCGGCGGATTCATGTCCATGGCGTGGCCGCTGCGCGCGTAGTTGTATTCGATGTCGCCCGCGCGCTGCTGCGCCGTGGTGAACGACACGTTGAAGTCGAAGTTGAAGTCGTTGCCGCTCGACGAAGCCCACGGAAAATGCCATCCCATGCGCTTGCGGTACCCCAGCAGCTTCGCGAGCGGCGCGCGCGACACCGCCATGAGCCGCACGTCGTGATTCGCGAGATGCACGGCGAAGCCATCGAAGCCATCCGCGATCGACGAGCACGACGGGCAGCCCGCCGTGTAGTCCGGCCCGAACATGAAGTGATAAACGAGCAGTTGCGAGCGCCCCTCGAAAAGATCGGCGAGCGTGGCGCCGCCATCTTCGGTTTCGAAGCGATACGTCTTGTCCACCCTCACCCATGGCAACGCCTGACGCTGCTGCGCCAGAGCGTCACCGCGTCGTGTGTGCTCCTTTTCGGCCGCGAGCAGTTCAATACGTGCCGCAAGCCAGTCTTCGCGTGTTCCTGTGGTATGGGTTGCCATCGCCTGGTCCTCCTATGGATTCACTAGGGTGGCGGCGTGCTATGCGCACCGCCGCGTCGTTCGATCAATGATTCATTTGATCGCCGTGTTAGATTAGGTCCGGTCCGGAACGCGGGGGGAGTGACAAGTGTGGCGGGATTCACATGAGCATGGATTCTCTGATCACGGCTGCGGCGCGCGCGCTCGCGGCCGGTGATCCGCTCGGCGCGCTGAACCGGGTCGCGTTGCGCGACGACGCGCCCGCGCTCGCGCTGCGCGGCATCGCCATGGCGCAGCTCGGCGACTTCGCGCGCGCAAAAGCGCTGCTGCGCAGCGCGGCGCGCGGCTTCGGCTCGCGCGAGGCCGTGGCCCGCGCGCGCTGCGTCGTCGCCGAGGCCGAAATCGCGCTCGCCTCACGCGATCTCGGCTGGCCGACCGATACGCTCGCTGCGGCGCGGCAAACGCTCGAAGCCCATGGCGACCGACTGAACGCCGCGCACGCGCGCTACCTGGAAATTCGCCGTTTGCTGCTCATCGGCCGGCTCGACGAGGCTGGGGGCATGCTTGCCGAAGCCGATCCCGCGCCGTTGCCGCCCGCATTGCGTGCGGCGCATGCGCTGATCGCCGCCGGTATTGCCATGCGGCGCATTCAAACGCAGGTGGCGCGACGCTCGCTCTCCGAGGCCGCACGCGCCGCGCGCGCGGCGGGCATCGCGGCGCTGAGCGCCGAGATCGAGAGCGCCGCGCTGCTGTTGACCTCGCCGGCTGCGCGCCTCATCGCACGCGGTGAGGAGCGGGTGCTGCTGCTGGAAGACGTCGAAGCGCTGTTCGCCTCGAAGGCGCTCGTCGTGGACGCGTGCCGCTACGTCGCGCGCGAGGGTGCGACGGTCATCGAACTCGCAAGACGGCCCGTGCTGTTCGTGCTTGCCCGCGCGCTTGCCGAGGCGTGGCCCGCCGATGTGCCGCGCGACGCGCTCATCGCCCGCGCGTTCCGCACGAAGCACGCCGACGAAACGCATCGCGCCCGCCTGCGCGTGGAAATCGGCCGCTTGCGCACGCTGCTGCGCGACGTGGCCGATATCGGCGCAACCCAGCAGGGCTTTGCGCTGGCGCCGCGCAACGCGAGTGAAGTGGTGGTGCTGGCGCGGCCTGTGGAAGAAAAGCACGCTGCCGTGCTGGCGTTTCTCGCCGACGGCGAATCGTGGTCGAGTTCGGCGCTGGCGGTGGCGCTCGGCGCGAGCCAGCGCACCGTGCAGCGCGCGCTCGATTCGCTCGCCGCGGCGGACAAGGTGCAGTCGTTCGGCTACGGCCGCGCGCGCCGCTGGACCACGCCGCCCGTCCCCGGATTCGCGACGACCTTGTTACTCCCCGCGCCGCTGCCGGGCGATTAGGATGAACGCCTGTCCCTTCATCGAAGGAGGAAATCATGAAACGTTCGACCGCCGAAGTCGTCCGCGAGTACGGCCCTTTTCCGGGCATCGAGAAGGTGGGCGGGGTCACGTACGACGGCAAGCAGGTATGGTTCGCCGTGGGCGAGCGCATCGCGTCGCTCGATCCCGTGAGCGGCAACACGCTGCGCTCGATCGACGTCACAGCGCATGCGGGCACGGCATTCGACGGGCGGCATCTGTTTCAGATCGCCGAGGACCGCATCCACAAGATCGATCCCGAAACGGGCCGCGTGCTCGCCACGATTCCCGCGCCCGGGGGCGGCGGCGACTCGGGACTCGCGTGGGCAGACGGCACGCTCTGGGTCGGGGAGTATCGCGAGCGCAAGATCCATCAGGTCGATCCGCAGACGGGTGCGATCTTGCGCACGCTCGAATCGAGCCGCTTCGTCACGGGCGTGACGTGGGTGGACGGCGAGCTGTGGCACGGCACCTGGGAAGGCGACGAAAGCGACTTGCGGCGTATCGATCCAGGCACGGGCGAAGTGCTGGAACAACTCGACATGCCGCCCGGAACCGCCGTTTCGGGGCTGGAGTCCGATGGCGGCGAGCAGTTTTTCTGCGGCGGCGGCAACAGCGGGAAGATTCGCGCGGTGCGCCGGCCGAAGCGCGAGGGCTAGGCGAGCAGGCGCGCAAAAAAAAGCTTGAGCGCACCCGCTCGCACGCAACGCTCAGAACGTATAGGTCACCTTGCCGAACGCCGTCCGCCCCAGCGAGTTGTACCCGTAGGCGGTCATGTACTGCCGGTTGAACACGTTCGCGAGCGTGGCCGATAGCGCGAGATGCGCATTGACCTTGTACGACGCGCGCAGGCCGACGGTCATCCACGAGGGCAGGTATATCGTGTTGAGCTGGTCGTCGAACGTCGAGCCGTTATACAGCAGCGAAATGCCGGTGCTCAGCGCGTGGAGACGGAACTCGTCCCATGTGTGATCGACGCTCAGGCTCGCCGTTTGGCGCGGACGGCGGTTGAGCCAGGTCTGATCGGTCACGTCCTGCGGATTCAGAATCCCCACCGTGAGGCTCACCGGCGTGTACTGCCCAAGCGTGCCCTTGTACGAGAGGTCGATGCCCTGTATATGCGCGCGGCCCACGTTCACGGGCAGGAAGGTCTGCGAGTTGTACGTGATGAGGTCGTGCACGCGCGTGTCGTACACGGCTGCCGTGAACGTGCCGATCGAGGTGGTCGCATCGAGCGCGGCCTCGACGGAGTTGCTGCGCTCGGGCTGCAGGTCGGGGTTCGAGTAGGTCGGGTAGTAGAGATCGTTGAACGTGGGCAGGCGGAACGCGTTGCCATAGGAAACGCGCGCCGTGTAGACCGGCGTGATCGCCCACGACAGCGCAACGTTGCCCGTGTTGACCGACTGCCCCTGCACGATCTCGTGCCGCCCCGCCAGAAACAGCGTAAGCGGCCCGAGCGTGGTGGACTGGTGCATCGACACGGCCGAATCGTTGCGCGCGGGCAGGCCGCCCGGCACATCCACCGGCAGGAATGCCAGCTCGCGTGTGTAGTCGTAGGCGAGCTTGGTCTCGCCTTCCAGCGGCATGCCGAAGAGCGTGTGCCCGGTCTCCTGGTGCGTGATCGACGTGGAGGTGGAAAAGCGCGTCGAGTCGATCTCGTCGGTCGGGATCGTCGGGTCGTTCGAATAGAGGAACTGACGATCCGTCGCGTAGCCCACGGACTGGTCGAACTGCGTGGTCGGCGTGATGTCGAGATGGAACGCGAGACCGGTCGTGAGCTGGTTGTCGCGCTGGCGGTCGTTGCCGCCCAGGTTGTCGTACGAGAGATCGGAGCGGTGGTAGAGCGCGAAGGTCGAGATCGACCAGTTGTCGTGCGCGTAGCCGAGGCGCGCGTCCAGGTTCTGCGCGTGGTACGGGTTGCGGCCGGCTTCGTGGCCGTAGGCCCAGGGCTGCGTCGCGTCGATCCCGGCCGTGTTGTAGTCGTGCAGACCCAGCGAATACGTGAGGCCGCTCAACGCGGAAAGCGGCCCGGTAGAGGGGATCGTGCCCGAGGTGCGCAACTGCGTGTCGAAGGTCTTGTTCGTGCCGCCGCCGAACGAGGCCGTGGTTTGATTTGGCTGATTCGACGCGTGGCGCGTGAAAAGCTGCACGACGCCGCCCACGGCGTCGGCGCCGAACGAAGCGGCCGCGGGACCCGAAATCACCTCGACACGGTCGAACGAGGCGGTCGGCAGGTCGGCCCATTCTGCGATGCCCGTGGTGGGGGAGCCCACGCGTATGCCGTCGATGAACACGGCCACCTGGCTCGCCGACGACCCGCGTATGCTCACCCCCGTATAGGCGCCCGGGCCGCCGCTTTGCGAGACGGTGACGTTGGGGAGGGTGGCGAGCGCCTGCGTGATGCTCGGCTCAATGGGGGAGAGGCGGTCGAGGTCTTCGCGCGTGAGCACCTGGGTGCTCGCGTAGCGCTGGTCGAACGATTGCGGCAGATGCTGCGTGTCGCCCACCACGAGGATGTTGGGCAGCGTGGTGTCGTCGCCTGGCTGTTGTTGCTGCTGCGTGGGCGATGCAACGCCTGCGGCATGCGCGGCTTGCCATGCGCATGCGAGCACGGCGGACGTGAAAACGAATTGCTGGAACTTCATGACGCGGTGGCTGGAAACAGCTCCTGAATGCGGGCTGTCCTTGCAACGGGCGACCGCCGCCAGGGCGGTGCTTGCGCATTGGGGCACCCCGCCCGCTGCGGCTGCTGGACTCGGCTGATGGCAGGTCTCCTGGCTTGCGGGTCGACGTCCGTTGCCGGCCTTCCCGGTTTCCCAGTGGCCCTCTCTGGCATGGACTCGCCGCTCACAGTTGCGGGGGCAGCCGCAGTCTTTCACTGCGTTCCCTTTTGATCCCGTCGCCGGGAACCATCAGCGCGCAAGGGTAATGGCCGCGCATTCGGCGCGTCAACCTTTCGTGCGCGAGGTGTGGCAAAAAAGCGCCTCGCTGGGCCAGCGTGCGCAACGGCGCGGGCGGCGCGCCGGGACGCCGCCCGCAAGCGAATCGATCAATCGCCGATCTTGATCACGACTTTGCCGAACGGCCCGCGCGCCAGATGCTCGAACGCCTGCACGGCCTCCTCGAACGCGTAGACGCGATCGATCACGGGCTGAATCCGGTGCTCGTCGAGAAACGGGTTCATCCGCTCGAACGATGCACGCGGCGCAACGGCGATGCCGCGGATCGTGGTTTGCCGGAAGATCAGCGGCATGAGGTCGAGCGCGGCACGCTGGCCGGTCAGGAAGCCTACCTGCGCGACCACGCCGGCCACGCGCGTGGCCGCCACGGACTGATTGAGCCCGTCGCCGCCGGCCACGTCGATCGTGATGTCCACGCCCTTGCCGCCGGTGAGTTCGAGCACTTTGCCCGCCCAGTCCGGATGCGTGCGGTAGTTGATGCCGGCGTTCGCGCCCAGCGCCTGCACTTTCGCGAGATTCGCGTCGCTGCTCGAGGTTGCGATCACGCGCGCGCCGTGCGCGGCGGCGATCTGCGCGGCGAAGATCGACACGCCGCCCGTGCCTTGCACGAGCACGCTCTGGCCCGGCTGCAGGTGGCCGACGTCCATCAGCGAATACCAGGCTGTGAGCGCGGCGATCGGCAAGGTCGAGGCCGCTTCGTCGCTCATCATGGCCGGCGCGCGCACGGCGCTTTCCTCGTGGATGATCATGTATTCGGCAAGGCCGCCCGGCAGCGGCATGCCGAGGCAGTAGTCCGGCTCGTTGGGGCCGGGCGCGCCGTCGATCCAGCGCGAGTAGAGCGTGGAATTCACGCGCTCGCCAACGACGAAGCGGCTCACGTTCGGGCCGACCGCCACGACCGTGCCCACGGCGTCGGAAACGGGAATCAGCGGCTTGGGCACACGGTGGGGTTCGTAGATGCCGTCGATGATCGCCTTGTCGCGGTAGTTCAGCGACACCGCGCCTACCTTGACCAGCAGTTCGCCTTCCTTCGGCACCGGCGTGGGCACGTCGCCCCGTTCCAGGTTGTGCAGACCGAAATCCTTCAGGAGCCATGCTTTCATCGTCGTTTTCCTGTGCGTTCGAAGTGGATTGGCAGGAGCGCCATGCATTGAACGCAGTCTAATTCGGTCCGCAGCGTCGAGTTAGGGGCTAAAATTCCAGACATTCGATCCTGAATTTCCGGAATGAACCATGGAAGATCGCTTTGCCGGCATACGCGAATTCGTGGCCGCCGTGGATGGCGCCAGCCTCACCGCGGCGGCGGACACGCTCGGCGTGACGGGTTCTGCCGTGGGCCTCGATCTGACCACGGAGGGCGAGGCTTATCTCGCGAGTTGCCGCCGTATTCTCGATGAACTCGACGAGGCCGAGGCGCTGCTCACAACGGGCCGCAGGCAGCCCATAGGCCGCTTGCGTGTGGATCTGCCCACGACGTTCGGACGGCGGCACATCGTGCCAGTCCTGCTGCGCCTCGCACAGCGCCACGCGCGCCTGGACCTCTCGATCACGTTGCGCGACCGCGCCGTCGACATGGTGAGCGAGGGCATCGACCTCGCCGTGCGCATCGGCATGCTGGAGGATTATCCCGATCTGATCGCGCGCAGGCTCGGCGAGCAGCGTCTCGTGATTTGCGCCGCGCCCGCTTATCTCCAGCGGCGCGGCACGCCCGCCGCGCTTGCGGATATCCTGAAGCACGATTGCCTGGTCGGCTGGCAGCGCGGCAACCGGCCGGAATGGCTGCTCGGCAACGATGCAGGCGAGGCGGCATACTTCGAGATTCCCGCGCGCCACGAGCTGACCGATGGCGACGCGCTGCTGTGCGCATGTCTAACGGGGTGCGGACTCGCGCAGTTGCCGGGGTGGCTCGCGAGAGAAAGTCTTGCGGATGGTTCGCTGATCGAAGTGCTGCCCGAACTCGCGACGACGATGCCCATCCACGCCATCTGGCAGAAGACACGGCATTTTCAGCCGAAGGTCAAGATCGCGGTGGAAGCGCTGGCGAGCCTTGCCAAAAAACAGGCCGCCGTGTTCAACCCATGAAAACGGCCCCGGACCGTTGCGATCCGGGGCCGCCTTGAAACCGCACAAAAAACGTCACGACATCACGAAGCTGAGAGCTTCATGGAAACGCCGGTCGACGAATAAACGGGCGTGGCCTTGAAGCCATCCACCGTGACCGTCGTGAACTTCACCGATGCGCCGTTGCCGTCGATCACGTCGATCGTGTCGCCGGCCTTGGGCGCGTAGCCGTTCACGAACTTCACGTGCAGCGTGCCGCCGGCCACGGTGAGCTGGCCGCCCACGCGCAGGCGTCCGCCGCCGTTGCCGTCGATATCGAGTTCGAGCGTCGTGCTGGCGAGCTGCGTGTACTTGCCCGCCACCGTCAACGGCGCACTCGTCGCCACCGTCACGCCGCCGCCTGACCCAACGTACACGTCGCCGTTGCCGAAGGCCGTTGCCGACGCGGCGGCGAGCACGCCGCCGCTCACCTGCGAGCCGCCCGTATAGCTGTTGTTGCCCGCGAGCGTGAGCGTGCCGCTGCCCTGCAGCGTGAGCTTGCCCGAGCCGGCAATGTCGTTGCGCCAGGTGTCGGCGGCGTTGAAGCCGCCCTGGGTCGCGTCCATCGCAACGATCACGTTGCCGCTGAAGCTGCCATAACCGTCTGCAGCACTAAACATGTTCAGACGGCCCCAGCCTTCGGCATCGTCCATGACGGGGTAGCCCGAGGCGACCTCGGTCGTCTTCAGCACGACGCGGCGCTGAGCGGCGCTCAGGTACGGGAAGCGCGTTTCGAGCAGCACCTCGGCGCCCTTGGGCACGACGGGCGGCGCTTCGGTCGATTCGATCTGGCCGAAGCCGAACGTCATGCGGCGCGTGAATTCCGACTTGTTGGTCGAATAGTCGGCGAAGCGGTCGGTCGTGGTGGTGGCCGAATGCGCGTAGGCAGCGAAGGTTGTCGCGTCCGTGCCGGTGGCCTGCTCGAGCGCGCTGTGCGCCTGCGTGTAGGCCGCGCTCTTGAGCGTGGCGTTCGCGGGGTCGTAGAGATTCGCGGCCGTGGCGGCGAGGGCGAACAGGCGGCCGCCAATCACGTCGAGCGGCGAATGCATGCCCGCGAGAATGCGGTTCTCGCCGAGTTCGAGGCCGCGGCTCGCCATTTCCTGGTAGCGCTCGGGAATGAGGTAGGCCATCGTCATTGCGTCGCGCATGGCTTCGGCTTCGTGGCCGCTGATGAAGCCGCCGTCGGTTGCAGGCGTCGTGCTGATGGCAGGCACGAGCGTGGGATCGACCACGACGCTCGTGCTCCAGCGGAACGGCCGCGCGTATTTGTAGAAGCGCTTGGCGGGTTCGGTGGAGGCGTTATTGCCCATCGTGTTGAGCAGGTCGACCACCTTGCCGAAGGTCGCGTTGGTCGTGCTGCCCACGCCGACGTTGTTGCCCGAGTCGCTGTAGAGCGTCGTGGTCGCGTCCGCGGGAATCGACGTGATGCTCGTGATTTGCTGTGCGGCCGTGCGCCACGCCGTGGTGAGCGGGCCCATGCCGTCGGTGACGCTGTAGCCCTTGCCGCGGCGGTCGTCGTAGTAGGCCGCGTCGGCCTGCGCCTGCGTGCGCTGTGTCGTTGCGGTCACAACGTACTGGATGTTCGCGTTCAGCACGGTGCTGTTCAGGATCGTGCCGTTGGGCGTGCCGTCGGTGGGCACGCCCGTCCACGTGGACTGCACGACTGCGGGGAACGAGCCGTTCGCGGGCGCGGAAACGCCGGCGTCCACGAGCATCGTGAGCGGTTGCCAGAGGTCGAGAAAGCGCGCCACCACGCGCACGCCGGCATTGGTCGCGAGTGTGGCGTAGCGGGCGTCGCCGCGCTGGTTGGTCGCGATGTTGTCGACGAAGGCGGGCACGTCGGGAATCGGTGCGTTGTCGACAAAGCCGGGATCGGCGGGAGGCGCGGGAATGGCGACCGTGGTGGCGGGGTCGCTGCTGCCTCCGCAGGCAGCCAGCGCGACAAGGCTGGAAAGGACTGCCAGGCGAAGCGGTAGCGGAATTCGGTGGCGTGATGCGGACATGCTTGGGACTCCGTCGTCGTGGTGAATGCTGTGTGGTTATTCGTGATTGACGGCGGCGGATTATGATTACGCTTGATTACTCCCTAATTACTGATTTATTACGCCGGTGTTAAGCGGTAATTGAATTGAAATATGCGGGTAATAATTCTGCTGTGGGGACGGGATTAGCGCCTTATATGCCCCCTCAGCAAATTGCCGCGACCGGGCGCTGTCGTTCTGGTACCGGCCGCTTGTCAATTTCAACCTGAAACCTGTTCGTTCATGGTTTGGCAGCGAGCACGCAAAAAACGTTATCTGCTTCGACAAGCCTCGCTTCGACGAAGCCAGCGGCTGTTAGTCGTTCGATCAATCCGCTCGGCTGCTGGCCCGAATAGGTGGTGAATCCGAGCGCCACCGTGCCCCCGACTTTCATGACACGCCGTATCTCGGCCAGGCCAGTTTCTGAGTCCGGCCAAACTTGCATGGAATTGATTGCCAGCACTTTATCGAAGGTGTCGTCTTCGAATGGCAAACGCTCCGCTGAGCCGATTCGCAGGCCGACCTGCCCACGAGCAATGGTCACGGCATTCCGGGCCGTGGCTTGCCCCAACATTTCCTGTGATGGGTCGATACCGTCAACATGCCCGGAGGGTGCCGCTGCTGCGAGAAGCTGAGTACCCGCGCCGGGCCCAAACCCAATTTCGAGCACCCGGTCGTTTTCCCGAATTTCGAGAAGGCCGATTGCCCAAGCCGCGCACGGTTGGTTCATCTTTGCCATGACCATGCCACCGAGCCGGCCGAGGATGCCTTCAGGTCGACTGAATGTTCGCATCAAAACACGCTCGAACGCGCCCATGATCGCTTCTCCCATCTTGCATGCAAGAAGTCTATCAGCGCCTCCTGGACCAGCATCGCAGCCGTTTCGAGAGTGATCGACGGCACTGTGAACGTCCCTGCAAACCCAATCCATGAGAAGCGGTCAATTGGGCCCAGAGTCACCCTGAAGAGGTACGAGATGGCTCGCGGTTGCGTCTTCAACACGCGCCAGGTGAAGGGCAGGGCACGTAGCCGGGCTTTCTGTTTTTGCTCAGTGCTCCCGTCGGCAGAAGCAGTACGTGAACTCCTGTGCAGCGTCCCATGGCGTGGTGTGCACGTCGATGCTGTGCTCGACGAGCGTGAAGCGTGCACCGAATGTGTTGTGCAGCGTATCAGCCGAGTAACGCATCACGGGCAGGCCGCTGCACTTCTCGGGTCCGTTCGGCCCGAAGGTACCGACAATGGCGAAGCCGCCCGGCCGCAGCGCTTTCAGCGCCTTCGCTACGTAGGCCTGGCGCTGCTCGCTGGTGGTCAGGAAGTGGAACACGGCGCGGTCGTGCCAGATGTCCACGGACGCCTCGGCGAACTCATGCTCGAGGACGTCTGCTACGACCCACGTCACCGTACCGGCGCGCGGGCCGAGTCGCTCCGCGGCCACTGCAAGGGCCTTCGAGGAAATGTCCAGCACGCTTACGTTCCGGTAGCCTGCCTCCAGCAAATCGTCCACGAGGGTCGCCTCTCCGCCGCCCACGTCGATGACGTTGGCCTTCTGCGGGTCCAGGCCGGTGGCCTGGATGTACTTCAGCGACTCGCCCAGATGAGGCGCGTACCAGCTCACGGCGTCAGGTGCCCTGGTCTCGTAGACCTTCTCCCAGTGTTCCTTGCGTTCCATCGTTTCTCCTTCAGGCAGTTGGCGTGCCCGGCGCGTTCAGCGGATTCTGCAGGTGCGACACGTTGTCGTCTTCCGCGGGCGGTAGGTGTCCGGCGCGTACTTGGCCCGGCGGGAAGGGCAGGACGCGCGCCGGCGCCGGTGGCGTGAGCGCCAAACTCAACCCTTACGCTATATTGACTAATAGTTTATACAATAGTATATTGTTGTCAACCAAGCCCTGGAGCCTCTTCATGCCTGCCACCACCCTGGACCCACAATTGATGCGCGACGCTGCCGCCCGTGCCGTCGACCACCTCAAGGTGCTGGCGAACACCGAGCGGCTGTTGCTGCTGTGTCAGCTGTCCCAGGGCGAGCTTTCCGTGGGTGAGCTGGAGGAGCGCCTGGATATTCGCCAGCCGACGCTGTCGCAGCAACTGGGGGTGTTGCGCACCGAAGGGGTGGTGAATACCCGCCGGGACGGCAAGCGCATTTTCTACAGCATCGCTGACCAGCAGCTCCTGCAGATGCTCGCAGCGCTGTACAGCATCTACTGCCCTCAAAAGTGAAACCATGACCATTGACTGGAACGCCTTCACGCCCTTGCTCGCACTGGCTGGGGGTTTACTTATCGGCGTCGCGGCAGCGATGTTCGTCCTCTTCAACGGCCGCATTGCCGGCATCAGCGGCGTCCTCGGCGGGTTGCTACGACCCGTAAAGGGCGATATTGCCTGGCGCGTCGCATTCCTGGGAGGCCTTGTCCTTGCCCCGGTGCTCTTCGTGATGTTCGGCGGTCGAACCGGGCGAATTGATGCCGGGTTTGGCGCACTGGTTCTGGCCGGCTTGCTGGTGGGTGTCGGTACGCGCTATGCCGCGGGCTGCACATCGGGGCACGGTGTCTGCGGCTTGTCGCGGCTGTCGCCGCGGTCCCTGGTGGCGACACTGTCCTTCATGGGTGCGGGCTTCGCGACTGTCTTCATAGTTCGGCACCTGCTTGGCGCCTGAGGAGAACAACATGGGTATCTTGACTTCCTTACTCGCCGGTCTCGTCTTCGGACTGGGCTTGCTCATCTCGGGCATGGCCTCGCCTGCCAAGGTGCTTGGCTTTCTGGACATCGCGGGCCAGTGGGACCCGTCATTGGCCCTGGTGATGGTCGGCGCCATCGCAGTGGGACTGGTTGCCTTCACGCTGGCACGCCGGCGTGCCGTGTCCCTGCTCGGCTTTGAGATGAAGTTGCCGACCGCCCGGCATATCGACCGTCGTCTGATTATCGGCAGCCTGCTATTCGGGATCGGCTGGGGCGTGGCCGGCTTGTGCCCGGGGCCCGCGCTCGTCGCACTGGGAACGGGCCAGCCGAAGTCCGTCGTGTTTCTCGCGGCAATGCTGGCTGGTATGGGCATTTTCGAGTTGCTCGAGCGCGCAAGGTTAACCAGGCAGCGAGCGTAGGGATTGGTATTGACCAACTGGCTCGCGGCTCGACGCGGTGGTGGTTGAGGCTGGGCAACGTAACGCGCACCCTGTGCGATTTTTGGACCGAGGAGTGTTTCATGAGCAACATCCCATCCTTCAAACAAACAGTCAAAGATGTCTCGGCGCAGACGCGACGCCTGCGCGAGAGCCAGCCGGATTTGATGACGGCATTTGGCCAACTCGCTGCC
>Ga0306920_100001761_pt1 | contig 26914 bp, 41 predicted proteins | sample flu12Cox44000170_FD_204666 | JGI IMG/M metagenome (GOLD analysis project Ga0306920, IMG submission 204666) | Lab enrichment of tropical soil microbial communities from Luquillo Experimental Forest, Puerto Rico - flux4day.12C.oxic.44.000.170 (v2)... | ecosystem: Environmental > Terrestrial >... | reverse complement strand
TGGTGAGGCCGAGATAGTCGGCGATATCCTGACGCGACATCGGTAGCTCGACGGCCCCGCCGCTGGGCACGCGCTCCGCCATTTCCAACAGAAAGCCCGCGACCCGCTCCTCCGCGCTCTTGATCAGGACCAGGGAATGCTCCTGCACCCGTCGAAGTTCGCAGGCGGTCAGCTCCCACATTTGGCGGGCGACATCATTGTCCCTGGCCGCAAGCGCCATCACCGCGCTGCGTTTGATCACGATAATCTTGCACTCGGTGATCGCTTCGGCAGAAAACGTGTGCTCGTCTCCCGTCTCGAGACCGAAAATGTCGCCGGGCAGATGGAAGGCTCCGATCTGACGGCGCCCGTCCATCAGGACCTTGTAGGTGCGCACCGTCCCGCTGACGACCTTGTAGAGGTAATCGGCGGGCTCGTTCTCCCCGTAGATCTCGGCATTGGCGGCAAATGGCATGCACGCACCCATGAACTCAATCGTGCCGGCTTGCATGGCGGCACCCGGGACTGGCGCGCGGCGAGGTTGCGTTGCCGGCTGCCTCTGGGAAACATTCCGCATTGCGGTCTGCGTCAGCATGGCTCATGACCTCCAGTTGATGAGGCCATTGGTAGCCGCTGCGCGAGGGGGCGAAAATTCCGGTAAAATCCCTCCGGGCTAGCCCGGAGGGCGGGAGCAGGCGAAAAGGCCTCTCGATAAAGAGGTTTGTCACCGACTGGACCACCAAATCGAGCCCAGGCGACCATCTAAGCGCCTTAAAGCATTGGCTTTTTGTCCGGCAGGAAGGCGCTGGCGCACGGGGATATCCCGCTCGCCGGGGAGGCGATGAGGCTTGGCGCCATGGATTTTCCCGAAAAGCCGTTTGAGGACGAGGCTCTGCTCGCTTCCGTGCGGTCAGCGCTCGATAAGGGGGATCGCGATCAAAAGCGCCAGGCGGAGCGCGGCAATATTGAGGCCCGACTCGCGGCGTTGTCGACCGCGAGCGCGATGTCCTTAAGGGACTGGTGGCTGGACATGCGAACAAACAGATTGCGTACGACCTTGGGATCAGTTTTCGAACGATCGAGACCTACCGGGCTAATCTCATGATGAAGATGCAGGCTGCGAGCCTCTCCGATCTCGTGCGCATGGCCGTGGTCGCCGGAATCCTTGATTCGAGCGGATCTTGAGCAACGCGGTAGCCCGCCGCTCACTCATGCATCGAGTCGCGAACCTCCGGAACTTCCCGGAGGGACATTATCGGAATTTTTTCGGGTCTGGGCCCTCCCGCCAAAATTGCCCAATCATATCGGGGGAACCAGATCATGTTGTCGCAGACATCGCTTCGAGGTGATTTATTCTCATCAACAGGTCGGGTGCTGAGATATTTAACGAGCGGCTGCAGCGTGCTTCTCGCGATCGTTTCTATTGTCATCGGTATCGAAGTCTCGGTCGCCACAGCCTCCTCAGGAGCTGCACTTTCCACGGAAATCATCAATCGTGCACGAAAGGGCGACCGTTTGCCGGTAGTTCCTGTCCTCCATAAGAATCCCGTCAACCGGCCACCGCAAGTCAACCTTCCGCGCATACCGGCTCCCGACCAAGATTTGGCTGACGGCTGTGAATCGCTGGCCAGTCCTCTAGCTCATTCGCCATTGGCGCAAATCGCGGGCCGCTGCCTGTCTTAGGCGAAGGGATCTCATAAGTTTGGGCGGCGTCATGATTGGCTGGCTTGCAAGGCGTGCCCGACCCAGACCAGCCGGGGCTTCGCGGACTTGAGCCATATCAAAGCGCGACACCCCATTTTGCTGCTTGTTGCTGCACCCATGCGGCCATCTGGAGCCGCGGGCGCAAGCAGAAGCAATGAAAAATCACGGCAAAGCGTCGAACTCGGGGGTGGTCGTCATCGTCGTTAGCGATGATCTCGCCGTTCGAAATTCGCTCAAATTCTGGCTCGAAATTGAAGGCCTGACAGTTCGTGGCTACGTGTCCGAAGCGGACCTATTGAGCGCGGGCGACCTGGCTCACTGCGACTGCTATGTAGTCGACCAAAAAACGTCCGCGACTAACGCCTTGAATCTGATCGCGCAGTTACGCGACCGGCACCTCACCGCGCCTGCGATTCTGATCGCGAGCCACCCTAGCCTATCGCTGCGTCAGCAAGCCGAAAAAGCCGAGGTCCCGATCGTGGAGAAGTCTCTCGTTGGGAATGCGCTCCTCGACAAGATTCGCGATGTAGTCGGTGCACCCGGTTAGCCATGTGCCGGCAAGTCCTCGTCACGATGATCACAATGAGCGTGGTGGCGCCCGTCTTGGCACAAGAGGCCACCACGCCCGCAGGACGTGGCGAGTTGTTGCTGACGAGGAATTGCGCGCGCTGCCATGCCGTCGGCCCCACCGGGGCTAGCCCGCACCCGGCGGCGCCGCCCTTCCGAACGCTCTCTCGCAAATACAAGATCGAGGGCCTTGCCGAGGCCTTGGCGGAGGGCCTTTCTACCGGTCATCCGGACATGCCGGAATTCGTCTTCGCGCCGGAGGACGTTGGTGCGATCATCGATTATCTGCAATCCATTCAGCAGCAGTAACAGCTTCTTATCGGACACGGGTTCGATCGATTAATCGATTGCGGCCGGGTTCCTCCACACGCGCTTTGCGCAGGCCGGTGCCATTCTTGATCCACGTCAACTTTCTCTTCCTCCAGCATGTCACCATTTAAAAGATGGATTGGCTTGGAGCAGCGCTCGTGGCTACGGTGACCACCGCCCAGTCGGAAAGTTCGGTCGGTTCGTTTCTTGATCGGGGCCAGGCGGAACAGGCAATGCCGTTCACAACGATGATGGTCCACGTCGATGTCGAGCGCGACTGCGAACAGAGAGTCCAACTTGCTCTTGCTCTGGCCGACCGCTTTCAGGCGGCGCTCATTGGCGTTGCTGGCTTGACGCTGCGACCCGCTTTCGCCGCCGGAGGCGTTGTCATCTATCACGAGCCCACGGAACGCGAGCGCCACACCGTGAGCGCACGCCTCGATGACATGGGTGGCAGATTCCGCGCCAAGGGCCAGCATCTCAAGCAGGTTGAATGGCGCACCGCTCTTGAATTGCCGTACGAACTCGTGTCGCGCGAGGCAAGAGCGGCGGATCTCATCATCGTCGGAGCACGGCATACTGGGGGTAACATTGAGGACCTTGCCGATCCCGGCGTGATCCTGCTACGGGCGGGCCTGCCCGTGCTGGTAGTGCCCGACACCGTCGCTCCGCTGCAGCTCCGCCGGGTGGTCGTGGCGTGGAAAGACACGCGTGAGTGCCGCCGCGCCGTACGTGATGCACTTCCGTTTCTGCAGCGGGCCAAAGAGGTTCTGCTTGTCGGAATCGGCGAAGGCGAAGCGGAATCCAATGCCAAAAAGACTCTTTCCGACGCCGCAGGCTACCTTCTCCGCCATCGAGCCGCGGTGCACGACGTCTGGCGGCAAGCACGGGGACCGGTCGCCGCCGAACTCCTGCGTCTCGTTCAGGATGAGGGCGCCGATTTGATCGTGGCCGGCGGCTATGGGCACAGTCGATTGGGCGAATGGATCTTCGGGGGCATCACGCACGAGCTTCTTGTATCGAGCCCGGTCTGTTGCATGTTGTCGCACTGACCATTCGGTCGTTTTGGTTGCATGTGGGAGAACGCTGATGCCGAGCGGAGAGGTGGCAAGGTCGATCGGAGTCGTCATCGATCAAGGCAAGCAGGAAGATCCGATGTCCTTGGCGGCGCTGATGGTGCACGTCGACGTCGAGCACGATTCGGAACAAAGAGTTGAACTCGCAATCGGCCTGGCCGACCGCTTCCAGACCGCGCTTATCGGGGTCGCGGGCTGCGCGCTGTGGCCGGCCTTTATGGCTGGAGATGTCGGGCTGACCAAATCCAGCCAATACGACTTTCAAAAGGTGATGGTACGTTTCGAGCAGAGGGGCAAGAAGTTCCACGCCCAGGGCCGCTCACTGCGGCAGATCGAATGGCGCAGCGCCCTTGAAACTCCTCGCGAGCTTCTCTTGCGGGAAGTACGAGCGGCGGATCTCCTCATCATCGGTCGCAAGCGCGGCGAGAATGACGCCGACCCCGGGGTTATCGTGCTGCGGGCGGGCCGGCCCGTTCTGCTGGTGCCCGACCCCATCGCTGCGCTGCCGCTTCGGCGCGTGGTCGTCGCTTGGAAAGATACGCGTGAATGCCGGCGCGCGGTGCGGGATGCGCTCCCATTCTTGCAGCAGGCGAAAGAGGTTTTGCTCGTCGAAATCGGCGAGAACGAGTCGGAGTCGCAAGCCAAGAAGAATCTCGCCGATGTCGGGGCATATCTTGTCCGTTACCGCGTGATCGTGGCGGCCGAAGTCTGGCGCCGACCACGGGGCGCGGCCGCCGCCGAACTCCTGCACGTTGTGAAGGAGGAAAAAGCAGATCTCATCGTGGCCGGCGGCTATGGGCACAGCCGATTGGGTGAATGGATTTTCGGCGGCGTCACGCGCGAGCTTCTGTCGGCAAGCCCGGTTTGTTGCTTGTTATCTCATTGACCTTCGCGTCATGACCAACTGTGGCTACCCGCCGATCTCTGGATCGTCTCCGCTTCTTTGAGTTCTTCGACGACCAGATCGCCTTTGCGCGTGACCACGTCGCCGCCCAGCCACGCCGGCGACTTTGATATTTATCAAACTTGGCCAACCGACAGAAAAGTATCGGGTATCAACGCCGTCGCGAGCATGACGTCATTGATATTGCGGTGGGCTAGCCAGTTTGCATCGGGATGCTGTGCGTGCGACGTCCAGAAGCTGACGATGTTCTCGCTCAACGATTCGTGCGGTAGAAGGAGGTCGACGGACCGTGGTAACGCACACCCGCTCCCGAATCGTCTTCTATCTTTGCTGATCCCATCGGCAATCATCGGCAATGCCCTCAGGCCTATTGCCAAGCCAAGTTCCCGGAAGGCCAAGCGGTGCGAGGCAGGCCGGCTTAGCTGCCGACCGCCGAGAAACGCCTTTAAGCCATTCCGGCAGGCGTCCACCAGCTCTTCCAGAAGACGAGCATCGTTCAATGCGTCCTCGCCGGGTAATCGGCACAGTCGGCAAGCATCGAACAGCAATCCGCCAAGTCCGAGCGGGTCATCCGTCGTCCAGTTCCGTTGGTGACACAAGAGAGCAAGTGATTCGATCGCTGCACCGAGCCCGGTCGCTCCGACAGTGCCCAGTGTTTTCGCCGCAGGCCGCGCCTCCCGAAAAGTGATGAACCCGTCTAAGGCGTCATGTAGCCCCATGGAAGGGACGAGCGGTCTTGAAAGATCGGTACTCATCTTCCAATAGACCCCAACGATTTCGCCGGAGCGGGACCTGCGGGCGAAACCTTCCAATGCAGCTTCGCCCAACTCAACCGCCCAACGCGCATAGTCAGCATTGCCGGTGACGAAGGCGGCTTGGCAGAGGGCGTGCATCCACTTCGTCAAGTAATGGAAGTACTGCCCGTCCCGATCCCACTCCAGGCGTTCGTCGATTGGTTCATCGGTGTCGCGCTCCTTGAGAGGCTTGCCGATCCTCAGACCGCCCGCCGTCGGATGGCGGCGGCCTGGCTCTTCATCAAGTCCGCTGATCCATCCGCTGCGCATGTCGTCATCGCGATAATGCCCGAGCACCTGATGCACCTTATCGATCAATTCCATGGCGTATCGCAGGTATTTTTCATCGTGCGTTCGCCGGAACAGCTCGAGAAAGTTGCAGACGGCGAATGCATCGGTCCAAAGATATCGCTCGTGATCCCGTGCCGGCTGACCCAAGCCAGTTCGCATGGCGAATTCCGCCATCATTCGAGCCGCTTGGGCAGAGGCACTGTCCGGGATCATTTCGCAATCACAAATAGGATACGGGCCGCGAGTGGCGCTAGCCGCCGTCTGAAAAATGAGTCGGACATAGATTAACCGGTGAATGGCGTTGCGACACAACCGCCCTTATGACTACGGCCTCGCTTTCTGAACAATCGTTTATCGGATCGACGCCAACCGCTTGGTGGGAACCGTACCGGTCAGCTGGATAATCTCTGCGGCAAGATCGGAAGTCGGCGCAACCAGATCGATCGGGCCGCCGTAGTTGATCGCGTTGCGAGGCATGTCCGGATATGCAGCCTCCTGCGGACTCTGGACCATGGCAATTCCACCGGCTTTCTTGATGGCCGCGACCCCACGCGTTCCATCGTCGAGCTGCCCCGAAAGCACCACGCCAATGGTCCTCGGACCGAAATGCCGAGCTAACGACGTGAACAGCTGATCGATGTTGCGCGTAGTGTATCGATGGTCGGGTAAAAGATCGGCGCGCAGATCGGGGTCGACCATCAGATGCTGCGAAGGCTCGCCGATATAGCACACCCCCTTGTGCAGCCGCTCTCCGTGTCTTGCGACTACCACCGGCATCCGGACGTTTCGCAGGAGGATATCACGCAAATAGCTGGCACGATTGGCCGGACGATGTAACACGACCAACACGATGGCATGGAGATCTAGGAGCGCTTCAAGTAGGCCTTGCAACGCCTCGATGCCACCGCTCGAGGCGCCGATCGCGACGATGTCCGGATGAGCTTTCATCGGCGATAATCCGGCAGAAATTTCAAGATGCCTTCGCCTGAGCGGGCTCTTCGTTCGGTTGGTAAAGGGCCATGCCGGACATTGGATCGACCCAACCGAGATGATCGTGGACGGCTTTAACGCCGGGCACATTTTCGGCCGCCGCCACGAGTGCCTGGCGCTGGCGCTCTTCGGTGATCGTCCCCCACAACTCGACCACGCCATTGCGCACGATGACGTCGATGAGGGTGACGGGCGCCCACGCCTCCTTTGCCAGCTCCGTCAATAGCCGCGTGCGAATGGCCTCATCGCTGGCCGTGGTCGGCATCAGTTCGCGAGCGACGCCGGCCAGCGCGTGAACGAGATTGGCGCGAGTGACGATGCCGACCACCTCATTGCCACGCACCACGGGCAAGCGTTTGATGCGACGCTTCTCCATCGTGTGCACGACCTCGTCGAGCGGCATGTCTTCAGTGACCGTCAATGGGTCCGCCGTCATGATGTCTTGGATCTTGCGCCCATGGGAGCGGGTGTATTCATCCGCGAGCCGGCCTGGCCCCATCAAAAATTCAAGCCAATTGGGTCGTCGACGCTGCGTTCCGGTCTCCGCCCGCCGGAGGAAATCGCCTTCGGTCACGATTCCGACGAGGCTGCCTTTCTGGTCGATCACGGGCAGACCGCTGATGTGCCGTTGCAGCATAATCCGGACGGCCTGCCATATCGACGCGTCCGGCTCGACCGATATAACGGGAGACGTCATCACGTCCTTGGCTTTCATGGCGGGCCTCCATTTCGGTTTCTCGAAACCTAACCCGCCCATCCCGTCGTTATTTGATCTACATCAAGCCTGCTGCAGCGAAAGAACCCGAGTTCCGTCATCGCAGTCGCGTGTCTTGGGCACGTGGTGCTGCAGTTACCCCGCCAGCCTATCAGGGACGCGCGCACCGCGTCATCATGCCGATCCGCCTGCTCGGCGGCGCTACGAGCGGGCCCATCGATTGCGACGGGACGGGTCGCATCGCGGCCTTATCGAGCGTCCTGTGTCGCCTCTCTGAGGGCACGCATCACATCCTCGCGAGAGATCATGCCAACCAATTGGCGCTCGGGGCCGATAACGGGAAAGCTGCGAGCCTTCAGGCTCGCCATCAACTGGAGAACTCGAGTCAACGGCGCCGTCGGTTCGACGTGCACGACGGCTTCGGTCATCACTTCCGCCACCGGGCGTTTCATCAGTTCATCGTAGTGCGGCACCATCTGACCGGTGGTGAAGGCGAATGCTCTGAGAAAATCGAATTTGGTCACGATGCCCTCGCCAAGCACGGCCGAGATCGGCGCGCCGCTCGCAATTCCAATCAGGTGGGCGTCGAAGCGCCGGGCGAGATCGGCGGCAACGCTGACGCGGCCGTCCAGCTTGCCCTCTACGTCGACGTAGACCGTCAGCGTCGCATAGGACATGGCTCGCGATCTCGGCACCGAACCCGCATGGGATTTGAATTTCCGATCGTCAGAGGCCCCGCTCAAGCGCTACGGTCAAGCCGGATGCGTTTTGACGTGGCCTTGCAACCGACGGACCTGATCCTGGAGCTGTCGGCGCGCCCGCTTGAATGCATCGTTGAGAGCAAAATGAACGTCCGCATGCCGCTGGTCCAGACGTGGCGTACGCCCGATATCGACCTCCTTTCCGTCCGGGAGCGCTAGGCGGATGTTGATCTCGTAGAGGCCGCCGGTGCGGTGGTGTTCGCTCGGTGCCTTCACCACCACCCGGCAAGCGGTTATGCGCCCGAAGCGATCCTCGAGACTGGCAACGTGCTCGGCAATAATTGCGCGCAAGGCCTCGCGCGGCTTCATTCCTTGAAAGTCGATCTGGACGGGGCTTTGCATGCGTACCGTCCTACAGGTGTCCCATTTCGAACTCTTCGCACGAGCAGCCGAACTGGGAGAGAGCATCCTCCAGGTGATCGGGCAGCAGCGGCATTCCCAGCAGATACGAGGCCGTACGCCTATTGTGCAGGCGAGCGGCTTCCGCGCGCAGGTCCTCCCAGTCTTCGAGCGTGTCGTCGCCGCGACCGAGCCAAGCCAGGGCCACCAGATCGACCTGCTCGTCCTCGGTCAACGCCCCGATGAAGCCTCGCAACTCCGCGGCAACGGGATCGTCGGCATGATCCTCCAGCACGGACATCATGGCATCGTCCGTGGCATTGGAGGCCTCATCCGGCATGGTCACCATGTCCTTGGCATCGAACTCTCGCGCCTTGACCACGATGAAACAGACCTTTTCGGGAGAGATCGAGAGTGCCGGACTTGCTTTTGTCGCGGCCGCATCTTCAGCCGGCGACGCCTTGCTTTTGGGACTGCCTGCGCGCATGGGTCTTTCTCCCGGGCTTTTCTTCCTTAAGATATGCCCTTAGGCGCCAGAGACGTTGAGATAGGTCAATTTCCGCCGCGGCCGATCCAGCTGCCGCCGACCTTCACGTAGGAGCGCTTGACCGCGGCCCAGGCGATGCGGTGCGCGGCCTCCTCCTGGCGCGGATCGCCTACGTGCGCCGCGAAGGCATGATTGAAGGCCTCGCGGTAGATGTCCTGGGTGTGCGGCGGAACGTGTGCCTGCACCGAAGGAGGCAGATCGCTGTTGGAACGGTATGGCATGGCCGTTACCTCGGCAGCGCGATCTGGGCGTCAGTCATCGAAAAAAGGCCGCCCAACATCTCGCAGGCGGCCTAGGGCTGCGTCGCAAAGTCGGCAGATGCCGACTTTGCAGGATTCAATCCCGACAATTCAGGCCTTTTTGATCGCGATCTTCTTTTCGCTCGTCTGTGCTTGCTCCGTCTTCGGCAGCGTGACGGTGAGCACGCCATTCTTGAAATTTGCCTCGATTTTGTCGGCGTCGACGCCGTCCGGAACTCCGAACGATCGCTGGAACGAGCCATAGCGGCGCTCGGAGAGGTAATAATCCTTCTTCTTCTCCTCCTTTTCGTCCCGCTTCTCGCCCTTGATCGTCAGCGTGCCGTCGGAGAACTTGACGTCGATATTGCTCTCGTCCATCCCCGGCAGTTCCGCCGTGATCTCGTAGGCTTTCTCCTTTTCGACGATGTCGACGGCTGGGGCCTTGCCCCAGCCGACCTCGCCGCGCCAGAACGGCTGAACGTCGAAGAGGCTACGCCCGAATGGCGAGCGCCAGGAGCCCAGCTGGAAGTCCTCGAACAGGCGATCGACTTCCCGCCGCAGGCTCTCGAACGGCCGCCACTCGGCCGGACGATCAGCCTTCTCTTCCTTTCCCACCGGCAGTTTCGTTGCAGTTTCAGCCATGTCGCTTCTCCTCACGTTCGCGCACCTCGAGGGTGGCCTCGGCGGCGACGCGGACAGTTTTCTTTTCCGATGCGGAGTCCACGATTCCCCACAGCTCGACGGTCCCGTCCTGCACGATCACGTTGATCACCGACGGGAGCTGCGCCAGTGCCTTGTCTACAACCGTGATCACATTCGTAATCATCACCTCGGCGGCTTTCATAGTCCTTTGCGCAAAGAGCTTCTATCGATCGCAGGCGAATTCTTTGATTTGAATCAAGAAACGCGCACCCTCTTCCGCGGTTCGCTGGCGCCAACTTCGGCCAGGCGAGGAACGGAGGTTCGGATGCGCGCGAAGCATGTCATGTTGGCAGCGGTCATCGCCTTGCCGATGCCGACAGCGAATGGTGAAGCACAGGAGATCGGACAACCGAGCCGGGGCTTCGTTCTGGCTCAACGGCTGTGCGCCGAATGTCATGCCGTGCAAAGAGAATACTCGCGATCGCCCAACGCGAACGCACCTCGCTTCCAGGCTATTGCCTCCATCCCCGGCATGACCGCGACCGCGCTATCGGCCGCACTCAATACATCACATCGCGCGATGCCCAACATCATGCTCGCAGCAGACGAGCAGGCAGACATCATCACCTATATTCTGAGCCTCAAATGAATTTCGGTGCACCCTGGAAGCGCGCATTCGCGGCCCGGCCTCACGCCCTCATTTCAAGCCGGGGCCGATCGCATCAGTGACAGACGAGCACCGGAACTTTCGTGTGCGTAAGCACCTTCGTCGTCACGCTGCCAAGCACGATTGCCGCAATCCCGCTCCTTCCGTGCGAGGCCATGACGATGAGATCGCAGCCTCTTTGCTCGGCGGTGTCTATGATGCCTTGGTAAGGATGATCCTGTTCGACTTGCACGGTTTCACAGACGACACCAGCCGCGCGGGCTTCTTCGGCGACGCCATCCAATATGCCCTGCGCGTGCGCTTTGGCGCGCTCGGCGTGCTCGGCGAAAGCGCCGGACATTTCATAGACTCTCGAAGCAGGAACTGTGTAGACATCGAACGACGGTTCCACCGTCAATGCGGTGACTTTTGCTCCCGCTGATTTGGCTAGCGCCAGTCCATGGCGCACGGCCCTGCCCGCAAGCTCCGAACCGTCGGTAGGGATCAAAATGTGCCGATACATGGCACTTCCCGATCCGGACTTCGCGCCGTCATAGCCGTTTAGTCCGCAGATTCCTTCCCCATCCTTCAATGGTTCGGCGTGTGTTGGGTCCCGGAATTCTCCTCGGCGTGGCCGCGCAATTGAGCATAGCGCTGCATCTGCGCAGGTGTGAGCAGCTCAGACGTCATCAAATGATATTTCAGATGAGCCTTGCGAAGCTCGGCCTGGGTAACTCCAATGGCTGCCGTCACCGAGTCGAGACCGCTCGGCGTCACCACCCGGCGTGCAAACAGTCGGTCAAGCTCGGCTTCCTGCGAAATGAGCTTTTCCCCGATGGGAACAACTTCGGCAGTCATTTGGTCGAACAACCGCTGCACATCCACGCGCTGCCGATCCGTCAGTCCAAGTTGCTCACCAAGCTCCAAGACATGGCGCGGCCCAGGATAGCCGTTCAATTCGGCGGCAAGCGCCAAACTCATTCCTCGCCCGGCTTTCAGGTCGGCGATCTGTTCGGCCGACAGTGCCTTGATCGGGCGGGCCTGTAGGCCCGCATAGGGCCGCGTCGACTGTGCCGCAGCATTGCCGATCGTCAGCGAAATGCCCGTGGCAGACGTCGTGCTGTTGGTGGATCAACTGGATCGCAGGAACGCACGCGCGTCTTCGCGCGTGAAACGAAACGTCGGCATATCCGGATGGCCGACCATGAGGCCCTCGCGCAACTGCTCCATGAAAGAATCAAGATCCACGCGGCGAGCGAGCGCACGAAAGGCGGGGGCACCAGTGTGCGGACTCTCACCACTCCTGCCGATGGAATGACATTGCGAGCACATTCTTTCCGCCGCAGCGCGGCCGCGCTCTTCCAGTGGACTGGGGCTGCTTTCTTCGGCCAAGCTCGACGATGTTGCAAGCAGCAGAAGGAAAATTGCGAGCCTCACGATCATTTTCCATCTTCCCATGCGCGGCGAAAAAATCGCATTCTCTCTCCGCCAACAGCATTGAGAGAGATCAAATCGCGATGGCTCAGCGGTGCCGTCAGGCTCCCCTCGATCGAGCCGGGCGCACGGTCGGCCAACGCGGCCGGATCAATGCGCGTCCACGCCGGCGGCCTCGAGCAGCGTTTGCATGCGCTTGCGCGCGTAGAACATCCGCGTCCTCACGGTGTTGGCGGGCGCCCCGACAATCTCAGCGACCTCGTCCACGGATTTTTCGTGATAGTAGACGAGATCGAGCACTTCCCGATGGAGCGCCGAAAGCTGCGACAGGCAGTGCTGAACGAGTGCGCTTCGATCGCGCTTGTCAACGGTTGTTTCCGCATCGTCGGCGGGATCTGCGATTGCCGTCGCATTTTCATCGAGCCGCTCATCCGAACGGCGTCTCAGCGCCGAAAGCGCCTTATGGCGCGCGATGGCCAACATCCATGTGGAAACCTGCGACTTCACCTTGAAACCCTCCGCTCCGCGCCACACGTCGATGAAAACCTCGCTGGCGATGTCCTCGGCCAACGAGCGGTCGTTGGTGAGACGCAGGACAAAGCGGTAAATCCGCACACTGTACCGCGCGTAAAGCGCCTGCATCGCGCGCCGGTCGCCGGCGGCGATGGCGCGGATCAAAGTTTCGTCTGATGTTCCCTGACCCGATCCGACTTCACCTGTACGCGAAGTAACGAACGGCTTTCCCGTGAGCGTCAGCATGACTATTCCCCAAGAGTCATGATTAACGCGCTATTGATAGCCCCGAGATGCTCCCCGGCGAAATACAGATGAAATACTTGAGGGATTGCCCGGAGGGGACTTTACGTAGGGCTGGCACCGGTAGCGTATGACCGCTGAGTACGCGTCGGGCTCCGGCGTCCACGGTACAGGGCTTGCGAATTTCTCACGCCATAGCCCCTGTCGGTTCCCGCTTAAAGCCCGAACGGATACGTGTCGGGCAGCTCCTCCAGCGTCTTCGTCTCGAACGGCGTGATCGCGCTCGTCTCGTCAAACCAGACGTATTCGTCGAACTGCTCCGGTAGAACGGCCTGGAAATAGTGGCTGGCGAGCTCCGTTTCCGGGCGGTAAATCACGCCGATCGCGCGCTCGAACCGCGGTTTGCGCAGGCCCATCTCGTTTGACCGGCGAAGATTCAAGAGAAAGGATGGCTTTCCGGTCTCATGACAGACATGTTCGTAGCTGTCGGGGATTGCCGGCAGCACCGTCTTGATCTCCATCGGGCCGTCCCAGTTCGACGCTGCCGCCACGGTGCCGCTATTTGTGCCGAAGCCGATGGCATAGGCGAGGTCGCCGAATTCCTTGCGGCAAAGATGCCCGAGATTGTATTCGCCGCGGGAAAACATCTCGGTCGCGGCAGCGTTGCCGATGTGAGAATTGTGAGCCCAAACGATCGCCTTGCTCCTGGGGCCATAGAAGGCGAGCAAGGTCTTCAAGGTTTCGAACATGTGGCTGTCGCGCAGATTCCAGGAGGCGCGCGAGCCATAGTACATGATGCGATAGTAGCGCTCGGCGTTGGTAATGAGGCGGGCGTTTTGCACCGCGTCCATGAAGCGCTCGCCGTCGCGCTCGGCATAGTCGCGGCGCTTGTGCAGGAGATCGGTCAATACGCGCACGACATCCGCTTCGCAGGTTGGATAAGCTCCCGTCAGCGCGGCATGGCCATAGGTGGCAGGGTCCGACTGCCAAGGCGTCAGGCAGCCGTATCTTTCACGAGCGACCTGTGCGCTGTGCGGGTCGACCTGATCGAGATATTTGAGGACCGCGCGGATGGAGTCGTAGAGGCTGTATAGGTCGAGCCCGTGAAACGCAACGCGGGACGCGCCCTTGAGAGCGGCGTTGTGATGGCGAAGCCAATCGATGAACGCGCCTACCTCGTTGTTGCGCCACATCCAGACCGGAAAGCGGGCAAAAGCGGTCCACTCCGACGGCGGATACTCCAAATGTCGCACGTAGTGATCGACCCGTGCGGCGTCGGGCCAGTCGCCCTCGATGGCCACAAATCGGAAGCCCCTCTTCGTGATAAGTTCGCGCGAGATGCGCTCGCGCATGCGGTAAAATTCCGACGTGCCATGGGAGGCTTCCCCGAGCAGCACGATCCTTGCGTCGCCGATGCGCGCGAGCAATGGGTCCAACTGTGCGCTTTCGATTGCGTCGAATGGTTCGCAGTCATCCGCGATGGTTTGGGCCAACGTCTTGTCCGTCACTCTTTTGAACTGCCGTAACGGCGCCGGTCGCTGCTCGGCCGGCGTCCATCCTTCATCCCCGATGAGCGGTACGAATCGGACGTCCGCTAAATCCTCGCGGCGGTATTCATGTTCGGATATGCGCGTGACCCGAACCAGTTCTTGAATCTTGGGATCACGTCCGACCGGGATCACAAGCCGGCCGCCAATCTTGAGTTGCGCCTTCAGCGACTCCGGGATTGTCGGGCCCCCAGCCGCGACAATGATGCCGTCATAGGGTGCATGTTCCGGCCAGCCTTTCGTGCCGTCGCTGTGCAGCACGTGCACATTGTCGTAGCCCAGGTCGGCGAGCGTCGACGCGGCCTTTTCCGCCAACTGGCCGATGCGTTCGACCGTGTACACGTCGGCGGCAATCTCGGCGAGGACAGCCGCCGCGTAACCCGAGCCAGTTCCAATTTCAAGCACCCTCTCGCCGCCCTGGAGAGCCAAGGCTTCGGTCATGAAGGCGACGATATAGGGCTGGGAGATTGTCTGTCCTTCCTCGATCGGCAGCGGGCAATCGGTGTAGGCAAACTCGCACAGCTGATGAGGCAGGAACGCCTCGCGCGGCACGCCGCGCATGGCGCCGAGAACCAATTCATCGCGGACACCTCGTGCGACGATGGCTTTTTCAACCATCTCCTTGCGAAGCTTGGAAAACGCCTCTGTGGGAGGGATCGCCGCCGAGCGAGGGAGCTTGGTTCGTAACCGTGATTTCGACATTTTACATCGCCGTTTCCGACTGCAGAACCCCGTGAATTCAATGCGACATCAGGATTGGAAGTGTCATGGAGCTTAGAATTCCTCGCGTAACGCCACCGAGAATGAACTCCCGCAGACGCGAATGACCGTAGCCGCCCATGACCAGAAAGTCTGCCGAAGTATCGGCGGCATGCGATAGGATCGTGCTGTCGACACCCGTTTCGGCCGTGACGATCGACTTGACCTCAACCTTCGCACCATGGCGGGCGAGATGGCGGGCAATGTCCGCCCCGGGCATTTCCTCGCTCTTTGCTGGCTCACTGGCCACCATCACAACTTCGGTAACCTTGGCTCGGACAAGCAACGGCATGGCGTCGGCCACGGCCCGGGCAGCACTCCGGCTACCGTCCCAGCCGACCATTACCCGATCAAGCTTCAAACCGATTCGTTGAATATACGGCACAACGAGCGCGGGCCTACCAGAGTCGAACAGCGCCGCCTCGACGATGAGCCGCTCAAGTGCCGGCTTGTGGGGCTCCGGCTGACCCATGATCGCCAAATCGAACCGTCGCGCAATGTTGGCGAAAAATTTGTGGGCGCTCGCGACAGGTACGTCGACTATGCGCGATTCGGCAGAAACGGCGGCGCGTCGCGCGACTTCATCGAACTTGGCTACCGCGGCCTGTACCGCCTTCTCGTTTTCAATTCGCTGAGATTGCATCGCCTTGGCGGGAAAACCATCGGCCATGGGTGCGAGCGGCTCGTACAGGAAGGCGAGCCCCGTAAGGTGCGCACCGAACGTAGCGGCTACCGAAACGGCAAAATCCGTCGTGACGTCGCGTGACCCGCCCACCGATAGATTCGCAACAATGTCCTTGATCATGATTTCGTTCTCGCCCTTGGTCACCTGTGTTCGCTCCAGGGGCTCGCGGGCGTCGGCGCGAAAGCGAAAGCTCCCTGCAGAAGACCCCAGGCAATTAGCGGCGCTGAGAACAGAGGTTCATCACGATCGATCACCGTCTCCAAAAAAGCAATATGCACGGGCCCGAATAAGATCGGCAAGCCAAACAGCAACGGCAGCAGCGCCAATCCTGCGATGGGCACGTGCACAGCGAAGATGAATCCCATCGCCTTGCGGAGGTTATCGTAGATGCGGCGGCCGAGCCGTACGATTGACGATAGAACCGAAATCGTCGTCGAGGAGTACAATCGAAGATGCCTCGCGCGCCACGTCCGTTCCGCGTCCGCCCATGGCAATACCGTGTGCGCTGCTTTTAAGCGAAGGCGCATCGTTGACACCGTCCCCGGTCATAGCCACGATCGCCCCGTTCGCTTCGAGTGCGTTGACGACACGAAGCTTCTGCTCCGGCATGATCCGGGCGAACACCGTCGCCGTACGTACACGGACAGCCAACTCGCCGTTGGTCAACTGCTCGACCTCTTTGCCTGTCACGAAATCTTCGGTGTCGAAGCCTGCCTGGCGCGCGATCGCTCTTGCAGTCGTCGGATAGTCGCCGGTGATCATGATCACCTTGATGCCAGCCGATCGGCATTCGCTCACGGCATCGGGCACACTCGGCCGCAGCGGATCGGCAAGGCCGATGAGCCCCAAGAACTTGAACGAGAAATTGTGCTGCGAGTCCGGCCATGTCTGCCCCGCGAACGAGGCGCGGGCAACGCCCAAAACACGCAGGCCCTCGGCGGCCATGGCGTCCATGGACCGCGTCAGCGCGGCGACGTCCGGGGCATTGAGATGGCAAAGATCGGCGATCGCTTCGGGCGCGCCCTTGGCCGCGATGACGAAGTCTTGTCTGGCATCGGTACTCTGCCAGACGTGCGACATCGCGAGGAGACCTGGGCGAAGTCCGTAAGTGTGCACGAGTTTCCATTGGGGACCAGACAGGTGTTCGGTCTCGCCCAACTGCTCGCGAGCGAGATCATGAAACGCCCTCTCCATGGGATCGAAGGGCTCTCGCTCACTGGCGAGAAGGCCGAACTCGACCAAGCCGTGGAAGTCCTCTGGCATTTTTGCGCCGGACGCCTTCCGGGGTCGAAAAATCTCACCATTCTTGAGCCTCAGCTCGACGACGGACATTCGGTTCTCGGTCAGAGTGCCGGTTTTGTCCGTACACAACACCGTTGCGGAGCCGAGGGCTTCGATGGCGGCAGCACGCCGGGTCAGGACACGCGCCCGCGAAATTCGCCACGCACCCATTGCCGTGCGCACGCTCTCCTCAAGAGAGCAGAATCCACGGAGGTAATAATCTTCTTGATGGCTGACGCGGTACTCGTGGCCAAAGCCCGGCAGAAAACGCCTGAGGGCTATTACAATCTTGAGCGAATGCTCAGGCGCGTGCTCAGCAGCAAAGGAACAGTGCTTCTATGCGGCACGTGCAATGGATGCCCGTGGCATGAGCGAAATGGAACTGGTGGATGGTGCACGGCGTAGTACGATGGATGAGCTCGCAAACGGCGGAAGCCGACAGGGTACTGGTATTCTGACCGAGAAATGACTTCGCCATAACTTTAGCGAATGATTGTAAAAATCGTGCACACGGCAGCGCGCACGCGCCGAAATCCCTCAGTGTGACCCGCGACTAACCTCGGGTCGGTGGCGGCTCCTCTTCGTCTGCCGTTAGCATGTCAAAGATCTTGGCTACGACGCCATCAAGCGGGCGATGCTCTTTGCCGAGAACGTCGCCCCCTCCATTGAGCCAGACTCGCGCTTCTTCGAGCTGTGCGACACTTGGATGCAGCGCCAGGATATCAACGGCCGTACTGTCGTCCATGTCACCCAGGATTTGATGCAAATCGCTTCCGGTTGCGTCTTGGTCGCGCATAGGTTGCCTAGAATTCGGTTTCCGACCGGATCATAGGGTTCACAAGGTCAACCTCACATGCGAGGCAGGTCATTGCCTCGTATACTCGTCCTCCGCCGGCGGCGGACCAGCCCTGCACCTTGTGTCCCGTATTCGGACAGTTCATACAATACAAGCACCGAGCGATCGTTTTTGAGATAGGTCAAAGCGAGCAAACTTAAACCTGTTTGAGGGTTAAAGTTATGCACACGCACATCCTCATTCCCACCGATGGTTCGGACTTGTCCGACGAAGCGATCCAATACGGCACTGCCCTTGCGAAGGCCGTTAACGCCAAGGTGACGGGTGTAACGGTTTCGCCTCCCATCCATGTTCTTGCGGTTGAACACGACACGGTTGCGGACACGCTCGAATCATATAGGGCACGCATGACTACCCTTGCGGCACAGCGGTTGGCGAAAGTCAAGGAGGCCGCTAACGCCGCGGGGGTGAGTTGCGAGGTTGTGCATGTCGAGCACGAGCATCCTTACAAAGCGATTATCGACGTCGCCAATACCAAGGCGTGCGATGTGATCGTGATGGCATCCCATGGGCGGCGCGGACTTTCTGCGATCGTGCTCGGGAGCGAGACGCTGAAGGTGCTCACCCACAGCACCATCCCCGTCCTCGTCTATCGCGGCTCTCGTGCGGGGCTGTCGTCCCCATACTTCGCGGCATCTTAATTGCCTTCTCATCGAGACGCGGCTCGCACGTTGTCCAAGGGGCTCAGGTGGGTGGTTCAGAGCCAGTATCGGATCTGCGATTGCAGCGGCTGGACGTATAACTCCTGCAAAAATCAAAATTTGGATCGAACGTTGGGCGCGAATAAGCGCGAACTGGAGGCTGTTCAATGAGTGTGCCAGAAGTCGGTTTGATCGGCGACATCGGCGCCACCAATGCACGTTTCGCGTTGGTCCAAGCGGACGGCAGCATGAGGGATTGAGCACATCAAGTTTTACGCAAATTCCTTCGCTGCTTTCTTGCTGCGGCATAAATAATGACGTACGCGATCTGGTTGCAACCAAGTAAAAGTTGGTCCCGCGAGGAACTTGCTCGTCGGGTCAACCGTAGTGGGATCCCAATGATTCCAGCCCTGTTAGTGCGAGCCAGCGCGCTTTGTCACGCGATAGCGGCTTTGTTTATGGAGCAGCGCGCCTCCCGCAAATGGCCTCGGTTCATATTTTAACCCATATCAATATCCCACTGCTTCGCGGTAGGCAGACAGTTCAGTCGTTAGCGGCCAGCATGGCGCATGAAGTCTTACAGTCTAAAAGGTGTCCGTTAGGGAGTTTGATTTCTAAAAGCAGGCAGTCCGTGTCGGAGGTACGATTGGCGCTGATGGTCATGGAACCTGTGATTTTGGCCACGCCGTCCTCCTCGATGTTAAAGCCAAGTGCGCGCAGCGCGGCATCAGCTTGATACCGATCAAATTTCAAAACTCGCATGGGTTCATTCTCCTCTGCTCGGTCAATCAGGCCCCTGCTGGGCTGCCTCACTTCGGTTCAAATCAACAACCCCGCCTCGGCATCGGGACAACCGAAGCGGGGTTTAGGACTCGGATCCGCTTTAGGCTTTTTTTGATCTCGATTTTTTGCTGCTTTTTGGCCACCTCTGCAGGCTTTGGCAAGTGGACGTGCAACACGCCCTTACCAAACTTCGCCTCGACCTTGGCCGAATCAGGATCGAACGACAGAGAGATTGTTCTGCTGAACGAGCCGTAGCTGCGCTCTACCACATGCCAGTTCTTGTCCTTATCCTTCTCGTCGCGCTCAACCTTTTTCTCACCGCGGATGGTCAGCACCCCATCGGCGAGTGTCACATCGACATCCTTCTCATCGCCACCCGTCAATTCGGCCGTCAAATCGATCGCATCCTTACTCTCGGCGATGTCAATCCTTGGCGCCAGCATGTCCGAGCCGAACCCCGAAAGCGGGGAACGGCGTGAGAAGTCCTCGAATGTTTTTTGGACCTCGCGGAATAGCGAGCCGAACGGGTCATCATCGCGGCCGAAAAGCGAGGGAAGATACGATCTAGCCATGGCCACCTCCTTCGATTTGAGACCCACATTGGAAACTGGAACTATCCGCGTCTCGCCCCCGCATTGCCTCAGGGTGCTGTTTGAGAAAATGTCTCAGTGCCATAAAGAACTCCGCCGCGTGCCGAATGTGCCCAGCATCGAGCGCCCCCATGCTCGCCGATTGCGGCCACCTCGTCCGCATCAAGGTCGCACATCCCAAACTTGCTCGATCCAAATCAATTGTGCGGCTTTGATCCAAATCAATGATGCCGCCAAAGTTGCGGCCGAGGTTGAAATCCGGAGTGGTCGGGTGCGAAACGCGCGTGTGGAGGATGTGGGCCCGCAATCACGCGGCGGCGACTGGAGCAGGTCTTAGGCGGCGGCTTCCACATCGTAGTGGAGGCGGAAGGACAGGACCTTGCTAAGCGGCTGGCTACTGTCCGTGGCGTGACCGCCGTCGAGGTCACTGGCACAAACCATCTGCGGCTTTTGGCCGAGCTGGTCATGAGCCCTGTCTCGGCGGAGCAACTTCCAACGGCGGCTTGGTAAGATGCTGAGGCAATTTGCTGTTAGGTGCTGAATTCATGAAGATTCTTGTACCGGTCGATGGCTCACCCGCATCCATCCGCGCGGTTAAACTCGCGGTCGATCAAGTGAAGGCACTGCCGGAAGCCAGCCTCGTTCTCGTGAACGTGCAGAACTTTTCAGGGCTCAGCTTGCCTGAGGGCGCCGAAATAATGCCGTCCGCATGGATTCAGCAGGAAGAACAGAGGGCGGCTGACGAGGCTCTAAAAGACGTTGTTGCCACATGCCGCGAGGCAGGAATTAGCTACGTCACCCGTACAGAGCGGGGCGGCGTTGCGCCAACGATCGATCGCGTGGCTCGCGACGAACACGTTCAGCACATCTTCATGGGGACGCGGGGACTTGGAGGGGTTCGCGGCCTACTTCTTGGGTCGGTGGCTACTCAGTTGCTGCATCTAGTCGATGTACCGGTGACGCTTGTGAAATAGGCAGTTCTTAGGTGAGAGACTTCCTGGGCTCATTGGTACACGGTTTTCGCAATCGCAATTCCCTCGCATACTTCGTTCGGGGCTGACATCCCTCCCGTTTCAGCAGGTCACGTGAAAAAGCCCGATCTTCTTTGCATGCGACCTGTTGAACGCACCAATCGCCTCGGGGGTGGGCTGCAATAGTACCTTGCAGCCCTTCTTCGCGAAATAAGCCTCGGCTTCCGGCGAGAGATGCACATTGCCCATCTGGCCAGAGCCGAGAACGAGCTGCTCGCATCCCCTCTCGAAGACGAACTTCGCTTCATCTTTAGAGAGTACGTGCGAGGTGCCGTAGTACTTCTTTGACAGCTTCTTCCTCCGCTTCGCCACCTCGCCGGAGAGGCGAATGATCACGTCGTGCTCATAGGTCTTTCCGTCGATTGTGATGGTTCCAAATGTGGTGCCTTCGATCTCCATGGCCGTGATCCTTGTTCCTATCTCAGGGCGAGGCTCTAACGCTCTAACCCTCGCTCAACTGACTAACTCGCCTCGTGTCACTGCGGGCTCCCATTACCAGACCGGCTCCACGCCTTTTCCACCTTTTTTAGCCCAAATTATACTTAAGCGTCGCGCAAGGAGGAGGGAGGGCGCGCCCGACGGGGGAACGGCCTGAATTTCCTATTCGCCAGTTCACACGACGACGAATGTCAGCCGACGGAGGCGACGCGCTGTTGGGTTTCCGCCTCGGCGGCGATCTCGGGTCGCGAGGGAAGCGTGAGGACAGTTGCGTTCTGCCCTTCATGGAGCCGCGTCAACAGCACGATCTTGCCGTCGGGGAACTCGAGCGCGTCATGATTGGTGTGAAGCGCGCCCTTGTTGATCTGGCGAAAGATCGCAACGGTGTGGCCGGTATCGGCTGGAAACATGAGGGTGGCGTGATACTTGACTGGCCTCTCGAACGCCAGTTCGGTACCAGGAAGTAGGCAGACAGCCACCGAGCAATCCTCCGGCGCGGCAAGTCCTCGTGTGCCGGTGCCGAAGTTATGTGTGACGAGTTTTTCGCCAACTTTGGCTGGGCGTGTTCGCACACTGTGCAGACTGTAGTCGCACATATCCAGGAACTCCTTTCTTCGAAGCCCCCCGATAATGCAAGATTAACAGAAAAGACGCCGCGGCGCATCAAACGTGAACAGTCGCAGCCGGCCTCTTGACCGGCCGCAGGAGCCACGTCCTGATCTTGGCGTCGGCGATGCCTGCGTTGATCTCTCCATTGAGCCTCTCGACGATCGCACCTGACCGTGCAAGCTAACTGTAAACGCGCAGATGGTCGTTTACCGCCTGGACACCGGGGGTTTCCTCGGTGGCGACACGGATTGCGTTCTTCTCCTCTTCATTGCGGACCACGCCCCAGAGGTTAACGACACCACGGTCGACGACCACGTCGACCGTTGCCATTGTAGCTGTCCAAGGCAACTTCCGCAGATTCAACACTATGATTTTTCGCAAGACTTCGTCCGCTTCTGTAACGTCTACGAAACCCAGCCCCCGGCTCGCCAGCGCCTGCACGAGATTGGCGCGGCTGACGATGCCGACAAGCCGACCGTCCTTGAGTACGGGCACCCGCTTGATGCCGTGCTTTTCGAGGAGATTAGCGATCTCTTGCAACGATGTATCGGGATCGACGCTGATCACCCGACGCGTCATCACATCTTTAGCCTTGCGCCCATGTGCTTTGACAAACTCGGCCATTAGCTGTTCAGCCGACGAGAAAGTCTCAAGCCACCAGGAGCGCTTGCGCTCGGCACCCGACACAGCGCGGCGCATAAGGTCTCCCTCTGAGATGATCCCCACAACGCTACCATCCATGGCAACGACTGGAACCGCACTGATGCCATTTGCCACCAACGTGTTCGCAACCGCCTTTACATCTAATTCTGGGCCGACGGTAATAACATGCGAAACCATGACATCGCGGGCTTTCATGACGCCGCCTCCTCTAAAATCATTTCCAAATCTTGCCTCAGCCCGGAATACATTTCCGCCCCATGGACCTCAATCGATCGACCACGGACCATGAGCGGACGCGCAGGGGGATGGCTCTCCATGGGTCACTCTGCCTCCGATCGAGCACGCGCTCAAATCGGGTGGAACAGGACACCTGATAGGCTTCCAGGAGGCGACGGTATTGAGGGTGGATGCCATGCAAATTTCACCGGAGTTTTCATCAGCGGCCCGGCGGGCTCCTGTCCCGGAGTTCCCTTTGATCTGGGAGGGGGCGGGGATGGACACGCCCGAATTTCAAGACTGCCGCCTTTCCGCAATGGCTAGGGCACGGCGGCGACGCTTGCGGCGGCGAAAGGGCGACTAATCCGCTGCACTGTCCCGGATCGACTCCAAACTGTTTGGCAATGACGCGCACAGCAGGCCTCTCAGTGGCTCATGCAGGCCGCTCCGCCTCTGTCTCCTCTTTCATCTTCAGGATGTTTCGCCGGAGCTTGTTGAATTTCTCTTCAAAACCCGCCTGGTAGAACGGGTCGTCGCGGTCGGCCAGTCTCAGAGCAATATCTGCCCAGTCCTCTGGCCGCAGCGCGTTGAGCGCGGCTGGAAACACGACGCGCTCCTCCTTGGTCATATGCTGCCGTTCGTGGTTGATGAAGTCGCGAATGATGTTGTCCACATTCTGGCGCACGAGATCCTGATCGCTCAGGACGCGCTCGACTGCCTGGGCGACCCGGCGCAGGCGCCTCGTTCCCTCCCGGTGCTCGCCTGCAAGATCGCCAATGGTCGCCGCTGCGACAGGATCGCGCGCCTTGAGCTTCTCGACGATCATGTCCTCCTTCGGGTGATGGCAGCAATCCGGATAGTCCTTGAAGTAGTCGATGACCGCGAGGACGACCTCGTAATCCGGGCGATCGCCGCGGTCGAACACACTCAGCTCCCGTTCAAGGACGCAAAGCAAGCTTTCGATATTGCGATGTTCCTGACGTAGAACCTCGATGATGTAAGTCATTTTGCTCTCCCATAGTGCCGCCTACCAGCCTCCCATCGCGACGAGCACCGAGCTGCCAAAAAATTTTTAGTTTGGGGCGCGCTGTATGGCATTGCGCTAGATCAAATCGGCTGGTTCCATAGTGCCCTCGATATGGCGTGAATGAACGGCTCGCGGGACTGCGATGATGCCCCGGGGCGGGTTTTGACACTCGCAGCGGAAAATTAGAGGAATTTACACTTGACGACCGCCGGCGCCGCACAAGAACGCCATCAGGAAAGCTAGTGTTGCTCTCCAATTTTGAACGCTATCAGCGCATCGCGTGGGCCTATGACCTGCTTGATCTCCCGTTTGAATACGGGCGTTACCGCAAAATCAGGCCGCTGCTTTTTCGGGGACTTTCGGGACGCATATTGGAAGCTGGCATCGGCACTGGCCGGAATTTCCCGTTTTACCCGCCTGAGTCTGAGGTTGTAGGCATCGACTTAAGCCCGGCCATGCTGGCGCGAGCAGAGCGCCGGCGGTCCATGGCAGCTACAAAGGTCGAGTTGCGGCAAATGGACGTGACGCGGCTGAGCTTCCCCGATCGTTCCTTTGACGCGGCGGTGGCGACGTTCCTGTTCTGCACCCTTCCCGATGAATTGCAGGTTGCTGGCATGCGGGAGCTAGGCCGTGTGGTGAAACCCGGAGGCCTCATTCGATGCCTGGAATACACTCGCCCAAGCGGCGGCCTTCGCCGCGCGATGACGCGCCTTTGGGAGCCGTGGGTTTACTGGGCCTATGGTGCCGGTTTCGACCGTCAGACCGAAAAGCACGTTCCAGAAGCAGGACTGCGACTGCTCGAATCGCGCTTTGTGGCCGACGAACTCATAAAGCTGCTCGGCGCGAGGGCTTAGCAAGGCGCCTGGGCTTTCGCTCCTTCACCTTCGGTGTCCAGAGCTTTCGCTCTGGCCTCGTCACACATTGGCTGTGAAAAGTGGTCTCAACTTCTGACGATTTTTCGATCAGACGCGGCCACAAGTCGGTTGAGACGCTGCGCCTCTATTGCCGGAGTTGCCCAGCCATTCACAGGAACGCGGGGGCAGGGTGCTCTGATGCGCGTTAATATTTGGATTATGCTTGCAGCCCTGCTCGCGCTTTTGGCCATTACTCGGTACCTGCAACACCAGCAAGATACGCAGCGTATCTGTGGCGATGACCCCACCGCCTCGGTCTGCCAACGGTGAGAAGAGCGATTAGCGAACGTGATTTGAGTTTGCGGGGGAGCCGCGACGGAGGTGCCTGAAACTCTAAGAGTCGGTAAACTCGGCAGCCGCGAATCGTCCGGACGACCAGTATAATCTCGATAGGTAAAATGCGTAGACAGGGAGGCGCTCAAATGACAATCACCAGGTCATTGGATCTTTCTTGTATCATACTCGCGGTAACCATGGCAGGAAACTCAGCGTTTGCCGCTGATGCAGATAATGGTGAACGCCTTGCGCGTCGATGGTGCTCGTCTTGCCATGTCGTTGCATCAAATCAGCGGACTCCAACGAGTGAGGCACCACCATTCGCGACGATCGCACGCAAGCCAGACTTTGATGCGGCTAGGCTCACATTCTTTTTGCTCGATCCGCACCCGAAGATGCCGGATATGGCGCTAAGTCGGGCAGAAGCGGCGGACCTTGCGGCATATATCGCGACGTTGAGATAGTGCCTCGCAACATCGCGTCGTCGCTGCCAAAATTGCGTTATCCTGCACATCTTCAGTATCGTGACCGTTCAGGAGGACGCCATGTCGATCATCCGCCTCATCCACATCAAGGTCGATCGGTCCGAGACCGAAAACGCCGTGCGGATCTGGAAGACGCAATGCGCTTCGCTTATGATCCAGCAAAAGGGCTGCCTTTCGGAAAAGCTCTTGCGCTGCCGAGACGCGCCCGAATTCATCTCGTACTCGGAATGGGAGAGCGAAGCCGCCATCGAGGCCTATCGCAACAGCGACGCCCACAAGAAGATCGTGCGGCACACGCGCGGACTGAAAGGGGCGAAGGCGGAGGTCAAGCTCTACGACCTGGTGCAATAGGCCCGAAACGAGGGCGGACCCGGCGCAAGCCCAGTCCCAAATTTCGACCTGGGGGCAGCGCGAAAACGCAAGCTTTTCGAGAACGGATCGGAAGCGAGGCGCGCTGCCGATACGAACATGTACAAGTAGTAGATAAAGCCGAAATATGACATCGGCACGCCGAAGACACGCGAATACGGGCTGTTAACGACCGCATTGCATCCATCAATGATAGGACCACCACAACGGCTGACCTGTGTAGTTCCCTCGGGCAACGTAGACCGCGACGGCTAGGAAGCATGATCCTTCCACTGGATGATGCAGTTGCATTTTCCGGCGTGTAGGTCATCGCCCAATCCGCCTAGCCAACTGAAGGCAAGTTACATCATGGCCTTGCCTAAGAGGGCGGCTTTGACTCAGATCAAATCATTTCAGCCATTTTGCTTTCCGTCACTTCGTGGCAACGCAGCACTTCGGTCGCTTTCGGAGCGAAACGGACATTGACTGAGCTGCGCTTACAGAAGAGTACACGCCCTACACCACGCGCAGGCGTCGGCTGTCCTCGATCACTCGCGTACCTTGCCGCAGGGTGATGGGCGTGCCGGGCCAGCGTTCACACGCCGCGCGATAGGTGGCGAGCGCAACCTGATAGTTCTCGACGCCGGCGACGTGTTCGACGATGCTTTCGCCGTCAGGGGTCCACGCATCGACGCGGAAAGTGAAGTGAGTTCTTAGCGTGGTCATGTTCGCCTTTTTCCCGTGAGCAGCGAAACGACGCCGATGCCGAACAACACGAACAGGCCAAGGACGTGGCCCCACCCCAGCGACTCCAAATAACCCAGCAGGATAAGAACGAGCCACCCACCTGAGGCGACTGTTAGCACCCCGGCGAGAATTCTCTCAGTCTTCGGCCCGTAGATCATGGCCCTGTTCTTGCCGTTCTAGCGGGCTACGGTGCAGTCTGGGGATTTTTTGGATTCTAGTTGTTATTTTATCCAGGTCCGTGCCCAAAGACCGACATCGAAATAGAGATCACTGCCACGGAAGGTGAGTGATCCGGCCTAGCTCGCTTCATTTAAATGCTTTTGAC
>Ga0306920_100001759_pt1 | contig 26921 bp, 25 predicted proteins | sample flu12Cox44000170_FD_204666 | JGI IMG/M metagenome (GOLD analysis project Ga0306920, IMG submission 204666) | Lab enrichment of tropical soil microbial communities from Luquillo Experimental Forest, Puerto Rico - flux4day.12C.oxic.44.000.170 (v2)... | ecosystem: Environmental > Terrestrial >... | reverse complement strand
GGATCAGAAACTCGAGCTTCCCGCTCCCCGGAAGTCCGGCCATCGAGAACGACCGTCGCAAATCGGTTCCCGGAACGTGGAGGTCCACGTACTGGCCGGGCGTGAACGAGTGCTCGCCGTCGGCAAGCTCCAGCACGAGATGGTAGATGTCACCCGTCACTGCCTCGCAGGACGCGACCGTCGCGGTGCCGTCCTTGATCGAGTGCTCGAGCCGGTAGTTCTCCTGGACGTGCAGGAGCTCCACGGTCAGATCGGTGTCCGGCATGGCGCGGCACAGCAGCGTGTACCCGGACGACTCCTCGGCATCTGAAAGCGCGAAGGTCGAGTAACGCTTGAGCGACACCTCACCCTCCAGCAGGAAGCACTTGCACGCCGAGCACTGCCCCTCGCGGCACCCGTAGACGAGCGACAGACCCTGACGGAACGCGGCGTCGAGAACGGTCTCGTCCTCTACGCATTCGATCTCCTCGCCGATCGGTTCGAAAATCACCGTTGCCATGTCGAGGCAAAGGTTGGCGGCGCCGCGACGGCGCATCGTCGTCCCAGCGCATGGTCTTCGTAGTCCGGAAGGGGCAAGAACACGAGCAGGTCGCCAAACGCGTGGCAAGCTCCGCGCATGGCTAACGATGAGATCGAGCTCAGCGTCGAGGACGGCCTCGCGACCCTGACGCTGACACGCCCCGACGCCGGTAACGCGATCAACCGGTCGTTCGTCTCGCTGTTGCGCGCTCACGCCGAGAGTCTTCACCACCGCGCCGACGTTCGCGTCGTCGTGCTGCGCAGCACGGGGCGCAACTTCTGCGTCGGGGGCGATCTTCGCTATTTCTCCGGATTGGCTGACATCGAACCGGAGATCCTGTCGCTCGCCACGGACTTTCACGCCGGGATCTACGCACTGCGAGAGCTCGACGCACCGGTCCTCGCGGGCGTCCAGGGGGCCGCCGCTGGCGGCGGACTGGCCCTCGCCTGCGCGTGCGACCTCGTGCTGGCGGCGGAGTCCGCGAGCTTCACAATGGCGTACACCGGCGCCGGCCTATCGCCGGACGGCGGCTCGTCCTGGTTCTTGCCGCGGATTGTCGGCTGGCGGATCGCGACCGAGCTGATCCTCACCAACCGCGTGCTGAGCGCCGCCGAAGCGCAAGCTGCCGGGCTCGTCACAAGCGTCGTCTCCGACGACGCGCTCGGGGAGGAACTGGACGCAACCGCCGCGCGTCTTGGCGCCGGTGCGACGCGCGCCTTCGGGTCGGTCAAGCGGCTGCTGCGGGCATCCGCGACCGCGTCGCTGCAGGAGCAGCTCGCTGCGGAAGGGCGTGAGGTCGCGGCCAACGCAGCGGCCCGAGACGGGCGCGAAGGCGTCTCGGCGTTCCTCGCGCGACGTACGCCCGTCTTCGACGGCACCTGACTCGATCCTCTCCCGGACGACGGCGATCCCCCATAGGGGCGATGAGCCGTCCGCGCCCCGACCCTAGATTCGGTCACCCCACAACCGAGCGACCACCGAGGGAGAATCGCCGTGGCCACAATTGGCGTTCAGCACCATTTGATGTTCATCGACGGCAAGGCCGTCGATGCGGATTCGTTCTACGAGATCCGCAGCCCGGCGACCGAGGAACTCATCTGCACGGTCGCGAAGGGGACGGTCGAGCACGCTGACCAGGCGGTCGAGTCCGCCCGCCGATCGTTCGAGGCCGGCGTCTGGTCGCAGCTACCGGGCGAGGAGCGTTCGCGCATCATGAAGGCGATCGCCGATCGGCTCGGGTCGGAGCTGGAGGAGTTCACCGAGGCGGAGATCTCCTGCAACGGGGCCACCCGCCGCCAGGCCTACGGCTTCCACGTTGGCTTGGCCGCCCCGCATTTCCTTCATTTCGCAGAGCTCGCCGCGAACTACGAGTTCGAGAAGGCGGTGCCGCTGCCGGCCTATCCGACGCTGTCGGTGAACAAGGTCCGGCGCGAGCCGGTCGGCGTGTGCGCCGCGATCGTCCCGTGGAACTTCCCGCTCGTGCTTGGCCTCTGGAAGGTCGCGCCGGCGCTGGCGGCCGGCAACTCGGTCGTCGTCAAGGCCGACGAGAAGACGCCGCTGTCGCTGCTGCGCCTTGCGCAGGTGGCACACGAGTGCGGCGTGCCGCCCGGTGTCTTCAACCTGGTCACGGGGGACGGCCCGGAGGTGGGCGCCCGATTGGCGTCGCACCCCGACGTCGACAAGGTCGCGTTCACCGGCTCGACTGCGGTCGGACGAGAGATCATGCGCCTCGCGTCGGGCACGGTGAAAAAGGTGTCGCTCGAGCTCGGCGGCAAGGGACCGGTGATCGTGCTCGACGACGCCAACCTCGAGATCGCCGCCGACGGCGTGCTGTTCGGGTGCATGCTGTACACGGGGCAGATGTGCGAATCGGGCACACGCGTGTACGTCCCTGACGGCGTCCACGATGCGTTCGTCGATCGTCTCGTCGCACGGGCCAGCACGATTAAGCTGGGCGACCCGGACGATCTCGACACGGACATGGGCCCGGTCATCTCCGCGCGCCAGCACCAGCGGGTCCTCGAGTATCTGGACTCGGCCCGCGCGGAGGGCGCTACCGTGGCGCTCGGTGGAGGAGTGCCCACGGGCGAGGAGTTCGAGAAGGGTCACTGGATCGAGCCGACGATCCTCACCGATGTCACCGATGACATGCGCGTCGCGCGCGAGGAGATCTTCGGACCGGTGCTGTCCGTGCTCCGCTACAGCGATCTCGACGACGCGATCTTCCGAGCGAACGACACGATGTATGGGCTGTCCGCCGGGGTCTGGGGGTCCGACTACGAGCGCATGCTGGACGTCGGTCACCGGCTGCGAGCCGGAAGCGTGTGGTTGAACAACTGGCACATGGTCGATCCCAATATGCCGTTCGGCGGATACAAGCAGAGCGGGGTCGGGCGCGAGATAGGACGCGAAGCCCTCGATGAGTACACCGAGGTCAAGCACGTCCACTTGGACCTGACAACGAGCCTCGACCGTCACATCTTCGACATTCTCCTCTCAGAGCCACCGGCCTGAGCCCGCGGATGCGCTCCGAGACAGGGTGCGGGGAGAAACCTGGGACCGGATCATCCGGCCGGGTTTCTCCCCACGCGGGTTTGATCCGCCGATGCGGCACACCGGTGAGTAACAGTTCCGGACAGCGCGGCCCGACTGACGCGGGCAAGGACGACGGCGGGATCACCATCCGCCGACGCGCCGGCACTATCAGTCGCTCGCCTCGGACCCTTCCGGAGTCGGGTTTTATCCCCCTCGGGGGATGGAGCGACCGACGGTTGTGCTTAGGCTGCGCAAACAAATCATGTGTCGGCCGGTTATCAGGTGACACTATCCAACCTATAGAGGGAGAGAGGCCACATGGCATTCTTCAGCAGCGCAGACGAGGTCTACGACTACGTCGGTGGCGTGTTCCGGGCGGCCGCCGACCATCCTGAGGTCGGTCCGAAGATGGCGGCGGCCGATGTCACCCTGCAGATCTACTACAGCGATCCGGACTCGAAGGTCACGATCCACTTCACCGAGCCGAAGCTGACCGTCGATGACGGTGGCGACGATCCCAACGCCGACGTCAAGCTTTTCATGCCGGCCGACATCGCCGACAAGTATTGGCGCGGGGAGTACAACCTCGCCGTCGGCCTCGCGAAGGGGCAGGTCAAGGCGAAGGGGCCGGTCAACAAGATCCTGAAGCTGGTACCGCTTACCAAGCCGCTGTTCCCGATGTACCGCGAGCGCGTCGCCGAAAAGGACGCCGTGGCAGCGGTCTGACAGGCACCGCGCGAGCGCAAAGAGAGGAAACGAGATGGCTATCACCGAGCCCGGAACAGATCAGACCGGGACGCGCGCCGGCTGGGCGGCGACGGCCGCGGTCCTGGAGGAGGTCGATGCGCCTCTTCGGCTTCAAGAGGTCGCGATCGACGCGCCGCGCGAGAACGAGGTGCTCGTTCGGATGCGGGGCGTCGGCATCTGCCACACCGACGTGTCCGCCGCCCACGGCCTCATTCCGCTTCCGCTCCCTGCCGTGCTCGGTCACGAAGGCGCCGGCGTGGTCGAGGCGGTCGGTCCCGGGGTGGACTCGCTCGCCGAGGGCGACCACGTGGCGCTCAGCTTCGACCACTGCCGGGACTGTCCGCAGTGCTCCGGCGGCCACCCGGCGTACTGCCAGCTGTTCGCGCCGCTCAACTATTTCGGCGAGCGGATGGACGGCTCGGTGACGATGCGTCGCGGCCAGGAGGAGGTCCACGGGAACTGGTTCGGCCAGTCGTCATTCGCGACGCATGCGATCGCGAGCGTCAACAATGCCGTCAAGGTACCCGCCGACCTTCCGATCGAGCTACTCGGCCCCCTCGGCTGTGGTTTTCAGACAGGCGCCGGCAGCGTGCTGAACGTGCTCGGCGCCAAGTCCGGGGAAGGGATCATTGTGTTCGGGCTCGGGGCGGTCGGGCTGGGAGCCGTGATGGCCGCCAACGCAGTCGGGTGCGATCCGATCATCGGCGTCGACCTGAACCCACAACGGCTCGCACTCGCGACCGACCTCGGCGCGACGTACACGATCAACCCGAAGGAGACCGACGACCTCCTGTGGAGGGTGCAGGAGCTCGCCGCGCCTGGACTGCATTACTCGTTTGATGCGGTTGGAGCGGCGCCGGTCATACGGCAGGCTCTCGAAAGCCTGCGCAGCCCGGGACATTGCGTGACGGTCGGATTCCAGGGGCTCGAGAACGAGATCATCGTCGACCAGGGGCATCTGCTCCTCGGCCGCCGGCTTTCGGGAGTGGTCGAGGGCGACGCGGATCCTCAGACATTCATTCCGCGTTTGATCGAGCTGTATCGCGACGGCAAGTTTCCGTTTGACCGACTCGTGCAGAAATTCCCGTTCGAGCAGATCAACGAGGCGATCGCGGCAGCCAACGCCGGCTCTGTCGTCAAGCCGGTCCTGGTGTTTGACTGATGCTGTGACCTGAACCACCGACGGGCGCCCGCCCCCTGCGCCGGGACCGAGCGGCACAGGGGCTCGCGTTAATCGTGCCGAGGCTCCCCGTTCGAGGGGCGGGCCTCGATCCACAGCCCGCGCGCCTCGGCAAGCAGGCGGTCACCTTCATACGCTTCGCCCCGCATGCGCCACTTGCGGCCCTCGCGAAGTTCGACCCAGGCGCGCAGCCGGATTGCGGCTCCCACGTACACGGGCGCCCGGAAGTCGACGGTCAGGCTGGCCGTCATTGTTTCGCCGCCGAGGTGCTTGCAGAGCAAGCCGAGAGCCTCATCGAAGAAGGCCATCATGACTCCGCCGTGCAGGCGGCGCGGCGCCCCAACCATGGCGTCCGTCACGACCATGGTGCCGAGCACCTCCTCGCCCCGCGCTATGAACGTGCCTCGGAGGCCCGTGGGGTTATCGACCCCGCAGCCGAAGCACGTCGGCTGTTGATGGATGTCGAGGCCCCGCTGTCCGTGAGCAGCAGCCATACAGGCGAGCGTGCGGGGGTGAACGCTCAAAGGACCATCGAGCGGCCGACGATGTCCTTCATGATCTCGCTGGTCCCGCCGTAGATCCGCTGGACCCGAGCGTTGCGCCATAACCGCGCGATCGGGTACTCCTCCATGTAGCCGTAGCCGCCGTGGAGCTGGAGGCAGCGGTCCACGACGCGATTCTCCATCTCTGTCGTCCAGTATTTGGCTTGGGCGGCCTGCTCGGCCGTGAGCTCGCCGTCAAGCAGCGCCTGCAGGCAGCGATCGACGAAGACGCGACCGAGACTTACCTCGGTCTGCATCTCGGCCAGTTGCCAGCGCAAACCCTGATGTTTGCCGATCGGCTGCCCGAATGCGTGTCGGTCCTTGCAGTAGCCGAGCGTCATGGCGAATGCCTGCTCGGCGACCGCCACCGCGACGACGGCGATCGACAGCCGCTCGCGTGGCAGGTGACGCATGAGATGCACCAGCCCGCGGCCCTCCTGCCCGAGCAGGTTCTCTGACGGCACGAACACGTCGTCGAAGAAGAGCTCGGTGGTGTCCTGTGCGCGGCAGCCGACCTTTTCGAGCTTGGGCCCGCGCCTGAACCCTTCCTTGCCCTCTTCGACGCAAAGCAACGTAAGCCCGCCGCCGTCGTCGTCGTCGTCGTCGTGGTGGTGTTCGAGGTCGGCGACGACGATGGCGACCCCGGCCTGTAGACCGGCGGTCACGAACGTCTTGGCGCCGTTGAGCACGTAGCCACCGTCACACCGGCGGGCCTTGGTGGCGATCGCACGCAGGTCAGACCCCGTCCCCGGCTCGCTCATGCAGATCGCGAAGGTCAAATCGCCCTGCGTAAATGGCGGTAGCCAGCGGGCCTTCTGTTCCTCGGTCGCGAGGTCACACAGGTATCCGCAGATGACGTCGCTCTGCAGTTGGAAGTTGTCGCCGACCGCGTTGCCGTACGCGATCTCCTCGGCGACGACCGCGTTGAAGCGAAAATCGTCCAGGCCTGGGCCGCCGTATTTGGTCGGCACCTCGAAGCCGATCATCCCCTGGGCCGCGGCCTTCCGCCAGAACTCGCGCGGCACCATGCCTTCCGCCTCCCAGGTGTCCACGTGCGGTGTGGCCTCGGCGGCGATAAACGCGCGTACGGCGGCGCGAAAGTCGTCGTGCTCGTCGTTGAATAGCGTGCGCCTCATCGCATCAGTCGGCGAAGGTCGGAGCCCGCTGTTCGGCGCTGGCGGCGAGCGCCTCGGCGACGTCGGGGCCGGGAGAGAGGAGGGCCTGCCCTCGGTTCTCGAGCTCCAGCGCGGTCCGTAATGACGGGGAGTCGACGTTGGCGTACAGCGAGCGCAGGCTCATGCGGATCGCTACCGGCGAGTGCGCGGCGATCTGCTCGGCGGTCTGCAGCGCGTTCACGATGAGGTCATCGGGCTCGGTGACCCGCGTGACCAGGCCGAGCCGCAGTGCCTCGTCGGCGCCAACGGTGCGCGCGGTGACCATGAGGTCGGCGGCCACCCCAAGCCCGACGATCCGCGGCAGGAACCACGAGCAGCCGAGGTCGCCGGCGGAGAACCCGCCGCGTACGAACACGGCGCAAAGCTTCGCGCCGGTCGCGGCGATGCGCACGTCGGCGGCCAGCGCCAGGCTGAGCCCGCCGCCGACCGCAGGTCCGTTGATCGCGGCGATGACCGGCTGGGGCATCGTGTGCAGTGCGAGGACGCCGGCGGCGGCTCGCTCCTGGAAGCGCAGCATTTCGGCACCGGTCAGGCGGGCAAGTGCGGGCAGTCCGTCAAGGTCGAAGCCGGGACAAAAACCACGGCCCGCTCCGGTGATCACCACCGCGCGTACGCGTGGGTCAGCCGCGACCTGCGCGCCGACCTCGCGCAGCTCGTCGAACATGCGCGCGCTCATCGCGTTCAGGCGGTCTGGCCGCTGCAGCGTGATGAGCGCAACGCCTGGACGGGCGCACTCGACGGCCAGCGTGGTGGGCGCGCTCATCGCGGGTCTCCCTCGGCGAGGAAGCGCGCGCGCTCGGTGTCGATCTCGGGGTTGTCCATGATCGAGTAGCCGTAAAGAGCCTCGATGCGCAGTTGGTCGTCGAGCGGGCGGCCAATGACCTCGAGAATCGTGTCCTTGGCCGATTCCACGGCTCGCTGCGGGTTGCGCAGGATCTTCGCCGCAATCTCCTCGGCGCTCGCCATCAGCTGGGCGGCGGGCACCACCCGCGAGACGAGGTTGCACTGCAGCGCGCGCTGTGCGTCGATCGGCTCGCCGGTCAGCTCGAGCTCGAGCGCGATCCCCACACCGCAAATGTTCACCAGGCGCACGATGCCGCCGTCGGCGGGGTGCATGCCCCGCCGCAGCTCGAAGGAGCCGAACGTCGCGTGCTCGGCCGCGACACGGATGTCGCACGCGAGCGCGAGCTCCAGCCCGCCGCCGATCACGTATCCGTTCAGCGCGGCGATCACAGGTTTCTTGCACCGGTGAAGGCCACGCGTGATGCCGCCCGCGAAGCCGTTTGGCAGCGCGGCGCGCCCGAGGCTCGGCCCGGCGCTCGTCCAGTGGCCGACCATTGTCGAGAGATCAGCGCCGGCGCAGAAAGCGTTCTCGCCCGCCCCGGTAAGGATCGCGAGGCGAATCTCGGGGTCGTCGCGAAAGTCGGTCCATATCTCGCGGAGTCGCTGGTTGACGTCGGGATCGATCGCGTTGTGCTTCTCGGGCCGGTTCAGAGTCACGTATGCGATCGGCCCCTGCTTGTCGTACAGGACCTTCTCGACGGAGGAGGTCACTTGACTGTCCAGGTCGCTGGTACCTTGCGCACGCCGTTGATGAAGTTGGAGAACACGTACTCTGGCCGGCCGACCTTGAAGTCCGGAAGCTGGGTGTAGACCTCGCGCAGCGCACACTTGATTAGCTGGCGGCCGAGCGCGTTACCGAGGCACGTGTGGGGACCGCCGCCGCCGAACGTCACGTGGCGGCTGGCGTTTGGGCGCGAGAGATCGAGGCGATCGGGATCGTCGAAGACGTCCTCGTCCTGAGACCCCGAGATGTACCAGAGCACTACCTTGTCGCCGGCGTTGATGTTCTTGCCGGCGATCTCGTAGTCCTGCGTAGCGGTGCGGCGAAAATGCGTCAGGGGCGGGTTGAAGCGCAGCAGCTCTTCGACCGCGCCGTCGATCCGCCCTTCGAAGTCCTCCAGCAGCCATGCCTTCTGGTCGGGATGCTCGTCCAGCACCACGAGGGACATCCCGGTGGCATGCGCGGTGGTGTCGTTGGCGCCGCCGGAGAGCATCACGAAGAAAGACGCGATCTCCCAGTCCTCCATCGCCCGGCCCTCGAACTCCGCCTGCACCAGCCACGTGAGCATGTCGTCGCCGGGCTTCTCGCGGCGCTTGTCGGCCAGCTCGAGCGCGATGTCCGAAAGGCCGTCGGCGGCGTTGGCGAACACCTCCAGCGGCTCCATCTCCTTTGTGTACTCGGGGTCGTTCCACGACACCAGCCGGTCGGCGAGGCGCACCACTTCGGCGCGCATCTGATCGGAGTCGGCACCGATGTACGTGGCATAGATCCGCCCCGGCAGCTCCTTGGTGAGCAAGGTGCACATGTCGCCTGCGCCCAGCGGCGCGATCTCTGCGACGAGGTCGTGGGCGTGCTGGCGGATCCAATCCTCCATCTTGCGGATGCGGCTCGGACTGAACGCACTGCGCACGATGCCGCGCAGTTGCGGGTGCTGCGGCGCGTCCATCGCCAAGAAGGACAGCGCAGCGGCAACGATGACCTCCGGCATGTCCTCCATGAAGATGCCCGGTGCCGAGCTGAACACCTCAGGGTTGCGGGAGATCTCCTTGATGTGCTCAGCCTTCGTGATCGCCCAGAAACCGCGAGTGTTCAGTTCGGGCGCCAGCAGCAGCGACTCGGCGGGCGGATGCCACGAGACGGGATCGTTCTGGCGCAGCCATTTGAACGCTGCGCGGCGTTCCGCGCGATCGCGCTCCCAGAACGCGAACGTCTCGATATCGGTGGCAACCGGGACCGTGCTCATGATCTAACTCCTGTGGTGATTGGCCGGGCCGCGGCAAGAAATCCCTCGACCAAGCCCGGCTGGGCGTAGTAGTGATCGCCGATCCCTTCGACGACGCGGCGGCGCTGGTACTCGAACAAGACGGCCAACTTCCACAGCGCCATCGCCGTGTACCACTCGATATTCGGGACTTCGATCCCCGCCGCCTCGGCGTAGCGCTCGGCCAACTGTGTGCGTGACGGGTAGCCCTCGGAGAGCGTCGCGGCGCTCATCGCTGTCAACGCATGCAGCGGTTCCTCTCTGACCGCGTAGGTCGCCAGGAAGTAGCCAACGTCGCGCAGTGGATCGCTGATCGTCGCCAGCTCCCAGTCCAGCACGGCGCGGATCCGGGCGGGCGGGCTCGACGCGAGCATCACATTCCCCAGCCGGAAGTCGCCGTGGACGATCGCCGGTGGCGCGGGCGCGGGCGGGTCGTCGATCAGCCAGTCGAGCAACGCGCCAAGCTCGCCGTCGAGCCCCTGCGCATCGCGGTCGACGATCCGGGAGAAGCGTCGCAGATGACGCTCGACGTCGCCCGACGGCCGGCCGAGGCCCTCAAGTCCGGCTGCGGCGTAATCGACGCGATGCAGAGCAGCGAGCGTGTCAACCAGCGCGTTGGCCAGCGAGGCACGGCCAGCGTGCGTGTCCAGCGACCGCGGGGTGTGCGTCGTCGCCACGATCCCGTCGAGGTGCTCCATGACGTAGAAGGGCACATCCATGACGTCCTCGGTATCGGTCGCGAGGATCCGCGGAACCGGGACGGGTGAGTCCCCAAGCGCCTGTTGGACGCGCGCCTCGCGCATGAGGTCGTGAGCTCCCGGCGGATAGGGTGGGCGGGGCGGACGGCGCAGGACCAGCGATCGTTCTCCGTCGCTGATCAGGTAGGTGAGGTTCGAGTGTCCGTCGCCGATACGCTCGAGCGTGATCGGGCCGTCGACGAGCCCTCGGTCGCGGAGAAAGGCCTCCAACGCCAGGCGGTCGAACGGCAGGTCGTTGTCGGTCGCGCCGGTCATCGCTCCGCTTCCAAGAGCCGCTGCACGTAGCCGTGTGGCCACAGCGTCTCGAACTGCCCGGCGCCCGGTTCGCCGTCGATCGTCACGCGGCACGCCGCCTCGGAGAGCAGGGTGTCCGAGCCGAACGGCAGCTTGAACATCGCGAAGCGCTCCATTTCCAGGTGCGTGACGCCCCCGCGCGCGTCGGTGAGGTCCGCCTCCAGCCGCGATTGGCTCATGTCGCTGTCGTAGGCCGCGTGGCAGCGGCCGTCGACGATCGCGACCGGTTCGCCGTCGCGCACCACGTAGCCATTGATCCCTGGCTCGCCGAAGGCGATGTGGAACATGGCGTTCAACGTGGTTCCCGACGGCACGCCCGCCACGACCCACTTCCAGTGGTGCACAGCGTTCCAGTTCCGCCGCCCCCAGGAGTGGTCGCGATGCGCCCACACATCGCCAAACGTGATTGCGCGGTTGCCGACAGTCAGCGTGCCGCTTGCGCGCCCCGATTGCTCGTAGCGGTTGCTGGCCATCCAGGGCGGGCAGGCGCTCGGGTTCTCGTGGTAGCTGAACGGCCGGTGCGCTGCGTTGAACCGGTAATCCAGAGTGATCCCTTCCCCCTCGAACGAGAGCTCCGCGGTGCGCAGCGACTCTGGCTGGCGCACGCACAGACCCGCGCACTGCCATTCGTCGAGGTCGGAGTCGGGTCCGAGATCGATGTCGGACGCGCTCAGGACGATGTTCTTCTCGCGGTCGGGGGCGTAGACCGCGACCTGCCGCCCGGAGACACCACGTCCGTCGGTCCAGATGTAAAGCTGCACGGCGATCTGCTCGTCGGGGAGGATCAGGTTCCAGAACAGGCTGTCGCGCGTCTTGATCCCGTCCGCTACCCGGTGGCGCAGGTCGTCGGTCTCGACAATGTGGTCGCCGGCGAATTTCGTGCTCACGCGTACAGCTCCTCGATGACGTCCGCGTAGAGCCCCAAGATCGCCTTGCGTTTGAGCTTGGCCGTAGGGGTCAGCTGCTCGCTCGCCGGCAGCCAGTCGTGATCGAGGACCGTCCAGCGCTTGATCTGCTCCACGCGCGCGAGCTTTTCGTTGCCGGCCTGCACCGCGCGCTCCACAGCGGCGAGCACCTGCGGATGGCGGGCCAGCTCTCCGAACTCGCTCTCCGCAATTCCGGCTTCCGCGCGGAAGGCCTCCAAGCCGTCGCGGTCCAGCACGATCAGCGCAACGTTGTAGGGACGCCGGTCACCGACCGCGACGACCTGCGCCACCAGCGGCACCCCACCGCCGATCGCCTGCTCGATCGCGGACGGGGACATGTTCTTGCCGGCGCTGTTGATGATCAGCGCCTTCTTGCGATCGGTGATCGTCAAGTAACCCTGATCGTCAATGACGCCGATGTCTCCGGTGTGCATCCACCCGTCGGTAAGCGCCTCCGCCGTGCGCTCTGGGTCCTGGAAATAGCCGGGCATGACCGTCGCACCGCCGACGAGGATCTCGCCGTCCTCCGCGAGCCTCACCTCGACACCCGGTAACGGGACGCCGCACGTCCCGATCTTGACCCGGCCGGGCGGGCTGGTGGAGACGAGGATCGTCTCCGACATCCCATACAACTCGTTGACGGTCAGGCCGAGCGCGTGCAGCGCCAGGAGCGTGTCCCGGCCCGCCGGAGCGCCGGCCACGCCCAGCCACTCCGCAGCGTCGAGACCGACCATCCCGGGAAGTCCGGCGAGTGCCTCGGCATCGTCGTCCGAGGCCTGATCGGCGGGCTCTCCGGCCTGCTCAGCCTCGACGCGCGCGATCGCTCGGTCCCACGCCGCTCGAATCGTCACCGCCCGGTCCGGTTCGATCGCCTCGCCGAGCGCTCGGTGAATCCCGGCGAGCAGCTTCTCCCAGATCCGCGGCACGCCGAAGAAGCGCGTGGGGCGCACCTCGCGCAGCGCCTTGCCGAGCTCCGCCGGATCGCCGAGCGACGTGATTTGGCAGCCGAAGACAAACCCGGCGTAATGGCCAAACACCCGCTCTGCGATATGCGCCATCGGCAGATAGGAGATCAAGCGGCCGGACGGCGAGACCGGGACGTGAGCGTGGATGGAGCGCATCGTGTGCATGACGCAGCGGTGCAGGTACGGCACGCCCTTCGGTGCACCCGTCGTGCCCGACGTGTACACGAGGCTGCACAGGTCCTCTCCGGTCACCCGGGCCGCAGTGGCCTCGACGTCGAAGCTCTCCGGACACAAGTGCTCCAGCGAAGCGAGATCGAGCTCCTCGGGACGGGCGCCGTCGATCACCACAATGTGCTCGATGACCGGACACGCGAGCTGCAGATCACGGGCCTTGTCGGCAAGCGGCGCCTCCGTGATGAGGACCCGCGGCGCAGAGTTATCGACACATGGGGCCAGCTGCGCGACCGGTGAGGTTGTGTACATCGAGTACGGAACCGCCCCCAGTAACAATGCGCCCATGTCGACGATGTGAAACTCCATCCGCGTCCCTAGCAGCAGGCCCACCCGATCGCCCTGGCCGATCCCCAGATCGGCCAGCCCGCCGGCCACCCGCCGCGCGTGCTCGCGCCAACCGGCGAACGTCAGCGTGCGCTCCGACCCGAAACCCCTCAACGCGACCTGGTCGCTGTTGGCGCCTGCCATCCGAAGGAACGCGTGACACAGCGTCGGCTCCGCCAGGCTGGCCTCGATCTTCGTCTCGAGCGGTGTTGTTGCTGCGCTCATGTCTCTCTCTCCTCACACCGTTGCGGCGTAATGCAGTGTCTCGCGCAGACGGAACCCACGCTCCGGCCTGACGAGGGACCGGTATCCCCCAACGGGCTTAGAACGCTGCGTCTCGTGACGCTGGGGACTGCGCAATCCGGGTCCTACGGGCGCGACCTAACCCATCCCTTTGGGGGATGAGCCTCACCCGCGCGGCCGTAGAGCCCCGGCCGGAAGTCGCGGAGACTTTCACCGAGCAACCGAGGGATGAGCCGGATGGAATGTCACACACCAGAACGGGGTATCGAGCGGACGCCCACACTCGCGGTCCGCGAGCTAGAGACCGATCTCGCGGTCACCCGTCGCGAGGAGGCTGCCCAGGATGTCGTCGTGTTCACGCTTGAGCGCCCGGACGGCCGCCCGCTCCCCGAATGGACGCCCGGCGCGCACATCGACCTAGTCCTGGAGCCGTCGCTCGTGCGGCAGTACTCCCTGTGCTCGAGCCCGGCTGACACCACCGCATGGCGGATCGGGGTCCTGCTCGACGCAGCCAGCCGAGGCGGCTCGAAGTTAATCCACGAGCAACTGCGCGAGGGCTCCTCGGTCTGCGTCCGCGGGCCGCGAAATCACTTCCCGCTGGTCGACTCACCGCGCTACCTGTTCATCGCCGGGGGCATCGGCGTGACGCCTATGCTGCCCATGATCCAGCTGGCAGAGGCCGCAGGAGCGGAGTGGCACCTGCTGTACGGCGGCCGTCGGCGGAGCTCGATGGCGTTCGTCGACGTGCTGAGCGACAAGGGCGATCGGGTTGCGATCTGCCCGCAGGATGAAACGGGATTGCTCGACCTCGACGCATACCTCGGCTCCCCGCGGGATGACACGCTTGTCTATTGCTGCGGCCCAGAGGCGCTCCTTGGCGCGGTCCAGAACGCGTGCGCGTCCTGGCCGGCCGGCGCGCTCCACTTCGAGCGTTTCTCCGCCAAGCCGAGGGTGGAGGAATCCACCGAGGGCGCACTGGATCGCTTCGAGGTGATATGCCAGCGCTCCGGCGTCACGGTTACTGTGCCAGCCGCCGAGTCGGTACTCGAGGTGGTCGAGCGCGCGGGCGTCAATGTCCTGGGGTCTTGTTTCGAAGGCATCTGCGGGTCGTGCGAGGTGGCCGTGCTAGAGGGCACTCCCGTGCACCGTGATTCGGTGTTGACCGACGACGAGCGCGAGGCCAAGGAAGTGATGATGATCTGCGTTTCGCGGTCCTGCACCGAGCGGCTGGTGCTCGACCTGTGACGCCGAACTACCCCCGTAATTGCTGGTACGTGGCCGCCCGCAGCGACGAGGTCGGACGCAACCTTCTGGCGCGGAGGCTGCTCGACCGCCCTGTCGTGCTCTACCGCGAGGAGGCGGGAACGCTGGTAGTCCTGGAAGACCGCTGCGCGCACCGCGCCTACCCGCTGTCCAAGGGACGCCTCGACGGCGACCAGCTCGTCTGCGGCTACCACGGCCTCGCCTACGACAGCACCGGCGCTTGCGTCCGTGTCCCGTCCCAAACCGACGTCGCCTACGGCGTGTGCGTGCACGCATTCCCAGTCCGCGAACAGGCCCCCTTCATCTGGATCTGGATGGGGGAACCGGGCCGGTCCACTCTCGCCTCACTACGCCACCTCCCGTGGCTGCACGAAGGTTGGGCGTCCTCAGGCACCGGCGTGCGCGTCGCCGCCAACTACATGCTCGTACACGAGCACTATTTGGATCTCACCCACATCATGGAGATGCACCGCGCCGAAGCACCGCCCGGGCTCGACGCGCTCCCGCCACTGGATCGGGTCAACATCTCCGAAACGTCGGTCACTTACAGCCGCGGCATCCCACCCTCGCCGCTCGCGGATTGGGAAGCCGAAGCGACCGGACTGCCACGCGACCGCGACTACACCCGCCACTACCAGGGAACGTTCCTCTCTCCCGCAGTTACGGTCGAGAGCTGGGACATCGACGACGGCTCCGGCGAGCTCTACTCGCAGGCGCGCATCCAGGCCGTATCACCGGAGTCCCCGACAAGCACGCATCTCTTCTGGGAGTTCGCGCGCAACTACGAGACCGAGCGTGCGCTGGTCGGCAAGCACCTGCATGAGGTGTTCGAGCCGGTCATGCGACAGGACGTCGAGGTACTCGAGACGATCCAGGCGCACGCCGGCTACGAGGCGGCAGCCCGCGGCGCGCATGTCAGCGCCGACGCCGGGGTACTCAAGGTGCGCGCGATCGTCGGCACGATGCTCGCCAAAGAGGCGGGGCCGACCAAGCGGGAAAGCAGGGCGGCGAACCCCCTCCGCGCCTGACTCCACGGTTTACGCGGCAGAGATGCCGCCGTTGAGGCTGATTGCCTGTCCGGTTAGGCGAGCTGTCTCGGGGCTGGCCAGGAAGAGAATCAGCTCGGCTTGGTCGGCTGGGGTGCTCACCCCGAGGTGCGCAAGGCTCCCGGCCTTGCTGAAGAGCTTGGCGCTGAAGCCCTCGCGGAGGATCCGCTCCGCGGTGGCGGTTCCCTCGACGAGCGAGGGGGTGAGGGCGTTGACACGGATCCCGTCTCGCTTGGCCTCCATCGCCACAGTTCGTGTGAACGTCACGATGGCCGCCATGGCCGCACCGATCATGGACTCACCCGGAGTGGGAACCTTGGCGGCGTCGGAGGCGATGTTGATGATCACGCCACCGCGGCGAGCTCTCATCATCGGCAGCGCTAGCCGCGTCATCAGAAGCGGCGCGAGCGCCTGTTGGGCGAGGATCAGCGGGATGTCGGCGACCGGAATGTCGTAGAGAAGATCTGGCACAAAGGTCGCGGCGGTCGCGTTGACGAGCACGTCGATGCCCTCAACGGCGGTCGCCGCGCGCTCGATCGCCTCCGCCGCAATTCCGGGGTCGTTGCAGTCGGCGGAGACGAACTCGACACGCGCGCCGGGAGCGGCCGCTTGGACACGGTCGCGCGCCGCGGTGCCCCTGTCGACGTTTCTGCCGATGATTACCAGGCGGGGCACGCCCCGGTGGACGAACCGTTCGGCCGCCGCCAGGCCGATGCCCGACGAGCCGCCGGTGATCACCACGCCGCTGTCGGCGAGCTCCTTTACCACGAACTGCGGCGATGCCTGGGCGCCCATCTGCTTCGTCCTCTCCTCCGATTGGTGCCGAAGTGCAGTGTCGCGCGCAAGCGACACCCGCGCTCCGGCCCGGCGAGGGACGCACATCCCCCAATGGGCGTAGACTGCTCCACCTCTCGATGCGATCGGTTGCTGTCGACCGAGTAAAGGACGCAGTCCGGCGGGCCCAGGAGCACCGTGCTCGCGCGCTTCGGGTGAACGGCTATGTCGCAGCGCAGGTCCGCGACGAACTCGACCGATCAGGCAACGCAGTTCGCGACGAGGCACCGAAGCTAGGTCTCGACCAGCTCGAGGCACTTGTCGCGATCGCCCGCGAAATGCGCGCCGCCGATGAGCAGGACCTGCTCACGCGTGACGCGGCGCGCGTCGAGATCCACCGGGCCCTCGGACGCCTCCGTCGGTGTGACTCCAGCGTGGATCTGCTCAGACGCGTCCCCCTCGAGCTGACCAGGGCGTGCGGGTTCGCGCGGGCGATGATCTCGCGTGTTCACCATTCGGAGTGGATCCCCATCCTCCCGCCCCCGGGACGCGACCCAGACACCGACAGGTTCCGCGACGCCTTCGGTGACCAGCCCAAGCTCCCGTTGGCCCACATGCTGCTCGAAGCGGAGATGGTCCGGCGCAGGATCGGCATACGGGTTGAGGACGCAGCGACCGACCCCCGCGTCCACGAAGCATTCGTCCAAGTGGCCGGCGCGCACGGCTATGTCGGCGCGCCGATCATGCCCAGCGGTCGAGTCATCGGATTCCTGCACGCCGATCGGATCTGGCAAGACCATCCGACGACCGACGAAGATCTCGAGAACATCGTGCTGTTCGCCGAGCACCTTGGTCTGCTCTACGAACGAGCTGCGATCGCCGAGGAGCTGGAGCGTCGCGCCGCCGGGGTCCAATCGATCCAGAGCGCACTCATACGCAACATCGAGGCGCTCATCGGCACGGAGCTCCAGCTTCAGCCGCCTACCCCTGTCGCCGCCTTGTCGACCGACGGCGATGCCGACGAGGACGTGTCGCCTCCTGGGCGCATCGCCCTCCTGACCGCACGCGAGCGCGACGTTCTGGCCCTGATCGTCGCCGGCCAGACCAATCGCCACATCGCTCGGGAGCTCGTGCTGGGCGAACAAACCGTCAAGAGCCACGTCTCGCACATCCTGCGCAAGCTGCGCGCGACCAATCGCGCCGAAGCCGCCGCCCGCTACCTGCGGATCCGCAACGGGAGCCCATGAGCCGCTCTGCACCAGACCACCGAGCCACAAGCGAACGCCAAGTCCTCGCCGGCGCGGCCCGCCTCGCCGAACAGGCCCACCGCGATTTGCGCCTGACGCCCCCGCCCGAACTGGCACAGCCGGCGGCTGCCGCCCGGCACCTGCAAGCCATAGCGGACGAAGCCCTCGCCCGCCTGAGTGAGAGCGAGAGGAGGCTCGATGCCAACATGTGCATGATCCTCCTCAGCGCGCTAGAGCTCGAACGAGACCTGCGCCGGCACCTCCTTAAGCGCCGCTCCGCTCGCCGCGTGGCGCTCCAGCGCGGGCTGGATCGCTTGCGGCCCGTGCCGGATCCCGCCGCGCTACTCGAGCGGGTATGCGACGAGACGCTGCACAGCTGCGGCATGCGGCGAGCGCTGCTCAGCCGCATCGGCGACGGCGTCTGGTCACCCTGGAAGAGCGCTCAGTCAGATCCCGACCCCGAGAGAGCCGAAGCATGGAACAGCATCGACCCGATCGCCATCGAGGACCTGCCGCTCGAAGCCGGGGTCGCGCAGCATCGGCGACCGCTTCTCGTCGCACACCCGGACGACGAGCCTCGGATTCACCCCGTGCTACGTCGACTTACCGACGCTCCGTTCATCGTCGTGCCAATCGCTCCGTCCGATGCCGTCATCGGTCTCCTGCACGTCGACCGTTATGGCGAGAAGAGAACCGTCGACACTGATGACCGCGAAGTCGCCTGGGCCTTCGCCGAGGGGTTCGGACGCATCTATGAACGAGCGGTCTACCGACAGCGTCTGGATGATCAGCGACGCCTGGTTCAGATCGCCACCGGACGACAAGGTCAGAGCACCAGTGAACTCGACCCAACGATCGAACTCCTCCCCTCAGGGATCGGCGAGTCTGACATCTACGTTGCTCCCCGCGAAATGCGTTCGCCGCCGGGACTTCTCACCGATCGTGAACACGAGGTCGCCGCGCTGATGGCCGCGGGCTTCTCCAACGAACAGATCGGCGAACGCCTGGTGATCACCCGTGCTACCGCCAAGAGCCACATGCGCAGCATCCTGCGCAAGCTCGGCGCCGCAAATCGCTCCCAGGCCATCGCCGTCTATCTACGGCACGGACCACGCCCGTGACCAAGCCTCAAGAGCCAATCATGTTCTATCTCAGGCACTGCGCCGTCGGCGAGCTCCGCGGATCGGTAAGAGAATCCCGCCACGCAGGGCGGCGTCCCCCCCGCGGACTTGGACGCCGCGCGAGGGACGCCGCCTGGCGCTGCGCTCTGGCTAAGTCGCGTGAGCGGGTATGGCCGCGACCCGCTCGCGCCGAGCGCTCACCAGTGGCCAGGTAGCGAGGAGCACGAGCAACACGCCGGGAACGACGAGGATCCAGGTGAACAGACGCAGGTTTGGGAGACTGTCCACCTTTGCGTAGTTGCCCACATTCGCCTGAATCGCGTGCACGAGAGGGGTGTAATGGACGATTCCCGGTGGGACGTTGGCGAACACCGGGCTCAGCTTCGGGAGGCTTCCGATCAGGGCTCCCGTCGCTGGGAAGTGTGCTCCGAGGAACTGAGTCAGCTGGTTCGGTGTCATGTGCAGTGGTGTCGCCAACCCTCCGATCAATTTAGGCGTTTCCGTGCCGGCCCGTACGGCGCCGACCGAGACGGGACCCAGGGGCACGAACGTATTGTTGAAGTAGTAGACCGTCTTGCTAACGCTTGCCGGCTGCATCAACGGGTGAAGATCATCCAAAATCGTCTGTCCTGCGCTTGCCTTGCCGGGCAAGCCGATCGCGAACGGGATCACGATTAACACGACACCGATCAGTAGGATTGCCCAGAGGGACGCGCGAGTGGTGCGATTCATGGTTACTCCATGGTTGGGGTTTGGGCCCGAGTGACGCCATCCCCCACCCGCATACCGGTCGAGTGGATGGTGCCCGTCTCAGTGCGGAAGAGATCAACCTCTTCACCGCTCACCCAGCATCTTGGTCACAGCTCGGAGCTGCGCTATAGCCCGAGGAGAGAGAGCGTGGTCCCGCGAGGGGGACAGACCGGCGCCGCCCGCGGACCGATGGTGGCGTTGCGGTCGTAGACGACGGAAAGCAACGCGACGTGCGGGCGCCGAGGCAGGTAATGAGCCTCAGCGCTGCGTTGCCGCGCTCGCCAGTTCGAGCGCCACGTCGACGATCCAGTCCTCCTGGCCCGCGACCGCGCGGCGGCGGCCGAGCTCGATGAGGATCTCGCGGGGATCGATGCCGAGGCGCTTGCCGTGCCGCTTCGCGTGCAGCAGGAACGTCGAGTACACGCCGGCATATCCAATCGTCAAGGACTCGCGATCGGGGAACGGCTGGAACGGCATCACCGGCTTGACTACGTGCTCGGCGGCGTCGGACAGCGAGAACACGTCGAGGCCTGACTCGACGTCCATGCGATCCAGCACCGCCGCGAGTAACTCTGTCGCCGCGTTGCCCGCGCCGGCGCCGAGCCCACGGAGGCATCCGTCGATCTGGGCGGCCCCGGTTTCCACCGCCGCCACTGTATTGCCGATCGCCAAGCCAAGGTTGTTGTGGGCATGGAAGCCCACCGCGGGCACGCGCGGCAGGATGGCCTCGACCCGGCGGCGCACGTCGTCGGGCACCATCGCGCCAGCGGAGTCGACGATGTAGACGCACGACGCCCCGTACGAGGCCATCAGCGCCGCCTGCTCCGCGAGTACGTCGGGCGCGAGCATGTGAGCCATCATCAGGAAGCCGATCGCGTCGAGACCGAGCTCCGCGGCGACCGCGAAGTGCTGCTCGGAGATATCGGCCTCGGTGCAGTGGGTGGCGATCCGCACGGCCTGCGCGCCGTGCTCGACCGCGGCGGCCAGATCGCGTCGTGTGCCAACGCCCGGCAACAGGAGCACCGCGATGCGCGCTCGCTGAGCGACCCGGCGCGCGCGCTCGATCAGCTCGAGCTCGGAGGTCGCCGACATCCCGTACTGGAGAGACGACCCGCCGAGTCCGTCGCCGTGCGAGACCTCGATGACGGGAACGCCGCCGCCGTCCAGCCCGCGCACGATCGCCTCCACCTGCTCGGGTAAGTACCGGTGGCGCATCGGGTGCGAGCCGTCGCGGAGAGTGGTGTCGGTGACGCGAACGCGCCGGCTCACGACGCCGCCTCGTGCCGCGCCGCGCCAAGCGCCATGAGCTCCCCCACGCGCGCCGCCGCCGAGGTCATGATGTCGAGGTTGCCGGCGTACTTGGGCAGGAACTCGCCCGCGCCTTCGACCTGAAGCAGCACGATGATCACCGGCATCCGACCCCACGGCGTCTCCTGCTCGTCGAGCGACACGGGCGCCTTGAGCCGGTAGCCCGGCACGTAATCCGCGACGCCGGCCACCATCCGATTCACTGCGTCGCGAATAGCCTCCTCGTCCACGTCGGGCGACTCCGGGATCGCCATTACCGTGTTCGCCATGAGGATCGGTGGGTCAGCCGGATTGAGGATGATGATTGCCTTTCCGTGCGCCGCGCCGCCGACCCGCTCGAGCGCGCGCGCCGTCGTGTAGGTGAACTCGTCGATGTTCTGCCGCGTGCCCGGGCCCGCCGAGGCGCTCGAGATCGTCGAGACCATCTCCGCGTAGCGCAGCGGGGCGACCTCGTGGAGCGCCCGCACGATCGGGACCGTCGCCTGACCGCCGCAAGTGATGAGGTTGACGTTGGGCGCGTCGAGGTGCTCGTCGAGGTTGACCGCCGGCACTACGAGCGGCCCGATGGCGGCGGGGGTGAGGTCGACGGTGAGCTTTCCCGCGTCCTCGAGCAGCGGCGCGTGTCGGCGGTGCGCCTTGGCCGAGGACGCGTCGAATACGACGACGATCTCGTCGTCAGCCAGAATCGCGTCGATGCCGTCTGTCGAGGTCGGCACACACAGCGCCGTGGCCCGGGCAATCCCAGTTGACGCCGGATCGACGCCGGCGAACATGGCTACCTCGAGCGACGGGCGCCTCCGCAGCTTGAACAGCAGGTCGGTGCCGATGTTGCCGGTCCCGAGGACCGCGACCTTCACCTGCTCCCGCATCCTCAATCGTGGACCTGAAGCGTGACCGATCCAAGCGCCGGGCCGAAGCTGGCCTCGTAGAGGCCGGGCGTGGCGTCAACCGCCGCGGTGAACGAGCCGGCAAGAATCGGTTGTCCCGCGGGGAGCGGCTCACCAAACCGCCCGAGCTCGTTCGCCAGCCAGGCAACCGCGGCAGCCGGATTGCCCATGACCGCGGCTCCGGTGCCCTCCTGGAGCAGCTCGCTGTCGCGGCTCAGGCGCACCTCCACCGCCGCAAGATTCCCGACCGCACCGGGCGCGACCGACTCGCCAAGCACGGCCCCGAGGCAGGAGGCGTTGTCGGCGATCGTGTCGGACAGGCTGATGCGCCAATCCCGTACGCGCGAGTCGATGACCTCGAAGACGGGGAGAATCGCGTCGGTGGCGGCGAGCACGCTGTCCAGGTCGATCCCCGGACCGCGCAGCTCATGCTTGAGCACAAGGGCGATCTCGGGCTCGATCTTCGGCGCCACCATATGCAAGGCGGTGCGCGACAGCCGGATGCCCGAACACCAGACGTGCGAGTCGAGCAGGAATCCGAAGTCGGGGCTGTCGATGCCGAGCTGACGCTGCATCGCGAGCGACGTCAGGCCGATCTTGCGGCCGACGACCGCGCGTCCGGCCCGAGTGTGCGCCGCCAGCAGCGCGCGCTGGATCCGATACGCGTCGTCGACCGAGAGGCCAGGCCGCGCGTCGGTGAGCGGCTCGATGCTGTTGCCGGACTCGAATGCCGCAAACAGGCCGGCGCCGATCTGCTGCGCGTCTTGGTCCGAGATGGTGGTTGTTCTTGTCGTCGTTGGCACCCGAGCAGGGGATCACATGCAACGGTTGTCTTGCAACCACTGTCCTGATAATTTGGACGACCCCGGTGCTGCTTACCGTGCGAAACGTCGGCCGGATCCTCGACCTGTACAGCGTCGAGACCCCCGAGCGCGGACCGACCGAGGTCGGTGCCGAGCTCGGTATGGGTAAGTCGAAGGCGCAGCTGCTGATGGCCTCGATGGCGGAGATCGGGCTGCTGCGCCGGGTTGCCGGCGGGCGCTATCGAGCGGGGTGGCGCGCACTGGAACTCGAACGCATCGTCCGTGAGACGGCACCGTTCCGCGCCGTGGCGTACCCGGTGGCCGAGAGGCTCGCTCGCCACTCCGGGGAGACCGTGCACGTCGCCGCGCTCGACGCCGGACAGGTCGTATACGTGGACCGCTTGCGCGGCGCCCGAGCCATCGAGATTCCCGTTTCGCAAGTTGGTTCCACCGCGCCCGCGCACTGCAGCAGTGTCGGGAAGGTCCTCCTCGCGCACCTCGAGCCCGGCGAGATCGATGCGATCCTTGACCGTCGCGGGCTACCGCGGTTTACCCCCGCGACAATCACCGACCGGGACGCGCTTTACGCGGAGCTGCATCGCGTCCGCCGAGATGGAGTCGCCTACGATCGCGAGGAGATCCTCCGGGGGCTCGCGTGCGTCGGCGCGCCGATTATGGATGGCGAGGGAAGCGTTGTCGCAGCGATGAGCATCGCGGCGCCGGTCGAGCGCTTCGCCACATCCGAAGCCGCCTATCGCAGCGCGGTCGTGCGCGCGGCGCGCAGCGTAACCGAACGCTTGCGCGAGTTCCGGGCGCAGCCGAGCAGTCCAACATAATCGGACATTGCGTCCCTCCGATGAGGGAGCGCGATTACTCGTCGGGGGGTCGTGATGCCCGATCCCCCCCGCCTAGCCTGGACAGTTCCACCACTTGCTTCGGCCCGGGAGGAACGCAATGCCCATCAGTCACGTCGGCCATGCCGAGCTCCTCGTTCCCGACCTCGCGGCGTCTACCGCGTTCTTCACCGAGATGCTCGGCCTGCAGGTCTCCGAGGAGACGCCGGGCCGCGTCTACCTGCGCGCCTGGCAGGACTGGGACCACCACACGCTGCTGCTGACCGAGTCCGAGGAACCCGGCCTCGACCATCTCGGCTGGCGGGTGCCCACCAAGCGGGACGCCGAGGAGTTACGGACCGCGCTCGAACACAGCGGGATCGAGAGCACGTGGGTCGACGGCGGCGATGAGCTCGGCCACGGCGATGCGCTGCAGTTCACCACACCGGGCGGACTTCCCTTCGAGCTCTACTGGGCGGTCAGCCAGTACGAGGCGCCGCCCGATCAGCGGTCGCGGATGGCCAGCCACCCCTCGAAGATCCCGGCGCGCGGCGCCGCGCCCCGACGCTTCGATCACGTGACTTTCATGGTCAACGATGTGGTCGCCGAGCAGGAGTTTCTCACCGACGTCCTCGGGATCAGGCACAACTACTACATCTACGGCCCCGACTCGACTCGGTGGGGCTCCTGGCTGAGCTGCAACAACGTCTCCCACGAGACGGCGGTGACCCGGAACGCGTACGGCTCGGGCGGGCGCCTGCATCACATCGCCTACTACGCGGACACGGCCGACGAGGTGCTCCGGACGGCGACTTTGCTCGTCGATCACGGATACGAGCTCGAGTGGGGACCAGGAAAGCACGGTACGAGCGGCGCGACATTCCTGTACTTCAAGGAGCCGTCGGGAAACCGCGTCGAGATCTGGACCGGCGGGATGCTCATCTTCGCCCCCGACTGGAAGGCGATCGAATGGGCGCCCGAAATCGGGGCCCTCGGCAACAGCATGTGGGGCACGCCGCTCCCGGAGAGCTTTCGCGACGGGACAGAACTGGGGACGAGGGCGGCGGTAGCGTCATGACCTCCCTGCCCGATCCGCTCATCCTCGATGACAAGGAGCAGGGCGTCTTCCGGGTCAACCGCGCGACGATGACCTCCGAGGCCATCCGTGCACTTGAGATGCGGCGCGTGTTTGACCGATCGTGGCTATATCTCGGGCATGAGTCGGAGCTGGCCGAGGCGGGCGAGTACCGCCGGCGCAACATCGCGGGGCGCTCGATCATGTTCGTGCGCAGCGACGACGGAGAAATCCGCGCGTTCCACAACACATGCCCGCACCGGGGGGCGATCGTGTGCCGACACGATGAGGGCACCGCGAAGGCGTTCCAGTGCTTCTACCACGCGTGGACATTCGACACGCGGGGGCGACTCGTCGGGATCCCCGGAAAGGACGCGTACGACGGCGGCTGCTTCGACCAGGCCGAGCGGTCGCTCAAGCACGTGCCGCGCCTGGCGCAATACCGCGGCTTCTGGTTCCTGAGCTTCTGGCCGGAGATCCAGCCGCTGGACGACTACCTCGCGGGCGCCAAGGAGTTCCTCGACGTCCTCATCGACCAGTCGCCCAGCCGGCAGCTGCGCGTCGTGTCCGGCTCTCACAAATACAGCATGCGCGCGAACTGGAAGCTGCTCTGCGAGAACAGCATCGATGGCTACCACGGCCTGCCTACGCATCAGACGTACTTCGAGTACGTCACGTCCGCGGGCGGGCTCGGCGCCGGTGGCAAGAAGCTCTACGGTCGCGGCTACTCGCTCGGCAACGGCCACGCGGTCGTCGAATACTGGTCGCCGTGGGGCCGCCCCGTTGCGCGCTGGGTGCCGCAGATGGGCGAGCAGAGTAAGGCGGAGATCGAAGCGATCCGACGTGAACTCGACGAGCGCCATGGATCCGACCGTGGCGAGCGGATCGCGGAATGGAACCGCAACCTGCTGATCTACCCCAACCTCGTGATCAACGACATCATGGCGGCCACCGTCCGGACGTTCTATCCGGTGCGGACGGACTTCATGGAGATCAATGCCTGGGCGGTCGCTCCGGTCGAGGAGACAGGCGCGCGCCTGAAGACTCGGCTCCACAACTTCCTGGAGTTCCTGGGGCCGGGCGGCTTCGCGACACCCGACGACGTCGAGGCGCTGGAGTCATGCCAGATCGGGTTCGAAGCCGGCGGCGAGCAGTTCAACGACGTCAGCCGCGGCATGCTGCGCGAGGCGCGGATGGACGATGAGCTGCAGATGCGCGCGTTCTGGCGCCAGTGGGCCGCGCAGATCGAGGGGCGCCAGATCGACGACTGGGACGACGCGCCGCCTCGAGTCGAGAAAGCGAGCGACGAGCCGACCGCGCCAACGCGGGTCGGAGCCGCCGCCCGATGAGCCAGCGGAGCCGCACGTGAGCGAGCGTGTCGCCATCGTTACCGGGGCCGCCGGCGGGATCGGACGCGGCATCGCGGCGCACCTTGTCGATCAGGGATGGCGTGTCGTCGTGGCCGATATCGACGGCGAGGCCGCGTGGGAGACCGCGGCTGCATTACAAGGCGCCGGGGTGACTGTTGCTTCTGCCGTGGGGAGCGACTCATCGGCAACCGGCGACGCGCAGTCCCTCACCGCGAGCGCGGCGGTCGGGTGCGGAGGCGACCTCAGCACATTCGCGGCGGCGCGCGAACTCGTCGCCGTCGCGGTGGACAACTGGCGGCGGCTGGACCTGCTCGTCAACAATGCAGGCGGTGGCGTGATCCGCGCTTTCCTCGATCACGACGAGGCCTCGATCCACGAGACGATCGCGCGCAACCTACTCACGACAATCCACTGCTGCCGCGCAGCGATCCCCGTACTGCGCGAGCACCGCGGGCGGATCGTCAACATCGGGGCCGAGTCGGTCAGAAACGGCTTGGCGCTGCACGCTATGTACAACGCCGCCAAGGGCGGCGTCCACGGTCTGACCACCGGGCTCGCGCGAGAGCTCGCGCCATACGGCGTGACTGTCAACTGCGTGGCGCCGTCGGTTATCGCCACGGAGACGGTGCAAGGGATGCTCGCCGACCCGGACCGCTGTGACCCGGGATGGAACGCGATGCTCGACCAGGCGATCGGCCTGATCCCCATCGGTCGACCGGGCACCGTCGAAGAGGTGGCCGCCACTGTGTCGTTCCTGGCGTCGCCGGGTGCTTCGTTCATCACCGGGCAGCTCATCAGCGTCAACGGCGGCAGCAGCATGGTGTGAGAGAAGGAGACGAGAACGATGCCCGAGACCACGAACGACGTGTCGCTTCCTGAGCGCCTGGCGCTGCGACTCGAGGTCGAGGAGTTCCTCTTCGAAGAGGCCGCGATCCTCGACGACTGGCGTATGGACGATTGGCTGGCGCTGTTCACCGAAGACGCGACGTACGTCGTCCCGTCCACTGACGTCCCGAACGGCGATCCGTCGAAAGACCTCACATTGATCGACGACGACTACCTGCGCCTGACGTGGCGCGTGAACCGCCTCAAGAGCCGCCACGCGCACCGCGAGTTCCCGTACTCGCGAACGCGGCGCGCGGTGACCAACGTGCGAATCCTCCGTTGCGAAGGAGA